>Ga0307396_10000083_pt1 | contig 9180 bp, 1 predicted proteins | sample SouOceMetaPS1036_FD_203304 | JGI IMG/M metagenome (GOLD analysis project Ga0307396, IMG submission 203304) | Metatranscriptome of marine eukaryotic phytoplankton communities from Antarctic Ocean - PS103-6 (Eukaryote Community Metatranscriptome) | ecosystem: Environmental > Aquatic > Marine >... | reverse complement strand
CAATACTAAATCCTCTCATCGTCCTCTCCTCCTACAACATCGTACATACCTGATTCATAAACTACCTGTGCTACAGCACGTTGTTACGAAGAAGGAACATGTATCACACAAAATAAGATTAAATTCACATGGTGACCCCCTCTGATTCAACCTACCGTCATTGCAGCAGGGTTGATGCTAGGGGTAGCGATTCCTTTGAAAAGAGCAGCTTCAAAAGTAAAATGAAGAGCAGCAGCCCTGGAAATAACGGACGCTTTTCATGGAATCCAGTTGTTGACGAGAGTGATCGCAATGGTCTCTCGTCATCATCGTCGAACACGATTAGTATGTCATTATTGTCTGGTCGAAACAAAGGCGGGACAAAAATCGCGACCAACATTAATACAACCGCAAACGACGAAGCGAATTCTGCACCAATTGTATCACCGCGTAAAATTGATCAATGGAACGCAAACCGAGATATTCCGGCGGGTGCTGTTCGTAACAATCCGTTTGTGCCACAACCAAAACCTCAGCCACCCCAACTGCAGCACCAAAAGAAGCAATGGGACACTTCGGACATACCTCGAGGATCTGTTGCAGCGCGCATACAAGAGTCGCGTTCTCCCCGAAGCAATGATGGGACGAATAGTCTCATCTCACCATCAAAATTGGGTCCCATCTCACCAACCAATTTAACAGGGAGAATCAATAGACGTCCGTCACCGAAATCAAACAGTTTTAATTTTTCTCCTCGTACCGGTGATAGGCAAAATTCTCTTATGAGCGATATTCATGATAATACACGTCCTGTTGGTAGTAATATTCAGCGTGGTTTTCCTTCCAGTGGTGACGATTCGCCGTGGCATACCAAGTCATTGACTGTCTCTTCACCGTCAAAAAATGCAGGGCAGCAAACACCACAACGTTCCTACGGGAATACGGAAAAGAGAGTAGTTAAGGTTATCAATAATAAATTGGATCGGAACGTTACGAATGGTACTGTAAACGCTCGTCTATCTACATTGTCCAAGGAAATAAGTCCATTTGAAAGGGTGTCAAAGTTTGAATCTGTTAAGGCTAAAACAGGCGTTTACCGTAAACCAGTAGGTGGGGTAACAGTAAAAGATGTTATGAGTACAAAAATCAAGAACGATAACAACAACGACGATGATCCTTGGATCATACCAGATCGGGATACATCAAATACACAAGTCTTTGCTGACGAGTGGGGTGAGGCAGTAGTTCCCGCCACTAGTACCGAATCCGATGATTGGGAGGCACCTGTCAAAGATTGGGTCCGTTCTGGAGAATCGCTACCATCAACGAATCAGAATCGGAATTTTCAGCATTCGTCATTCAGTGATCAGCACTACAATAAGACGGCAAATAGCTTTGTCCAGTCGCCGAAGGTACGCCACGCGATAGATCCAAAGAATGCTGCTCCAGTCCTTGCATCTTCTCCGAAGGACGCAAAGTCTTATCGCCAGCCTCAAGAACGAGTATCTCAAAATCGAATGAATGGAGGTGTCGAGGCGGTTGATACAAAAGCTTGGTCTGCATCGCCCAAAGTATTAAATAATGCACTTAATCATTCTGTATCAAAAGCTGAAATGATATCTAATACACATTTCGAAAACAGCTTTGGTGGTGAAAATGCTAATCACAAGATAGATTCCCAAATCTTCAGTTCTAATGTTTCAACTTCGACCAGAAGCCGTGAACAGCAAATACTAAATGAAACGCACGAAAATGAACGAAGGGACCATAACGATGGTGCTAAGTATTTTGATATTCCTGTGTCAGGTCATCGATCAAAAATTGACGACAGCAATTCTATTGCGTCTCATCTATCCACCCCCGTTTCGTTGCAAAATGAGAATAGCGCAGGATATGATTGTGATGGTGAAAATAAGTTCTCGGGAGAGAAGAAGAAGAAGAAAGGATTCTTCAAGGGAATTTTCGGTAAGAGAAGGAATAGCAGGGATAAAGATGACAGGAGAAAGAGTAAGGAGAGGGACATCAACAGCAAGAACAAAGAAATAACCCAAAAGACAAAAAAGAGTCAGAACCGAAATGGACGTTCTGATGAAAGTGAAAGAAAATTTAATGATTTTAAAATTGCCAGCCCAATAGAAGCCATCAAATTATCTTTAAGTTTAAGAGGTCGGTATCCAGAAAATTTGTCTATAGACACAACGGTCGATCGTTCGTCACAAGGCATTACTTTTTGCGAGGAGTTGAATAAGAATCACACTTCAAAAGAAAAAGGCGATGGCGATTTTCCGGATGATTCACTATCATCGCCTATTAGTTCTATTGTGATTAGCGGCTGTGAAAATTTTGGCAAGGAATCCTCGAATCCTTCTACTTCGACGAACTTAATTGTGACAAAAACGGAAGATGATGAATATGTTGATCCAGCGCTAGATCATCTAGATATGGAGATCGACAGCGAAGATGACGAAAATATTACTAAACCAATTTCCATTATGTTAATACCGCCGCCGCCACCGCCACCGCCACCACGAATGCAGCGAAAAGGTACAGGAAAAAGTATTAGTCGAGGCTCGCAGAAAAATATAGGTCTTTCGCTGGACAAAGCTTCGAAAAATGCGCAGAAGATGTTTAGAGAAAAAAACAATATAGAAAGAAAATTTAGTGGTACCTGTAGCTCGTCGCTGGAAGAGAAACCCAAATCATTATCACAACTGCAACTTAATTATTTAGATCGGGATGCAGATAGTAAGCCTTATAAAAACGAAAAAACGCGATCCAAACAAATACTAAATCAAGGGTTGGCAGAGGAAAAGAGTCACGATACTTCTCACGATATAGCGACAAAAAATTCTCAGGAAGACGCGTGCCATCATTCAGTGAAGATGGCTCATTCTCAATCAAGCTCAACTAATGTTGATATGAATAAGAAGAAAGCTTATCAAGGTCGACCAACGATGGCAGATACTGTTAGCTCTGACCACAACACTTTCAGAGGGGTAAGTCCATCTAGAAATGCGGCGAAATTAGCAGGCCAAGCTGGCCTAAGACGAAATATTCCGATTGAAAGTTCTGCAAATTTGCCAGGTCGGATTCAAGTTAGAGAAAATATCACTGGTTGCAGAAACACGAAGGAGGAGTCTGTTGCTATATTACCGGTAAGATTAGCAAGTGCAAATACCCCGAAGTTAACAGGTCGGATGAAACTCAGGAATAATAGCTCAACACGTAATGATGGTTCGAAGGAATTGGGTACAATTAATTCACGTCGATCAAAATTTTCACGTCCAGCTTCAAGAAATTTGAGTCCGGCCCGAAATAACGTTGAACCGGCAAAAAATCAGATTTCAAAGGTTCGCACTTTCCCGCGGAAAAATGATATCTCCGAAGGTACGGACGAAAGTAGTATTGCTAACAGATACAGGAAAAAAACAATTTTCAACAATGTACAGAATGCTAGTGTAATCCATCATACTGGACAGTCCCGTCGTTTGGCATCAACGAAAGTGCAAAATCTTATTTCGCCTGACCCACGGCGGAATAATATTTTTAGTCAAACTTCCAAAGATTCATCAATCCACGAGAGAGGTAATCAAATAAAGAAGTTCTCCAAAGCTAATCACGCTTTTCGCAGTATTACTGGGAAAAAATATCGCAGTGAAGATGTTGAAGATTCCAGGAGGTATCCTTCGATTCCAGCAGCTTCAACAAGTGCTAGCGACTTATCATGTTCTTCTTCAACATATGAAAATTATCAAAGAAAGCTTTCCGACAGTCTTGGGAAGGCAAATATAAGAACCCAAAGCTCAAACGAAATGTCAGTCCATTCGCATAGGTCATTGGATGATTCAAGTATAGAGTCTGATATACGCATCTTGAGGTCAATTCTTCGTCGTCCAAGACTCGACAAAGACAATGAAAATGTTATCACCGTCAGCCGAAAAATTGAAGAATTTCCTAAGTATAGCGAAGAAAGTGCAACTGATCCAATGCAGCGAGTTGGGTTACGCCTCTTATCTGCAGCGATAATTCCAATACAAACTGAGGTTAGAAGATTTCTTGCTATGAGACGTGCGTTAACCCGAATGTGGGCTCTTATAGTTGTTCAGACATATACGCGGAGATTTTTAGCACAAAAACGCTATGGTGAATCGTTGGATTCCATTATTGTCATTCAGGCTACATTCAGAGGTCATAAGGCTAGAAATTGTATTATTGACAAGCATATATTTGCGATCGAGATTCAACGATTTGTTCGAGGATATCTTGCAACGATGTTAGTTTATGAAGAGATATACAAAGTCACCCTTGTACAGAGTTTTGTTCGAAGGAAAATAGCTATGGACTATGCTGCGTATCGAATGTCTCTTGTTATCCAACTCCAAGCGGTAGCTCGTGGTTTTTTGGCTCACGTGCACTATTCTCGTCTTCGTAGATCTGCTACTGTGATTCAGTCGAACTGGCGGTGTTTCTACAATCGTCTGACGTATCAGTTTGATCTTCTTGATATTATAATCGTTCAGAGCCTCTGGAGGAAAAAGCTTGGAATACGCGCTGCTTTACGAAAGTTTGAAGAGAGGCATAATGTAGCTGCTACTATTATCCAGGCTGAATGGAGAGCCTACGACTGCAGAATGGATTTCATCTGTTTCCTTGCCGCCAGAAAGATTCAGAATAAGTGGAGGAGTTTCATCTGCCGGAAAAACTACACTGAATACAACGTTGTCACACGGATCCAATCTGTAGTCAGGATGTATTTCTGCAGATTGGATTATATTGATTGCCAGGCTGCTACATTGGTCCAATCTGTAACAAGGATGTATTTCTGCCGACTAGATTATATCGATTACCAGGCTGCTACGACCATACAGTCATTAGCAAGGATGTATCTGTGTCGATCGGACTATGTTGAATACCAGGCTGCTTCAATTATTCAATCAGGTGCGAGGATGATTCAGTGTCGCTCGAGGTATGTTGAATACAAAGCTTCTACCATCATTCAATCAGTTGTGCAGATGTATTTGTGCAGGTTGGATTATGTTGACTACCAGGCTGCCAAAGCTATACAATCATTGGGAAGAATGTATCTTTGCCGTTCAGACTACGTCGATTACAGGGCTGCTACGATGATTCAAGCTGTAGCAAGAATGTATTCGTGTCGTGCGATTTATGTTGAATATCAGGGTGCTACACTGATTCAATCGGTAGCTAGAATGTTTGTATGCCGATCGGATTATGTTGACTATCAAGCTGCTACAGCAATCGAAAAAGTCGCAAGGATGTATTTGTGCCGATTAGATTATGTCGATTATCAGGCTGCCACAGCAATCCAAAAAGTCGCAAGGATGTATATGTGCCGGTTGGACTACGTCGATTATCAGGCTGCCACAACTATGCAATCCTTAGCAAGAATGTATCTATGCCGTTCAGACTATGTTGACTATCAGGCTGCTACTATCATTCAAACATTACCAAGGATGTATCTATGCCGCTCCAGGTATATTGAGCACAAGGCTGCTGTAATCATTCAAGCTGCATGGAGATGCCACGACTGTCGAATGGACTATGATTTTTACACTGCGGCAAGAACGATTCAAACAAAATGGAGATCTTCTACCTGCAGGAATGACTATGTTACTTTTGTAGCGGCGAGGAAAATTCAGACAAATTGGCGATCTTCTTTCTTCAGAAAACACTATGTGACATTTATATCCGCAAGGAAGATTCAAACCAGATGGAGATCATTTATTTGTAGGGAAGATTTTAATGCATTCATAGCAGCAAGAAAAATTCAAACAACGTGGAGGTCATCTATTTGCAGGAAGGATTATGTCGCATTCATGGCAGCAAGAATGATCCAAAGAAAATGGAGGTCATCGGTTTGCAGAAATGACTATGTTACGTTCATGGCGGCAAGACAGATCCAGACAACTTGGAGAGCCTACGCATGCCGAAAAGAATATATTGAGAATTTCGCCACAACTATGATTCAAGCTCAATGGCGATCATATGATTGTTCATCAATGTATCACCGATACTGTGCTGCGAGGGCAATTCAAAACACCTGGAGATCTTACGACTGCAAAATGAATTATCTTCACTTCTTGGCAGATATCCTCATCGTGCAAAGTACAATTAGGCGATTCTTGGTTCAGAAACAAGTAGAGGCAACGAAAAATAGCGCTGCAACTACCATTCAGCGAATTTATAGAGGTTATACATCTCTTACTTTCTACACCGAGACAGTTGCTGCGACTGTTATTCAACGTACATGGAGAAGTTTTGTATGTTACGCTGATTATGAGGAATGTAAGGCAGCAAGGAAAATCCAAAGTGTTTGGAGAGGATATACGTGTTTTGCATTTTTCAAGGAATATATAGCATCAAGGAAGATTCAAAGTGCATGGAGAAGTCATGCGTGTCTTGCGTTCTATAAGGAATATATTGCATCAAGAAAAATCCAAAGTGCATGTAGAAGATTTGTGGATTGGAATTACTACACAAGATATTGTGCTTCAAGAAAAATTCAAAGTGAATGGAGGAAGGGTACAGATCGTAGTCATTATACAAAATACATTGCGGCAAGGAAGATCCAGAGTGTGTGGAGAAGACACGTAGACTACACTTCCTTTACGACATACATTGCCACAAGGAATATTCAACGTATGTGGAGAAGGCATGTACACTACACTTACTTTACGACATACATTGCTGCAAGAAAGATTCAAAGTGCGTGGAGAGGATTTGTTGATTATGCAGACCATCAAGAATTTTTGACCGTGCGGAAAATTCAAACTGCTTGGAGAAGCTATTTTCATTCTAATGCATTTAAGCGATATAAAGCAGTAGTAAAGATTCAAGCTATTTTGAGAGGGAAGTTTTATTTTAATGTTTACAAACGCTATGTAGCAGCAAGAATAATTCAAAGTGCGTGGAGAGGTCTCATTTGTTTCATTGATTACCACGAGTATCTGACTGTAAGAAGAATCCAAACTGTTTGGAGGGGCTATTACCATTCGAACTCTTACAAGCAATATATTGCGGCAAGGAAAATCCAAAGTACGTGGAGGGGTTCTTTGTGCTGTGCCGATTTTCGCGATTACATTTTTGCAAGGAAAATACAATCCGCTTGGAGGGCTTTCCTATGTAGAAGAGACTTCAAACGTGAGAAGTCTGCTATTGTGATCCAGTCTGCTTGGAGAGGATTTCTCATTTATGCTGATTATATGTTTGAAGTGGCTGATATTGTAGTTGTTCAAAAACAGATCCGTGGTTGGTTGGCACGACGTGAAGCCAATAGGAGGCAGCGTGTGAAGAAACATATTGCTGCTACAACAATTCAGAAGCATTGGCGTCGTTTTGTAGATGAAACAGAATTTGTTTTGGTGAAATACGAGCACCATGCAGCAGCAACTATTCAGACATATTGGCGACGGTTCTGGTGCTTCTCAAATTTCATCATTGCTCTTGATTGTTCCATCCAGATTCAAGCACAGATGAGAGGTTATCTTCAAAGGAAAGAATTCGTTTCTAATAAGTTTGCTTCTGTTTCCATACAAACTAGCTGGAGAAAAGCATCTGCTAAGCAATTAAAAAGTCGATTGTCTGTTATTCATGCAATCACTAAGACTAGTTATGCGAAAGGTAAAACTCAGTCGGAAGCTGCAATACAAATCCAACGGATATTCCGTGGCTCGCTTTCAAGAGCTGCGCTCAAGGTTTACTTATCCGCTGTCAAAATCCAATCTAGGATCAGAGGTGCTCAAGCTCGCGTCGCAATTAAATTATATCTAATGGTGCGAAAGATTCAGACTGTTTGGAGAGGTTATATTCCGCGTCGAAAGTACATGGAATATATAGCTGCGCGTAAGATTCAGACTAATTGGCGGTGTTATAATTCACGTCGAAAGTATTGCATATATGTCGCTGCACGCAAGATTCAAACGACATGGAGAGGATATACTCCACGCCGAAGTTATACCACATTTGTAGCTGCTCGTTGCATTCAGAATAAATGGAGATACGTCAAGGCTAACCAAGAAGTGTTAGTTATGAGAGGAGAATTCCTCGCGGCGTCATTAATCCAAACTGCGTGGAGAGGTTTTGTGTGCTATGCTGATTTTGTTTTTACATTATCAGATATAGTGGCTTCTCAAAGAATTGCTAGAGGCTATCTAACTCGCAAGAAATACTCATTCATCATCAAATCCAATATTATTAGAAACAAGAAAGAATTGAATAGCGCAGTATTAATTCAAAGAATTTGTCGAGGTTTTCATGCGAGGCAAAATTATTGGTATACTCTCGGATGTACAATGCAAATCCAAAGTTGGTGGCGTGGACGAGTTGTCTACAACATCATTCAAAAACAATCTAATGCACTGATGGTGTTACAATGCTTTGCACGCCGCTGCCTTGCGCGTCAAGAGTACATACAGCGTCGATTTGTCTCCCTCTTAATTCAAACTGCCGAAGCAGAACGTGCGAAGAAGATCAAAGCGATTAAAAATCAGGAAATAGTACGAGACGAGATGGAGAACAGAGAAAGGGAAAGAGCAGCACGCGTGATACAAAGATTTTTCTTGTACGTCAAAGAAGAGGTCGACCAAATCGTACTTGCCACCACACGCCGCAAGAAATGGAGGAAACAAATGAAGACAGATGAACGTGTAGGTGACGTAGATGAGGCCCTATTAGAAGACGTTTGGATGGGTTTGGCGCCTCGTTTTGAAAAAGATCCGTTTACCAGCCATTATACTAATTTTGGTTCCGGGAGCGTGGGTGGCGACAGATACCACGATGATAATGCCAATGAATTAGCTGGATTCATTATGAAATATGGTCCACACCCCACTACCACTATACAAATGATTAGGAATGTAGGTGCAGATGACATAGATGATGATTTCCAGCTGGAAGAAGCTTTCATAGACGCAGAAATTATCCAGGCAAAGGAGCGAAAGATTCTTGCCCGAGGAATGAGTAATCTACACAGAAGGAAATAGAAAGTTAAGAAAAAAAAGCACAAGAAAGAGATTTTGAAATGTTGTCCTATTAGTAGTTGAATAGGACATCAATTCAAAGCTTAATCAAAATTAAAAATTGATTTATTCATAGGAAAACCAAAATGTAAAAACCAAAAATGAAGCATGCATAAAACAAAATAACAATCAACAGTACAACATGTAATAAATAAATAATCAT
>Ga0307396_10000081_pt1 | contig 9232 bp, 1 predicted proteins | sample SouOceMetaPS1036_FD_203304 | JGI IMG/M metagenome (GOLD analysis project Ga0307396, IMG submission 203304) | Metatranscriptome of marine eukaryotic phytoplankton communities from Antarctic Ocean - PS103-6 (Eukaryote Community Metatranscriptome) | ecosystem: Environmental > Aquatic > Marine >... | reverse complement strand
TTTTTTTTGAAATATATGATAGATGACTATGTGTTAACACGACAATTCAGTGTTATCGCGCCCTCTTCCTCGAATTACGTTTCCCCTTACCCACAGTTAAGTTACAAGCATTGGCGTAGACTTCTGGAAGCAAGCTTATCATTCTAAAGCACTCTTCAAGTACTTCATCATTTTCTTCATTGTACAGAGCACAATTGTCCATCACAAGTAAAAAATCTTCATAAAGAGCCTCAGCAGCAGTAGATCCAGAACCATACGCCCTGTTATTGACCTTTTCACCTATAGTGCCAAAATCCATAGGTTTTTTTATAATATCAAAATACCCAGGAGCTTCGCCCTCGGTCACTTCTTTAGCAAAAAGATCGTATTGATCATGATGATTAATTAGTTTTAGAACATTCTTTGCCAACCTCTCGAAATTATGTTCACCCACAGCTTGCGGAAGAATCCAAGGACCTCTTTTTGTTACAAATTGTCTAGCTTTGCCGAAGCTTCCTTCTAATTTAGCGTGTTCCTTTTGTATTGTTGCAACGTCCATGAAAGCTTCTCCAGAATTAACCTTCGATTTGCAATCAAGTTGCTTAGAGTTCAAGGGATTATCATCATCACTTTCATCAGTTTCCGTTCTTTCGGAATCATTACCAAGATTTTTGTTAAAAATATTCGCTGAACCTATCCTGGAACCATCTTGGTTTTTTTCTTCAATATGCAGTGGTGAAGTAGAAGCATCACTTTCAGTATTACCAGAATCGCATTTCGCAAAAAATTCTACATTTTCATTTTGCTTTCTTTTATTTGTGACAGCTACTTCCGCTTCATCTTCTTCTACCTCACCTTCTTCGACCTCACCCTCTTCAACCTCACCTTCTTCGACCTCACCTTCTTCTACCTCGCCTTCTTCCACCTCATCTACTTCTACCTCATCTTCCACCTCATCTACTTCCACCTCCTCTACTTCAACCTCACCTTCATCTACCTCATCTTCTTCCACCACTTCCTCCTCTTTTTCTTCTTCGATCTGTTCTTCATGATTTTGAATCTTTTCAACTTCTCCTTCACTCAACGAATCATCATCATGTTTTGGAGGAGGTCGATTTCTCTTTTTCCGCTTTTTTGGGATACGCATTTCAAGATTGTCACACTTTGATTCTCCTTTATTGGATAATGAACCATTAAGACTAATACGTATCCGTGGTTTTTTCTTGTCAGGAGATAAAACCGATCCGCTATCATCAGCGCCAGGCGTTTTTGCTATGGACAAAGACACCCCTGACTCTACATCACTTCCACATTTACCATTATCCGATGAATTCTCTTTTTTGGGTCGTCCCCTTTTTACCCGTTTACCATTTCGGTGGCTCTCACAAGCGCGGTGTACACATGACTGCTTTAGAGTACCACTTCCCCCAAACTTCTTCTTATCCTTACAGGGAACACATTCTCTACAGTCTTCACGTAGACAAGCTTTGCATTCATTACACCTCGTCATCTTCTTCCTCCTTGGTTTATTATTGATCTTTCTTTTAGAATTGATGACTGTTTCTTTTTTGTCTATTTTTTTCTTTTCCCTTTTCTTCTTAACCTTACCTTCATTATTGTCAACATCCTTGTCATCATCTTCTGCATCAGAATATACTTCAATTACAGCTCCATCTTCCGCAATAAATAGATTATGTTCCATAGCTGCCTTCTTCAGCAACGTTGGCATCATCAAAGCTTGCTGTCTAGCCTCTTTTACAATATCCGAATTAGGGGAATTAAATTGAAGGCAGTTTGACATTACTAGTACAAAATCTTTCTGCATGGCTTGGGATGAGCGGTATTCGCCATTTACCAATTTGTCATACATTGTGCCATAATCCATTGGTTTCTTAATCATTTCATAGTATTCTGGAAACATATCAGCCGGAACACGTACAGAAAATAGACCTTCCTTTGTTTTGTCAATCTTTAATACTTCGTCTAACAACGTTGTTAGAACATCAGTTACCTTGCTTCGAGGAAAAGAAGGCCAAGATAAACCTGCAGCTTTAGCTTCGTCCTTGCCAGATGCCCAGGCTCTTCTTCTACGCACTTCTTTTTTGCTTAATCCTGCCTTCTTGTTCGATGTACGATAAAGCCCTTCGCTGACATCAGACCAATCAGCCTCCGAATCAGAATGTTCAAGGAAGCCATCTTCTCCAACAATACTCTTACGCGATTTTGTTTTACTTTCTTTATGAGAAGATGGTTCATCTTCATTCTCTTCCTTCGTTAGAAGCCGTTTTTTCTTCTTTTTTTTACTACTACGAATCATTAGTTGTTCATTAACTGTTGACGTGTCAGGAACATTTGTAAAACGTTTTGCTTTTTTGAATCGTGCTGGTTCATCCCCTGTGTCTCTGCATCGCCTTCTTCTATCCCCTTCTAAACGCTTTAACAAATTTTTGGCTTGATTGCATTGATCATACGAAAAAATCTTCTCTTTACAAGAAATCGTTAAAAGAAGATTTTCGCAAGTTGTTTTATGGTCTTCTGGAAGATTGCCATCTTCGATATCTTCAAAGATTCCATCCATCATACTCTTAAGTTCTTGAAAATATGTGTTGATTTTCTTTTGGTTAGTTCGAGTAATGTGCAGCGCACCTTGCACGATTGGTGCAGATACAAGCATATTTCCAACTTGATCATCTTCATCTTTAGCATCTGATTCTTGTATCTTTTGAGATGGCTTCTTCTTGCGACCACGGCCGCGGCCTGTTAGGGCTGCTTGTGATGATCCTGTTGCTTGAATCTCAAGTTCTTTAAATTTATCCATCATAATTGCAGGTGTTACAAAATCGGGCATGACCTTTTGCCAGAAGTTAGGATCTTCCATATCAAGATTGGCAGAGCTTGTCTCTGATGTGAATTTACTTTTACTGACCATACCCTGCTTGTTCAGCCAACTTGCTGTCTTTGTTCCTTCCACAACTCGTGTTCGGGTTCTCTTTTTAAGAATATTCTCAATATCGTCAGTACAAAACTCTTTCATTTGTTCATCATTTTCATCTCCCATTAAGGCGTAAGCACCTTTTTTAAGCAAATGCTCCATTTCTTTAGCTGTTGGTTTTCCGTCATCGTCATCTTTATCAAACGTCCCTAATACCGCTTGCTCTAAACCAAGCTTTTTACTTGCTCTATCAAACATCTCTTGTTCAAAAGTTCGACTGGTTATAAGGCGATATATCATTACACTTTTTGTCTGTCCTATGCGATGACAACGAGCTTGAGCTTGAATATCGTTTTGTGGATTCCAGTCAGAATCAAAAATTATACAAATATCAGCTGCTGTTAAGTTGATGCCAACGCCACCGGCACGGGTAGATAACATAAAGATAAAGCTATCATCCTCATTCTCAAATCTATCGATTGCTTTCTGCCGTTCACTCCCCCTGACTCTACCATCAAGCCTCTCGTGTTTGAAATTACAAAAATCGCAGTATTCTGCAAGTAGATCTAACATCTTCACCATTTGACTAAAAATGAGGACTTTGTGACCCTCCCGACGTAGTTTAGGCAAGAGTTTATCTAGTAGTACCATTTTGCCACTTGATTGAATATGACCAATCATATTAAGCATGTGCTGAATCTCATCATTACTTTTACCATCCAATTCTCCTTTTTCTGACAATTCCCGATGCTGCTTTTCAAGTTCTCTTTGTTCAACTCCATCAAGTAAGAATGGATGATTACAGCATTTTCGTAACTCCATTTGGATATTCATAAGTTTAGGTGCGGATCCTCGAGAACCACCCATATTAAGAAAAGAATGATTGTGTTCAAAAATTGCTCGATAGTATTGTTTCTGAATGCTGGTTAGTTCTACATCAATCAATGTCTCCTCCTTCGCCGGTATATCCTTTGCCACATCTTCTTTCACACGTCGAAGCATAAATGGAGATATCTTTTGCTGAAGACGCTCAACTTGTTCCCTACTTGCCATATTACCGTAGCTAGCATCAAAATCTTCCAAACTTGGAAATTTATGAGGTTCGATAAAATTCAATAGTGTCCACAACTCTTGTATATTATTCTGAAGAGGTGTTCCAGTCATCAAAATACGACTTTGAAAGCCATGACGCAAAGTGCCAAAAGCACTGATTTCCTTCATGCATTCCAGTAACTTTCCCTTTTGGTTTCTTAGACGATGAGCTTCGTCTACGACAGCAACCCTCCAAGGGATCTGACCTATAATATCGAAATCTCCAATCAGAGTATCGTATGTGGTGACAAGAACATCGAACTTTAGGAAGTCGGGAGTGTGTGGTCTATCAACAAAGTACCATTCATATTCTCTCATGACATCCCGCCACACGCGTTGCCTATCATGGTACACACAGCACCGCATATTAGTCCAACCTTCAAACTCACGGCGCCAGTGCTCAACTGTTGAAAGTGGAACTACAACCAGAAAAGGTCGTTGGATCTTTTCAACTCGGTGTAAATGTTCAATGTATGCTACAATTTGAACAGTTTTTCCTAGACCCATCTCATCTGCCAAGATACAACTGTGGCGTTTGTACCAGCAACTAGCAAGCCAGTTTACACCATCGACTTGATAATCACGTAAACGATTTTCATTTTTGTAAGGAAAAGGTATCTTGCTATCGTACAATTTATCACGGAATTCCAAGTATGCCTTCTTCCCCTTTTCTGAATCTTTAATGTCGGCAGCAATCATAGTAACCTCGGCGTCTTCGGCGGCATATTGCCATTTAAACCCTCCAACTTCATCATCAAACGTATCCTCCTCGCGGATACCCTTCAATATCTGTTTGATGTCCTTTAGCGAGAGTTGGAGGGTTGCTGCTGCATCTTCTGCATTGGACCAAATACGTATAACTTCATTCGTTTCAATGGATATTTGCTCTATTTTAGTTTTAGAAAGTTTATTTAATTCCAAACCATGTATTGCTGCATTTTCTTCCTGTTCCTGTTGTTCAATTTTAGCCAAGAACTCTTTTTGAGCCTCTACTTGTGCTTTCTTGATTGCCTCTACTTCCTTCGTAGAAGGGAGAGGATAGTTGTCGAAATCTTCACTGTCAGGCTGTTTTTTCGAAAGTAATACCGCAGCACATAGTTTAGCCCTATTCCCTAGCGTGGAAAAATCATTTTTCTTTGCGGGTAGTGTCATAGTCTTATTAAAATTTCCTTCTTTCATTATTGATGAATCTCGAAGAGAGTCACTAATTACTGCATCTTCCATCGATGTAAAGGTGCTATCAACCCCATCCACAAAATAAGCACATTCTTCGTTGCCAGCTTCATCACTACTGTAACCTAGATCAATGTCAAGCAGTTGAAGGGCAAGAGATTGCGTGGTTTCTTGCTGACAAAGCACATTTTTATTGGAAGATGATACGGATTTCTGAGAACCATGATTTGCCTCATCTTTTACGTTGAGAGAACTGGAAGGTGTTATTGAGGATTGGAAAGAATTACATGTATTTGTTGATGTGACATTAGAGGGTTTAATCACTGGCTGTTCCTCAACAGGTTTAATTTTTTCATCAATATTTTCTTCCTTGATACTTTCATCAGCATTTGACTTTGCCTGCTTGCCCTCTTTTATAATAGGTTTTGCTTGGGTTATGGATAAGTCATTATCTATCGTAGTCAAACGTTCATCTGTGTTACACAAATCTTCTTCTTGTGGTGAAGCTGTCAGTACGTCCTTCCGGACTAGTCTTTTAATTCTTGTGTCTTCCCGGGCCTTCTCCCGGATCATGAGATCCTCATCGTCACTATCAGGGTGAAAATCAGCCTCACTTGCATCATCATCAGACTCATCAGAATTTACAATTAGTCCAACACTTCCATCACTATCTTCACCTTTAATTCTGTCGTTTTTTCCTCCTTTGACACAGTCTTCCTCCTTTCCTGATCGGTCCTTTCGTCGAACAATGAATTGACGCCTCTCACTTCTGAAAGATTTGTGCATTACCTCTGAAAGGTACCCTCCAACGGCACCCATACTATTTAGCTCAATGTGACAGTACTTGAATTTGCTCGAGAGGAAGCGCATTCGTGCAAATTTTTTCTCGCCACTCTTTCGGAGCATCATAATAATGTGTTTGAAGCTCTTGTTAATCGTACTGACTCCATCTACAGCTATAATTATATCCCCTACATTCTTAATTAGGTTTTGAACTTCCGCTGGTCCCTTACTGTTGTCCGGAAACTGGCGATACCCAAGGAAGGCTACACATCCTTCAACCTCGCCTACGTTCAGCATCAGTCCCCTTGACGTGATAGGGACTGTGACATCATACTCCCCCCACAGTATTGCAGGCGGAGGGGAACCGGCTACGGCTAGGTCTGCTTTACCCGCTAGATATGTGTCATGCGCCTTCCTCTCCAAAGCGCGGGACAAACAAGGCTTCGCAATGTCACTGTGTCTCGCCATCAAAGCACCCATTGCACTCATCGTACGACCACATTCTTTGGCTAGCTTTTCCGGAACAATTCTTCCAAATCTAGTGAATTGAATAGCACGTACCTGTGAATAAAGCATACATCGCAGATCCGGAATATCGTTAGTTCCGCCAACGTTATCTTTGTGAAGATGTTTCGCTGTAGCAAGTGTCGCCTGGACATCATTATCAAGTAACATTGGTTCTTCAGGCGTGGTATTGTTTAGAGCATAAAAGTCTTCGATGAGATCATCGTCATTAACATCCTCCCTCGTTTCCCACGAACAATGTTCATATCCAAGGCCAGCCCATTTGACAAGGAATTTTTTGACAGTGACTTTTTTTTTGGGAATTTCGCCTAGATCTGCCCTTCGCTTAGCTGCCTGTTCTGATGCTGCTGAGGGCAGCCCACGATTTTGTGCAACCTTAGGTGCACAATCGGGGCAATGCCAAACACCACGGGGTAGCTGTTTGAGAGGGGGCGAGAGGCATTGTAAGTTATTCATAGCGTCGCAGTGGTCGCAGAGGACCATTTTCTCATCGGAGGGGACGCACTTCCCATCGCAGACTCGACAGGTACTTTCCCATGGTCGTGCCTTAGGATCAACCCATCGAAGGTAGCGCTCTCGGAATTCGAGGACCCAGGCATGATAAAGGCGCTCGAATTGCTTGGACATGTAATCTGCAACATGCCAAATAGGACTACCATGTTGATTATAGATCTTGCAATTGTTCCAAATCTTTCTCATGTCCCGCCCAAACTGCTCTGGGCTCTGATACTTTTTTGAGCCAAGCTTTTTCCTAACAGTTCCAAGATCCATAGGCTGGTCAACGTATTCAGAATAGTCGGGGAAATCTAAAATACTAACAGGCTCGAGGAATATGTTGGAGAACCCGTCTGAACAAAGCCTGTCTAGGACCATGAGGCAACGACGCAAGGGTTGCCAGAGTTGCGTGGGCAACTGTGCCTTTTCAAGCAAGGCCCGTTCTGTCTCGTAACGATGCACCTCCTCTTGTGCAAGCTCAACGAAAGGAGCTTGTTGCTCGGGAGTCATACCCTTCCAAGTATCGCCAAGACGCTGCATGACCTCTCCCACAGTGGCACCTTTATGACGTATCTGGTAGATAGAACGATAGACGCCTTGAAAAAAGAGGTAAGATGCACGTGGTTTCTTAGGTGGTTCTGTTATATATCCGTCTCGATACGGATTATCAGAGCCGTGAATAGTGGGGTAGTATTCTCCTTCCTTGTTGAGAATGCGGAGTATACCATCCTTAGTGAGTGTGTCTGGTTCACCAGTGGTATCATTGAATAACAAGGCTGGATCATTTAGTGTGTGGTATTTTTGAAGTTGACTTTTGTCACTAGCTTGGGAAGAGATCATCGCCTGATCAACGCTGCTAGTGTTAGGAGCCTGTCCGTTGCCATTAAGCGGAAGATCAACCTTCGCCTGAGTCTGGAACTGGGACTGGGATTGGAATTGGGACTCGGATTGGGACTGTGACTGTGACTGCGACTGTGACTGCGACTGCGACTGTGACTGCGAATGGGATCGAACCTGTTCTGGATCTTTAGATATATCCAACGCAGAGCATTCAAATTTGTGTTTAGTTTCAATTTCTTTTTTAAAGATGTTCTCATTTTCAACTTTGACTTCGTTTTGATTTCCATTTTGATCTTGCGTCCCAACTAGATCGTCAACTTTTATCTTGACTTTCATTTTATCTAAAGCGTCTTCTTTCATTTCCTCTTCGTCTTCCTCTTCCGTCGTCGTTTTTTCTTTCTCCCACTCTACAAGCTCGAGGTCAGTTAGCTCCACAAGCTCCTCGTGATCGTCCTCGTCCACAATCTTTTGAGGCACACCAAAGGATGCATCAAATTCGGGGTCTTCGAGATCATCCCCTCCGTCTCCCGACTGGACCTTCTTAAGGAATCTACGATACAATGTCTTGGCCGACTTGTTCATGGACTCTAGTTCTGAAGCGGCCTTCCACTCGAGATGGAGATACGAAAGCCCACGGTACTTCACGCGGTACTCGTAATCCATATGTCGGGTGCCGTTGTTGTTGCCATCCATCTTCCTATTATTTTCACCGTCATTGCTTTCGTCATCTACCATATCATCGTCGTCATTATTATGTGATCCTTTCTTTTTGCCATCAATAACAGGTCTACGACCAACGATTATTTCGACCTTGGGACTACCGTCTGGTTCAAATTCCGGCATAAACGCAAACCTGTCACGAAGGTGGGGAAGGGATGGATCATACCCCCTTTCGGTATATAGGTATGCTGGCTGTCCGCTGGCTAAAATAGGCACAGGGCTACCATTACCTGGCAGCCCTGGTACATGATGGTGACTTAAGGAAGTGGCTGGGGCACGGGAACGTCTCCGCCCCACTGTTGTGACTGTGGTCGAAGTGGTATCTTTATCTTCAAAGAGATCTTCGTCGCTGAATACCTGCTCCTGTGAGTAGTCGATGGTCCTGGTTGTACGGCGACGTAGTTTTGGGGCCGACATGATTGGCTACCCTTTATTCCCTTAAATATATTGCCTGAGAGATTCACTTTGAAACCTCTGTTGTTCTAACGAAAGAGCCGTCTCTAGACTAAGAATTATCGTCGAGTTATTAGTTATTGCGGATAATTGCAGTCCCTGATGAATTTGCCTCGCCAGCAGACCAGCAGGGTTTAGAATTCCCCTTGCTGGTTGCACATACACAATTTAGCTGAAGTATATTCTTTCTTTTGATTTCTGTACGTACTAGGTACAGTTGTACCTATTCTAAAGGATTAG
>Ga0307396_10000080_pt1 | contig 9239 bp, 4 predicted proteins | sample SouOceMetaPS1036_FD_203304 | JGI IMG/M metagenome (GOLD analysis project Ga0307396, IMG submission 203304) | Metatranscriptome of marine eukaryotic phytoplankton communities from Antarctic Ocean - PS103-6 (Eukaryote Community Metatranscriptome) | ecosystem: Environmental > Aquatic > Marine >... | reverse complement strand
TTAACAAAGGGAGATTGCAGCGATAGCAGCAATATAGAGTAAATTTAGTTTCTTTTACATTTCGGATTTCGGACTTGTATTCGGAACGCTAAATTCAGTTGTTCCTAACTGATTTAGCTTGAGCTGTTGTAGTCTACCGTGTTCCTTCTCTTTCGTCTGTCCTGGTCTACTGGACACATTTGGGCCTAAACTAGTTCTATGAGTAAAGTGTGTAGGAAACTATAAAGATAGTTCGTTGGGGAATTGCCGGAAATGAAATTGTGGCTATATGACCTTAGTTTGCGTACATTGATGTTGCAATGGTACGTTGCTATGCTATGAGGGTACGATGTAGAATGTCCTCCATGAAACACCTTTGGTGTTAGGCCCATGGTGTCTCGAGTCCTCGCGGTCCCATCGCCGCTGTGTCAAGCGGGGATAGGTGGACGCGTGGAGTTGAAGGGACGGTGACAGTACCGTGTAGCGGTGGTGTGGTGGTGTGGTTTGGTCATTCACGATTTTCGCCGGCGGCGTGGTGGGTGGGGAATGTTGGGATGACGGTGAACGCAGTGAGGATTCGAAGTGCACCGCTGTTGATGTTGTTCCGGTTGTTGTGTATTGGGAAAATTTTGCACGCGAGGAGGCTGAAGTTGAGGTTCTCGCGTACTTTGTTGCCAATGAAGGTGTAGCTTGGGTTGTTGTTGACGGCTATGACGGCCCGGCATTGGTTGTGAAAAATGGCGTAGCCGGTGATGTGGTTGCATTCTTCCGTGCTTTCGGTTTTGCGAGCTGGAACGGTGAGTTCCGCTACGATGGGGTAAGTGTACCATGGTAGGCCGTGGTGGGTGACCTCCGGCTCGTGTGCGAAAGGGTTGAGGAGGTGGTCGACGGTTAGGTGTTTGCGTTCGCAGACGAAGCCGGGGGGTAGCGCTTCGTTGATGTTGGCGTACGTATATGATGTTGGCCTCTGTAGGTGTCTTGTTGTGTATAAGGGGATCGCGTTGGCAGTGAGGCAAGCCGTGATTGTGGCCGTGCTGGCGTTGAGGAGCCAGATTGCTGAGGCTGCCGCGAGGACTGGTGGTGAGGCGGTGAGCGGCTGTTGTGGAAAGGAGTCGAGCAGGGGCTGCACTCGGTTTCCTGCTTTCCAGTGTCTTTGGATGGCGGCGATGGAGCTCTCGATGAGAGGTATGTCAAACGAGCGACAGTCTCTGTTGGTGGACAGATTAGCGACGTTAATATTGGTTGGGAGGGTGGGGTGTAGCGCCGGTGGCGTTGCTGGCGTTGCATACATGTTTGGATTGATGCCCGTTGTTTGCGGGGTGTTCTGTGGATGCTGGGGAGGCCCTCTGGTATTTTGACGTGCCAAGGGGTCGGTTCCCGTGGCGTGCGGTCCTGCCAGGTTGGTGTTTGGTAGTGGGGGATGGTGACGAAGGGGTCCGGTTGTGCGCGCTGGGCGCGTTGCGCGGGCTGCGGGCTTTCGTTCGTCTATGGGCGTCTCGGTGTTGATAAGGGAACGTGGCTTCACTGCGGACGTCGCGCTATCAGGGAAAGTTAGGGATGGGATGCCGTCGTTGCGGGGGCGTTTGAAATGGGGTGGTGTTGGCGACACCATGGTCGGGTTGGTGGTTGGGCTGTCCGTGATGTGGATGGGTGCCGCCTCGGTACTTCCGGTGGGAGGGGGTTCAGGGTTCGCGTGTGGGAATGCACCTGCGAGGGTTCTGATGGATGTGGTGACCGCGGTGTTACCCTGATGGTCCGCGATTGGTCCATCGCGGTTCGAGGCTTCGACGAGGGTCGTGATGGCTATGTTGACCGCGGTGTTGCCGTGGAGTGGAGACATCTGATTGTCCGCGAATGGTCCCACGTAGATCGAGGCTAGTTGCTCAGGAGTGAAGCCGTTGTCGTCACAAAGTCCGCGGAGGATGCTCGCGATGGTGTTGATGAACTCGTGGCTTGGGTCGCTGGGTGGATTGATGGTCATGGTGAGGGTATTGGTGTTTGTGGAGGTAGTGTTGAGGAGGAGACTTGGCGATGTTGTAACAACGTCGGCGGCGGATTGTGAGCGGAAAGGGTTTCCGTTGTCGGCGACGGCGTTGTGTTGCCACAGTGGTGTAGGCGCTGAAGAGGACAAAGGGTTTGCGTTGGGCTGTGTCATTGTGGTTTTCGGTTTGGTTAGGGCGCGTGGTTTTGTGTCGTTTCCGCTCCGTTGGGTGTGTGGAAACTTGGTTTAACGTTGTACATGGGCGTGTGTGGTGGGGGCTTGTTGACCTCGATCGAAATGGATGTTGTGAAATAGGATGGGCGTGGACATTTGTGTTGAAACGTTCGCTGAAAGGGCCGAGATTTGCTCGTGGATGTACATTAGAAACGTGTCACTAGTCCATCGGCCCATTTTCTTTATCGTGTTGTGGGCGACTCCGTTCAGGTACATGGCCATGGCTCCGCCGGCGCGCAGGCTGTGTGAACCGACGAGATTAGCGGTTAACCCGTTGCGCGCGAGCCCGAGCGTCGTAACGGCATGACGGACAGCCTTGTTCACGTCGGTGGCGGTGACCAGGCGGGGAAAATTTGAGTCATGGGTGGGGAAATAGGTGCTGATGCACGTTTCGCGGTTTGTTGTGTAGTGCGTGATCGTTTTGAGTCGGCGAATGATTGCTCTGTTGGGGCAATGGTCGGAGCCGGTCGCTTCTTGGTGGATGCTGGCGTTTTGGATCCCATTTTTTTGGTCCCTGATGCTGAGTGTTGCAGAGGTGCATTGTTCCATGAGGAACTTTTCATCGTGGGAGTGGTGGAGTGCCGTGGTGTTGTGCCAGAGTTTAATGTCGGCGATTGTGAGTTGGTGCGTGACCCGGTGTTCCGAGGGTTTGAAGTACGTGTATTCCCCGACTCGCAGGAGATAGTAGAATGCGATGATTGCCATGTCGCCGATGGCCTGGGCGCGTGGGGAGTTTGAATGGCGTCCTTTGAGGTTGATGAACCGTGGGACTTCGAGGGGGACGGCGAGCTTTGGCTGGGATGGCGGGTCCTCTCTTTTGTAGCCCTCCAGTTGTTGGTGGATTGCCTTAGGGTAGCCTGTTTGCGGCGTTCCCAGCGGGCTGCGTTCTCCGTCCAGGAGGAACTGCGTGCCGATGGAGCGTAGCGCCATTTGGACTGTTTGGGCTCGAACTTTGCGTTTTGTGCCAGAAACGCGTCCGGATCGCACATAGTGGGCGAAGGCAGCCAGCAAGTCGATTTGCTGTGGTGGTGTGAGGATGGTGAGTTTCGGGTCGATCGGAGGGAAGTGGACGTGAAGCCATTCGCACCAAGCTTTCCAAAAGCGCCGGCGTACCGCGTGAGTCGCCTCCACGACGCCAGCGGTGACGGCGTGGGACGTAGCTCGGAAAAGACCCTGGATGCTGTGTTGGTGGCGAAGAGGTACAAGGTCCAGTAGCCGTTCTTTGGTGGGGGAAAGGCGGTGGTGAAAGCAACGAGGAAGCCGTGTGAGTCGAGTGTGTGTGTGCGGGATGCGTAATCCGCCATGGTGTTGTATATTCCGGATATGTGTTGGACGTTGAGGAGAGCGGAATGGGTGGCGTGGAGGCGAATTGCCAGGGCTCTGAGGATGCGTGCTGCGAGTAGTGATGTGGCGGTCCTGAACTTGTATGTCCACGCTACAGCAGGGAGATTGTCACACCATATGGCGATGGATTGGTGTTTGAGTGGTTTTCCTATGCGGGTTACGTGTGCTTCCAATGCCAGGAAATGGAAGAAAATGCCGGCGAGTTCAAGGTCCGATATGGTGATGGTACCTTTGGGGTTTGAGGATGAGCAGAACTCTGCCTTGATGTCGTCGGGCCAAGGCTCGAACCAGACCATGGGTTCGATGTTGTGGGACCCGCTGAACCATACTCCGCCGACTCCCCATTTCGAGGCGTCCACGAAACCGCGGTAGCTTGGTGTGTGTTCGACGAGTTCTTGGACATGGGTTGGCCGGCTGCCGGCCTGGCGGAGGAGGGCTGCCCAGTCGGTTAGGATGTCACGAAGGTGTGGTTTGACCTTTATCCTGTACGCCTTGCGTTTGATGGTTTCGGAGATGATGCGATCGAGGGGTCCCAGTAATGCTTTGCCGCAGGGGAGTGCGATTGACGTGAACTGGAGTTTGCCGTGAAGCTTTTGGAATTCAGAAAGGGTGATGGTGCCTGAAGTTCGGCGGATTGTGCGCATGGTGTCCAAGAGTTTGGTCACTTTGTCGGGTGGCAATTCAATGGTCCGTTTGATGCCATCGAGGACCCAGCCGAGTATTTCCTTGCGTGTTTCCCAGGTCCCCTCGGCAATGAGCTTCTTTGTGGAGACTGCAGGTCCCATCGTGCTGCCCGATATGTCTGGTCCTGGGAAGACGTTGTCGATGGCGTGGAGGAGCGTGCGGGTGACTGTGAGGAGGTGGGCCGGGTTGGTCGTTTGTACGAGTGCTATGAAGTCATCGACGTAGACTTCGAGGAGCGTGAGGAATTTGGTTGTGTGTGGCTCGACGGCGTGGGCTGGGATTTTATTCCAATCGATGTCCATCATAATGTTTTCCATGTGGTGTGTGGGTGGGGTTCGGTTGGTGGCGAGTTGGTGTGCCGCGACGTCGCGGGCCGTTTCCGTTGCTGCGCAGAAAAACGGGGGGCTCTCGCTCCATCCCATTTGTAGCGAGTCGGGGATGACGAGCTCTGGGTCGTCGGTGGGGTGCTCCGGTGGGAGTACATAGGCGAAGTTCCATGCGTCGGTGGTGTCGACTACCATGCGCCAGTAACCGTCCTTGAGGTCGACTTTGGAGAATAAGAACGGAATGCCGGTGTTGGGAGCGGCCGCCATTGTGTGGATTATGCGGGGAATGACATTTCCGAGTTCGTACATGGCATGCTGTGGTGCTAGTGTTTTGTCGGAGGCGTCATTCACGCTTTGGATGGGGGCGCCGTTAACTTTCAGGGAGAACGATAGGTCTAAGATCATTCTGAACTGGCGTGATTTATGTGGGATGGCGGCAATGGGGCTGATTTTCAAATTGGGCGGCGGGTTGGTTTTGATGTCCTTCCACTTGACTACTTTGCAGCATCCGTCGGCGACGCGCTCGAGTGCCTCGCGGCGACACGCCGTTGCCGCGTCGGGAGTTTGTGCGCTGGGGTGTGCGCCCCGATCAACGGCTGCCTGAAGTTCTTGGGGGGTCCAATTGCGGCCGCAATCGACTGGGCATCCGGCCTGGGCGTAGCGTAGGAGCATTGCCGCTGCCGGGTGGTTTCGCGTTCCCTTGCGGGGGAGCATTAGGCCTTTGAAGCTCGGTTGTGGTGGCGGTGGTTGGGCTTCTGGTTGGTGGTGTGGCGGGGAGACAACAGGACGAGTGGACTTACGCTGGTTTGCAGTGATTGGGACGGGAGGCCGGGGAAGTTTTGGTGGTTTGATGCTCACTGTGGGGGGGGGGCATTGTTTGGCGGGTGATGTAAGTCTTGGGCGGCGACGGTGGGGTTGTGCTGTTGGGCTTGCAGTGTTGTCCGGCTGGTTGGAGCGGGTGGGCATGGCTGTAGTGTGTTGGTGGAGGGTGTAGGTAGGGACAGTACGGCGGTGTGATGCGATGGGCAAAAGTGATGGTGACGCTACAGTTAGAGTGGGGTGGAGTGGTGGGATGTAATGCTGTTATTATAATTGTTTTACGTACTCTCCGCAATTGCGTTGAATGTTTTGGTGAGGAGGGCTGCATGGACCGCTGATGTGGATGTGCCGGTATGCTTGCGGTGGCACAGCGGGTTGTGGCATTTTCCATATACCACATAATGTAGGCAGTCGGTTTCGACTGCCCCGATGTGTCTGGCCAGGGCTGCATCGGTGTCGAGGTTGAGGAGCCTGCGGATGTCGGCTACCTTTGGGTAGCGACGCCGTGGGTTTTTGGCCATGATCGCGGCGCAAGCTGGTGAGAGGGTGCGCTTGTGGGGCTGGAACTCTGGGTTGTTGGCGTAGCGATTGGCCCACGCGTCCGGTTGATCCCTTCGCGTTTTCTTGGTGGCGGTGGTGGAGCCGTTTGGTGTGGTGGCGGTGGCCGTGGGCGTGGGGTGCTGTCGGTTGTTGCCGCGATTGCGGTTGCGTTTGGTATTGTGGTCGCGTGCCTGGTGGAATGCTGGGGCTCGGTTGACGGATTGGGCGATGTGGCCGCGGTCGATGGCGTCGGCCATCCACTTGATGTTGGTGGTAACGCAACGTCCTGCGGCGAGATCGGCGTAGGATTTGGTATCGTCGAAAAACGTTTTGGTTGCCAGGGTGATTTGCCATAAAATTTCCGCGGCGACTGTGTTTTGATAGTCCTGGATTTGTTCAAACAGGGGGCTTGTCCGGCCTAGGGCCTTGATGATGTCGTCGAGGGGTTTGACGAACGGGCAGGTTTCCGTGAATAGGCACTTTAAGACGGCGTGCATGCTTTTGAGGACCTCGGTGACTTCGTGGACGGAGCGTGGCATGATTGGTGAGCCGAGTTTAGCTTTGATGACGTCGGCGGTGGTGACGCTTGTGGCTTCCGTGTTGATGTCTCGTTGTGCTGTTGCCGCGGTCACTTCAAGGAATGTGCGTGTGACAAAGGCGAGGGGGCCTAACCCGCACTTGCTTCCTGAGGTTGAGTATGGCTCGGGCGAGAAGGCGAGTTGTGCGATGGTTGTGATGATGTCATCGTTGAGCCGATGGGTCAAGCGGACAGAGTGTGCGCGGAGTGGATGGATGATGTGTTGTTTCACCTGTGCTTCGCGGCCTGCTTTAGTGGCTTCCTGGAGGATGGACTCCCATGCATGGTTGGTTTGGTGGTGGAAGCGGGGGATGTCGGCAGGGGTTAGCCCTGCAAACCCTAATAGGTTGTAGAGGCGGTTTTGATTGACACGGCTGAGAGGCGCCGCGACTGTCGCGGGCATGCTGGTCGTGGTTACGGTCGTGAGATGGCCGATTAGTGTGATCTCGTCGGGTGTGAACTCCCTGGGGAGGCTGAGGAGCGTTGCAAGTTTGGCTTGCGCCATTTCTCGCGCTGTTGTGTCCGATCCGGTGAGATCCACGTGGTGGGGTGGCGCTGCCGGGTGCCCGAGGTGGTGTTGGTTGTCCCGCCATGCGGGTTGGGCGGTGTTTGCCGTGTATGCGTGGTGGCCTGGGAAGGTGTGGGTGGCGTATTGGTTGCGGTATGGGTCCGGAGTTACGCTCTGTTGGCCCGGAGCTCCAGGACGTTGCCAGGCGTTGGTGGGAGGTTGCGGGTTGTAATTGATGGTTCGTGGTGTGAACGCGGCGGTGGTTGGCCCAACGTGGGCCGCAGGTCCTTGGGCGGGTTGGTATCCTCGAGTTGGTGGTGTGGGCGTAGCTTGTGCCACGACTGCCGTGGGTGTGCGGGTGGGTGCGGCGGCCGGTGGTTGGACGGCCGGGGCGTTGGTGGCGGCAGGGGTATGGCGGTTGGGAAACAGTCCCGCAGTCGACATGGCGGTAATGAGTGGCTCGGCTTCGGCGTCGAGGCCTTCCCGGAGGTCCGCAATGATGGTCGCTGCGAACTCCAAGGGGAAAGCGAGGGGAGCTGGTTCGATGGGGAGGGTTAGTTTGCTGGTTAGGGGGTCCTTTGTGGACTGGTGATTACACGCGCAGCGAAGCCAGATTGCGGTGGCCGAGGCGATGTCGGCGACGTTGGCGTCTGGGGCGGTGAGCGTTGCGTGGAGGGTGGCTGGGTGGTGGAGGGTGTCGTTGGCAAGAAGGAATGCGAGGGTGGGTTGGTTGATGGGGAAGAGGGCCGTGACCGGTCCGCGCAAGCGGCGTGATGGCTTGATGAGGGGGAGGGGTTCGTCCTCGGTGAGGAGTTGTTGGATGCTGTTGTATCCTGTGATGCCAGGGAGGACGTGTTGCTTGATGGCAAACGCTTCGTCGCGCGCGATCGTGAGTACGAACGGGGTCGTGGGCTCGAGCGCGAGGGCGATGAAGTGGGTGTGGTTCTGCCCGAGGGCGAGGATGGGGGTGATGACCGCGGGCCCTGGCAGGATTGCCATGAACAGGCCGAGCGGGCTCCATGCTGTGGTAGCATCGGGTTCGGTTGGCCACTGAGTGGGCGGGGCGGGTGCGTTGTCGCCAAGGTCGGCGGGTGCGTTGTCGCCATGGTCGGCGATCGGCGCATCGGTTGATGCTGCGGTGACAGTGGTGTTACTGCTATCGCGGAGTTTTCCGGCGGCTGCCCACGTACGTACCTTTGCAGTGACTTCGGCGGGAAGGCGGGCGTGGGCGTGGAGGGTGGACTGGGCGTTGGTCATTGTGGAATGGCTGGAATGGGAGGCAAAAGCTTTGGCGAATAAAATGTCCGATTTGGAATTTGTGGTCGATTTGTGGGAGCGCGGTCCTGTTGGGTTGAATTGCGCGCTTTGACGCCCTGTTGTTGGTGTGTGGTGGACAAATTTGGTTGTGTTGGTGATTGTTTTCGCATTGACTGACGTTGTACGCGACGTCAGGTGCTGACGTCTGGTGCCTGTGTCGCGTGTCTGCTGTGCCAGTGTCGGGCGTGTGCTGATGTGTGTGGGACGTGTGTGCCTCGCCGTGGGTCGAGCGTGTGCTCTTGCCGTGATGTTCCAAGTGGGATTGATGGGGGTGGGTTGTTATGGTGGATTGTTGGGTGGGTAAACACGCTGCGGTGGCCTTTTTGGGCGACGCCGCGTGGATCCTGGCGTGGGTTGTGGTGGTGTTGTGTGGCGGGTTGTGGTGTGGTGCAGTGACGGTGGTGGTCGGCCCTGCCGTGTCTGGCGGTGCCGGGATGTGGCCGTACCGGTCGTCGCGCAACAAAGTGTGTTTAGGTTGGTATGGTGGTTTGGCCGTGGTGGTGTTTGGGTGGTGGGAGGTTCCCGTTGTGGCGTCGATGTCGCGGGATTTGGCGTCGCGTGGGGGACCTAGGTAAGGTGATTCGCGGGATGTGGCGTCGCGATCGTGTGGGTGTGTTGGCTGTCGCGGAAATTGCGTCGCGGTTGATTTTGCCCGGTTTTGCCGCTGTCGCGGTAAAAACGCGTTGGTTCGCGGGATTTGGCGTCGCGACCGGTGGAGCGACGACAGGATGTCGTCGGATTCTGTCACGTTGGCGGAGTGGTGTTAATGGATGTTGTGTTACTTGTCGCAACAAACTGTGGTCACAGTCATCTATTTCAACAGTCTACCATGGAGATTCGATCGAGAATGAACATTGCGCTGTGATCAGCATATTTCTGCTCTCTGCGCCGGTCCGTCGTCTGTACGTCGCTTCAACACTCTGCAAAAAT
>Ga0307396_10000079_pt1 | contig 9278 bp, 9 predicted proteins | sample SouOceMetaPS1036_FD_203304 | JGI IMG/M metagenome (GOLD analysis project Ga0307396, IMG submission 203304) | Metatranscriptome of marine eukaryotic phytoplankton communities from Antarctic Ocean - PS103-6 (Eukaryote Community Metatranscriptome) | ecosystem: Environmental > Aquatic > Marine >... | reverse complement strand
GAAAATTTTGGATATCTGCAGCTACTAGAAACCAAATTTCGAGAATGTATCTACTATAATTATTGAAAAGAAAAATTATTGCTGCTATATTTATTCAGAATTTAGATTTTGCTTCCGATGCTATCTCAAACACGAATTATTGATACAACTAGAGGAAAAGAGTTATTTTTTGCTACTCTGGCTGTTTGGTACCAATATATTGCTACCTTGTTGATATAGTTGTTGAGAATAGAATGTTGTGCTAGAATTAAAAGTTTTAATTAAGAGACCAGCTACGGGAAAAATTTGCAAAAGAGGAAGCTATGTAATAAGGGTTTACATGTTTCCGATGCGCTACTAAGACAATTAATCTACCTTCTTTCGTTGCCAGCTTCGAGTACACTATTGCTTCCTCTTTTCACAGCCCCTATTCTTCTTGCGAAAATATTATATCTTTCGCAGTGAATCTTCCCTTCCAGTATTATTTATCTCCCAGTTTATTTCTCTTATCACAATACTTCTTCCCTACAGCGTCTATTTCTATTGATTTGCCCCGTTCTCAATCGTGTTACCTACTATTATTCTACCGAAGTTCCCATATGTTTCCCCGGTCGAGCATTTTCCAATTTTCTTCCTCTCACCCTGCATTATTATTTCCACTGCGTTATCATTTATTTCTCTTTCGCATACCTCCTCCAGTGCATTGTTCTTCTCAAAATGACTTTTCCGTCGGGTTTATTTCCTGTGCAAATAATCTGCCTAATTCATACTTCTCCTTATGAGTTTACTCTTCTTCATTTGTTTCAATTCGGAAAATCTCATGCTCCGAATATATTCCTCTTTTAATTTTCCTTTGTCCGAAAGTTTTCTCTGCACAACCCACTTATACTTTCCGCTGCATTTACACTACTTCTAGTGATTAGTGTGAATATGTTCCAAGTAGTGTTTCTAAATCAAGTAATTGATGACAGTATAAGGGAGGGTGATGTAGTTGTCGAGACGAACGGCAATGAACATCCTCGACTTAGTTTTTATAATTAAGGTTCATGAGAAATGGTGTTATTTTAATCGTGATTAGTCGTGATTGCAACCTTTGTTCGTAGTTACATGGGATATGCTCAGAGAAGTGGCCATGTACCATTCGATATGCACATACGCTTATAGCGTATGGGCATAGTAATAAATAGTTTTGATATCGTAGTGGGATAGAAAATATACCGTTATATTTTCTATATGTGTAGGTCATACTCGAAACTAACTTATGTTTGTATAGAAACGATAACGATATAGACACAAGTTGTTAGCACAGCACTTTTACGCGTTACATGACACCTTCTTCCGATTCCACCACCACACGCACCGCAATGACCACCGCATTAAACAATACTAAATCTGTCCCCGCTCGTTCTACTGCTCAGCACGGTTTCGGAGTTTCTCAGCTGACGACAGTCGGCGCTAGTACAGCAACCATCCGCACCCTCGTTCCCGTTTCTATTAGCGTTTTGTAACACGCAAAAGTCGTGTCCGGTATAAAGAGTGATCATTAACGATTAAGACTAAGAAAGCTACGTGCGTAGACTTAACTAAGCAAGAGGAAATATTATTCATATTTCCTCTTGCAGTACTGATCAGTACATGTGACTGTGCAACGCTACGCGTTACATGCTCTCCCTTCACATTCGTTTCATCTACGATCACGACTAACCACGATTAAGGTTGTAACTTTTCTCATGAATCTTAACTCTTAAAATCAAATTGAGGGAGTTCATTAACGTTCGTCTCGACAACTACTCTCCCTCCCTTATACTATCATTCCTTATTTGCATTTTTTTATTAAGTCAAGGGAGTTTATTGTCGCTTATTTCAACAAATAGAACTTTCTCCCTTAAACCATCATTCATATAGTATGATCATTAATATAGTGCAACTGCACAGACTAGTGTAACTGAGTGTGTATCATTCCCTTTAGGGAATACTGACAACAAAAGATTGATAACAACAGCTATTGCAGAAAAAGGAGTGTCCATACTGTCACAGTATTTCAAACATGTCGTAGATTGTAACAGATATTCGGATCCTAGAAATCTTCGAACAATTTTTGTTGGTCATTATTGAAAGATCGTATCCTGGATTTTTTCTTTTCTTCCATCTTTTTAAAGTTGCCGAAGTGTGATGAAATCATAGAATCGGTTATCACAGGAACTCATGTAGCAAGAAACAATTGTTTCAACAGCAAGTCAATATAAAAAAAAATACCTCAAGAAGGGTGCTTGTCCATAGAGATGTCATCCTTTTTCTTACACAGGAATCCTACTCTCGTTTCTATGATAGCGATGATAAGAGGCCCTTTGCAGAACAATTTACAAAAATGGTGGTTTTCCCTGGTGCTGCAAAATAATACGCCAACTCGACTACACCTAAACCATAACCTCGGCCAAGAATAAGTTCTGGCGATAAATACGCCAAGTACTCCGATACCCAAAATGTACTCCTTCGTTAAATCACTGACTGCAGGTAACGATTCCAATTTGCTGGACACGAGTTGTATCTATTTACTAAGACTAGAAACCGATCAAATAATTCTCTCGATCATTTCTTCGGTTATACAAAGATAACGGTATCGTCGTAATAATTTGATGATCAACTTTCAACACTACATCCAAATCCCATTGTCCAATACAGTTTTCATCAGAAATAGTTATCATCCAATATTTTCAATCATCATCATATTCATCATAATGAGGCTGCAATACTTTGCAATGACCAGAACATGGAGACATGCCGATGGAGAAATATACTCAGTTTACGACCACACTCGTAGTAACTGACAATCAACCTATCGGATAGAGTGTTAACAAATCATGATGATACAAGGAACAAACTTAAAATCCATAACCGGAAAACTAGATTCAAATACCAACTTCTATTTTCAACTCATACGGTAGATATGAGAAAAGGTTTAGTAATGTGAAGACAGGTGCAAAGTTAGTGATAAGTGTGAGATCATGGAAGTACAACAATTTTAATTACATCTATCTTGCGAAGAGATGCTACATCCGTCATAAGACTTGATGCCAATTGAATTTCATTATTCGTGCGAAATGCCAATCAACTGGTGGCAACAGCAACAATATTTTCTATCAGCTATGGTAGCAAAAAGAATCATTCCTGTAGATCGTATCGATCAAACCATGCACACCAATCTCATCAATAATCCTCTTCGTAATGTTGCAGCTGCATCTATATTTGTTCACGATATTCATCATGAAGATGGTAACCGTTCAACGTCAAGATACCGAAGGAGGAAATACTCGTTGTACGACCACACTCTCAGTAACTGACAATCAACCTATCGGACAGAGCGTTGACAAATTATGACGATATCCCAAAGTTCTCAGACTCCTTCCCTTTTTTATCACTCATCATGTATCCAACTATCACTTCGTCCAACTGAAAGAGGATCAATTACATCTATCTTTTCGCAACAGCGATATTAGCAATTTTACTTCTGGCATCTATAGCAGTAGATATTGTTCGCAAGAGCTAGATCAGCAAAATATTTTGCTATTTGTCAGACGTCAGCAGCTAAAGCTATAATTTTTTCTCAGAGACTGCAGCAGCAAAATATAAGTTCACGAACTATATAATCAAATGTTTCTTTAGACAATCAGTAGGAACAAAATATCGCTTTCCACACAGTAACAGTAGCAAATTTTTTTTTCTAAACTATCTCATCAGCAACAATACTTTCTTAGCAGCTATAGCAGCAACTTTTTTTCCTTTTTTTCGATATTTACAGGATCAAATATTTTCTTCAACAGCGATAGCAGCAAATATCTTTCTAAACTGTGTCAGCGGCAACAATATTTTCGTAGCAGCTACGACAACAAATCCTTGTGTCTTACACAGCCATAGCGATATCAGTTGTTGTAACGAACTATAGGACACGAGTTGCATCTATGTACTAAGACTAGGAACTGAACTAATAACTCTCTCGATTATTTCTTCGGGTATAATAAGTCAACTGTATCGTCGTAATATGTTGATGATCAACTTTCAACACTACATCCAGGTCTCATTGTCCAATACAGTTTTCGCCAGAAAGAGTTATCAACGCATTTTTTCGATCGGCATCATATTCATCAGAATGAGGCTGAAATACTTTACAATGACTAAAACTTTTAAACATGCCGAAGGAGAAAATACTCGGTTTACGACCACACTCGCAATAACTGACAATCAACCATCAGGACAGAGCGTTGACAAATCATGACGATACAAGTAACTGAAGGAGAGGAAAATAGACGTAATCCATCTTTCAACAGAGGGATAACGTCAATACCTGATATACAACGAAAGGGTTAAGGGAAGAACTTAAGAGAGAAAGGAGAAAGAATACGACTGTTATCTGAGGGGTTAAAGTCAAAAACTGTAAGAACAGATGACGTAAGAAACAGAGTCGCAACTTTTTTGGCAACAGATGACGTAAACAGAGAGGCTGGCTGATGAAGTCGCAAAGACTGGATGAGTAAGTTGTAAAGACTGACTGATTAAGTCGTAAAGACTGGCTATCGGACAGAGACGGGATATATTGGACATAATCGGGAACTTTTTCACGGATATGAAACTTGAGGACATATTTTAATCATGGTTAACTGTTCAACGTTAAGATGCTGAAGTAGGAAACACTCATTTTGCGACCAGACTCTAAGTAACTGACAGTCCACCATCAGGACAGAGTGTTGACAAATCATGAGGATACATATAACGGAAATAGAGAGATAATCAACGTAATCCATATGTCGACAGAGGGGGGAAGAAGAAGATGGCAAGTAAAGTCCACACCTGAGATACACGAAGGGGTTAAGGAAAGAACTTAAGAGAGAAAGGAGAAATAATTCGACTGTCATCTACGAGGTTAGACTGCCTTTTATAAAAGGGGTCACAGATTTGATATCTGAGGGGTTAGACAGAGTTGTTAGGGGCGACAGAGTTGTAAACTGTGAAACAGAGGGCGACAGAGTTGTAAACTGTGAAACAGAGGGCGACAGAGTTGTAAACTGTGAAACAGAGGGTGACAGAGTTGTAAACTGTGAAACAGAGGGCGACAGAGTTGTAAACTATGAAACAGAGGGTGACATAGTTGTAAACTGTGGAATAGAGGGCGACAGAGTTGTACACTGCGAAACAGAGGGTGTGCAAAGCAGAAGATGAATGATGAAGTTGATGAGGTGCTAGCTGTGGACATTTTTTTTCCAACAGCTGTATTCTAACCTGAGGTATTATCATTAAACTTAGATCCTCCACCAAACATGTAAGATATGTCTGTTACACAAGCTGTATTCTAACTCGAGATATCACAATCAAATTCAGTTTCTCCTTGAAACATGGCAGACATGCATTGTTACAACTGCTGTATCGTAATCCAAGACTTCAACATGAAACATAGATGCTCCGTGAAACATGGCAGACATGTCTGTTACAACAGCTGTATTCCAACTTAAGATATCACCATCAAACTCAGATGCTCCTTGACACATGGTAGACATGATTGGTACAACAGCTGTATCCCAGTCATGGACTGCAACATTAAACTTAGATGCTCCTTGAAACATGGCAGACATGTCTGATACAACAGCTTTATCCCAACTCGAGATATCACGATAGAAAATAGATGAACCTTGCCATGGCAGACATGTATGTTACAACAGCTGTATCCCAACCACAAATATAACAATGAAAATCAAATTCCCCTGAAGCATGGTAGACATGTCTGTTAGACCACCTGTATCACAACTCAAGACATAACCATTAAATTCAGTTGCTCCTTGAAACATGGCAGACATTTCTGTTACACCTACTGTATTCTAACTCGAGATGTCACAATCAAATTCAGATCATCCTTGAACCATGGCAGACATGCTAACAACAGCTGTATCCTAATCCAAGACTTCAACATTAAACATAGATGTACCCCGAAACATGGCAGACCTGTCAGTTACAACAGCTGTATTCCAACTCAAGATATCGCGATTAAAAATAGATGCTCTTTGAAACATTGCAGACATGTTTTTTTTTTATTTATTTTTTACAACAGCTATATCCCAATCCAAGACGTCAACATCAAATTTAGATTCTCCACGAAACATGTAAGACATGTTTGTTACACCGACTGTAATCCTACCTGAGATATCACAATCAAATTCAGTTGCTCCTTGAAACATGGCAGGCATGCTTGTTACAACAGCTGTATTCCAATCCAAGACTTCAACATTCAATTTAGAAGCTCCTTGAAACATTGCAGACATGTCTGTTACATCAACTGTATCCCAACTCAAGATATCACGATTAAAAATAGATGCTCCTTAAAACATGACAGACATGCTTGTTACAACAGCTGTATCCCAACCTCAAAGAGAATAGATGGCACAAAGACCGAGTCATCAGCTGTAGAAACAGATCGCTCAAAAATAGAGTTTTCAATAATTTTGAATCAGATGACTCAACAGTAGAGCCACCCACGTTAGAACCAGATGACTCCAACATAGAGGCACTAACTGTAGAACCAGATGACGCAATAATTGAGGAGCCAACTGTAGAACCAGATGATTCAAAAACCGAGCCACCAACATCAACGCTAGTTGGCGTAGAAGCTAAGTCGCCAACAGTCATAATATCTGACTACAAAAGAGAGTCATTAACTCCTACAGTACAAATGGGTGACACTTGGAAGTAGAAACGGAAATGGAAAGATACCCCGAAGAGAAGAATATTGTATGGGAAGGTTACTGGAAGGAAATAAAATTTTCTGGGAAGATATGTTGTCTAACCCGCGTAGGAACCATCAAGGGGAGAAGATACTCGAAAACAATACCTGCTAATCAACCTATTGGGAGCAAATACCAAACGGGGGTACCAAACCGGAATACCTGATTCGTATACCACACCTATATACCGAACGTTAAGACCATTTCAAAACACAGATTGGAGTACAAACTTAAGAACAAATAATATCCCATCAACTTAAATGATAAAAGTGGATAATTAATTAAATCCGTGACCGGAATACTAGACGCAAATACCGACTACTAGATCCAACTCAAGACTGTAGATTGGAAAAGAGGATTAGTAAATTAGCGGAACAAATGAGAGTCACCAACTGTAACCACAGACGACTCAAAACAGAACCACCAACGGTAGAACCAAATGTAGAACCAGACGAATCAAAAAGAAAATCACCACAACTTTAGAACTAGATGATTCGAACTGAGAATCCCAAACTGTAACAACATATGACTCCGAAACAGAGTCACCAATTTTAAACCCAAACGTAGAACCAGATGACTCAAAAACAGAGTCAGCATAACTTTAGAATCAGATGACTCAAAATAAAAAAAATCACGAATGACTTTAGAACCAGATGGCTCAGAATTAGAGTCACCAACTGCAGAACCAGATGATTCAAAACAGAACCACGAACTGTATAACCAGATGATACACGAATAGAGCTAACAATAACGTTAGAACCAGATGACTCGAAAGTAGAGTCACCACCTTTAGAACCCTATGACTCAAATAATAGAGAAATCAACTGTAGAACCCGATGATTCAAACGTAGAGTCAACAATCGTAGAACTAGATGACTCAAAAACAGAGCCACCAACATTAGAACCAGATGTCACGAACCCATATGAATACTATCCAACGAGAAATCATTATGCTAAAATATTACTTGAAACTGAAATATGCATGCGAGGGAGGATATAACTGAAGAATATAACTAGAAGGTGGCTGTAAGGAGTGAGAACCCGTGTGTGATAATTAACCTGATTATGTAGAGGAGATATTACTCATGGGGAAAAACTTTGTAGAAGAAAAAATGAAAAGGAACCGTATATTTGAAGATTATAGTCGTTAGTGAAAAAGATGCTAGATGAAAAAATGTGAAAGAAAAGAGAACGATATAGAGAAAATAATCGGAACGGGTGGTAGATAACTGTTCTCCAGGAAAAATATGCCTTCGGAAAAAAAATGCTAACACGATAATAAGCAACGGGAAAAATGCTGAATGGGGAGATACTTTAGGAGGAACTGCGTTTGAAAGGGGACTACTCTGTATGGAAATACGTTGAATATACAAACTAAAAGACTCTGTAGGATCAAAGACTCAGAACGGTATATAACTCTGTAATGGAATACGAAATAAGATGCACAGAGCGATTACTGGATAGGAGTGAATGATATGTTGCGGGAAAATACTCCGGAGGAAATTCTCTGGCGGGTAACAATCTGTAACTGACAATCAACGCCGCAAGAACGAAACTGAAGGTTGTCAAAGAAAAATATTCTGAAGAGGAAAAATAATCGTGCAGGAAGAGAGGAGCCATAATGGATAGACAGAATACTTGGACTGAGAAATTGGGGGTATACTCAATTCTGCGGTTGGATTTATTTCGTGTTAAGAAATAAGGTGCAGCTGAGACCACATCTGCTGATGGAAATGACGGATTAGAGGGAAGGATAAAGGGCAATACTCTCTGCATTAGAAGTGTATGTTGGAACAGAAAAGGGTGAGACAATGTTAGAGTCTACAGGCGCTGCCGCGGTGACAAAAATCTACGGCAGCTGTAAAACAGCATCAAAAGAAAACAATAGAGTCCGGGCCTCGATTGACAAAGGAATAGGCCCGTACCACAGAGCTAAAATCAAGGAAATACGGTGTGAGGCGCGTTGTTTAGTGAGACGATAAAAAAATTGAGGTGCTGTATTAAATGCGGAAGCCGAAGCCGGAAGGAATCTTCGCATGGATAACGGCGGCACGGATCGTATGTGCTGCTATCATTGCTTCAATCTTTGCCAAATATGTATGCGTATCAAAGTATGTTGCGAGGGTTACTACCAAGTTGGCAGAAGAGAAAGAGGCAAAGACTGTGAGCTTTTTTTTTTTATTTTTATCATACGGAAGAAGGGATATGCCAACCCCGCTGTACGGTAGAATTTCTTTGACAACCGAAGAGCCGCTGAAGCCGGAATCGTCGTAGCAGCGGTGCCGACATCCATCGGCTGAGACGATCCGAATGAGTTAACATTGTTGCCGGTGGTACCGGTGGTATGACCATTGGTTGAAAAAGAGATTGTTGCGGAAGGTAGAGGGGGTGGAGATCGAAGAACCCAAAATGGATTGCCGGAGATACCGGTGGTATGACCAAGTTTTGTAATCGCCATCGTAGCTGAAGGTAGAGGTGGTGGAGTTTGAAGAACTCGTCTGGGTGCCATATAACACGCAAAAGTCGTGTCCG
>Ga0307396_10000077_pt1 | contig 9354 bp, 5 predicted proteins | sample SouOceMetaPS1036_FD_203304 | JGI IMG/M metagenome (GOLD analysis project Ga0307396, IMG submission 203304) | Metatranscriptome of marine eukaryotic phytoplankton communities from Antarctic Ocean - PS103-6 (Eukaryote Community Metatranscriptome) | ecosystem: Environmental > Aquatic > Marine >... | reverse complement strand
TACAAATTGTAACCCAAGTACCGAACAATACATCATTGTCTAATCGGTGTATTCATTCCATCCATTACTACCAATTAGCTCTCTGCAGCATCGTATCTCGTCTCGTAATATCTTCATTTTCGTCACGATCGACGATAGGTGTCTTCGTTCACCTTCAATACAGTTGTTCGTAGAGACTTGTGGTTGACGAATTCCAACATCTATAAGACGAACCGAAACTAAACAAGCATCATCATGGTCCTGTTTGGTGCAGTAGCTCGGGCGACCGTTCTACTTCTCCCCTGTTGTTGGACGACTACCGGTATGCCTAGTATTCATGAGATCGGTCAGTTTCAAAAAGTCGCAGCAGATGATTATATACTCCTTGCTGGACCAGCACCCAATGGTTGGCAAACGGAATCAGATGTGAGGACCGAAGCTTCCATAGTAGATGATATGATCGAGATGTATGAAGGATCCTCAAAGGCAGATAAATTGAACTGGTATGAACAGGGTCACGGAAAAGAAGGAGAAATAACCCTGAAATCCCTCGGAGCTAACGCCGGAAACTACTCCCTCAACGACCCCCTCTTCTCCTACTACGTCGACACCTTCCAAGCCCTCGGCTCCCACGTCGAAGACGAAGCCAACGGAATATTCGACGACTACCCAGTCACCCAATACGCCCACGCCATTGTCAACGATCTCTTCGACACCGGTGACGATACCCAATCCGATGGTGTCGAAACGGAAGCGGTTTTGGTGACGGGATTGTGGATGAGAGTGTATCATTATTTATATGAGAATTTGAGGTTGTGTGGGAGTAATGGGGTGGTGGATACGAGGGTTATGTTGCGGAATGTGGATACGGCGGCGGCGTTTTGGATTGGGGATAAGCAGACGTATGGGAGTAATACGGTAGGGGTTTTGTTGTATAATTTGGCGGAGAGGACTAGTTTGTTGTTTGGGCAGGATGAGGGGGAAGCTAATGTGAATACGGAGTTTTTAGCGACGTTGGCGGATATGAGGGTTACCATCGAAAAGGAAGAATGCATGGCGGCGGGGGATGGTACCGATAGTGTCGGATATGACAAGATGCACCAGTATGTGACGGATGCGGTACGACAGATGAATATTCTGTTAGTCCAGCGGTTGATTCACTTTATGGAAACGGACAGTAGCAAAAACTTTTCGAAATTGTACATCCTGTCGTTGATTCCACAGATTCGATCGTGTAGTGCGATTGATTACGAGTATTTTTTGAATAATGTGGTGTTGAGCAAACCGTATACGGCAGAAAGTGTTAATATTGGACATTTGCAGAAGATGTATAGTTGTTTGGGTGTTACGTGTGAGGATATTGGGTCGTATAGTGGAGATCGAGTGCCACAATGCGACGGGTCGAAAGTGGAGCCATCTATTCCTTTGGCGGGGTACTTGCCAGTTTCGGATGTACATCTACACTCTAAAATGGATCGTGACATTCGTCAAATGAAAATTCTACTATCCAATGACAATATCGACGCAGCGAAGGATTTGTACAAGAAGGGACGCAACATGGTAAACCATGATTTCTTATCCGGATACTCAACTCCCAACACCTTACAACATTTCGCATCTGGAATGGATACCTTTACATTTTCGGATGATATGAGTCGACTACCCATCATGTTCGAAGACTATTACGATGGTGATAAGGATTATGCCCACATACTCATGCTAGACGCATTTGATGACTCGGTAGACATTGAGACTGAGGTGCCAAAGTTGTTACAGACGATTGTGGCACCGCACTTTGCGATCAAATCTTTTTTTGAGGCGTTTGATGTCTGTGATGAGTATGGCGAGAGGGCGGTGGCGGTCTTTGATCAGGGTGTTGCTGTTCTTGTGGGATCGAATGAAGGACCAGCTGTGGGGGGTTCGGAAGATGGAGTCTCTTGGTTTGCGCTTGCCAAGGAATACTGTACAGAGTTTCGATGTGATGATCCCCAAAACCCATTAGTGAACAATAGAATGCTAGATCTGTTCAATAGCAGTAAGGAATATATTCGAGTTGGCAATTGTAATGGATTTTTAGGTAACGTGGATATGATTGAATCGCTGATACTCATTCCTATTATTCAAGGACTTTTGTTTCATACTGAAATGAGGGAGCAAACTCCCTCATCGCGTAAGCACTATGCAGCTGCGCATGTCTTTGCCAAAGCCATACTACCACTCATTAAACTGGTAAGCAAGGTTCAAGCACACATTATACAAGAGGTTCTTTCCGCACCTATCGGACAGAGCATTGATTCGATGAAAGTATGGACAGCCATTGGAAATGTTCTAGACGACGGTTCAGATAGACTAGATATTGGCATTGTTTGCGATGAAATTGGTACTCTTAACAAACAAGATGAGAGCTTCTGTGAATTCACTGATAAAATTGACAACAGTCCTACACTAGCCCCGGTTCGATTAATTGACCAGACTGATTCTCCCACTAATACAGTTACCATGTCGCCAACTAGAGCAGATAGAAAACGCACGATTAATATGAGTTTGATTAATGGACGTTACACCTTCACTGACATGGCGAAAGCTGAGCAACAGGCGCTCATTTCACTCGACATTAGGGATATTATACAAATTGAGAGGGAACAAGGAGATTCTACGGATGCACAAACTCTAGCGAACATTATTTACAATGAGGGCCTGAATGCAAAACCCCTTAGTTTGCAAGGATTAGGAACATCAGGCTTTCTGCAGATGGTACGAGATGGTATCTACAATTTCAATCGCCAAGCCTGGAGAGAGCAGAATATATTTCTAGATTACGATGGCACAGGTAAAGACGTTGTAGATTTATATGCTGATGCAGTAATTCGTGCAGCACTAGATGATGCCGGTGATCTGGAACTGGCAGCTGAATCAGCGATTGCTTTGACTATTCATATGCAAATTGTTCATCTCCTCTCAATTGAAGTTGAAATGTGTCTTAAGGGTGAAAATCAATATGGTCAAATAGTGGACAATGCGTTCGCATTTTATATTGGTGTTGAGCAAAGTAAAGGTAACTCTGATGGCCATCTCCTTTACTCCCTAGCTCAAAAAGCAGGAATTTCCCTGAATACGCTTGATTTTTCTATGGGTAGCGAAGCAAAGGCAAATATCAAAATTATATCCCTCTTCCAGCAGGCGAAGAAGAATGCACTAAGTTGTAACAATGAATATGTTACAACCTACGAAGTTATGCGTAAAACAGTAGGCTCAATAATATCTACCATGAATATCCCAATGGTCCAATTTATGGAGCATTATCTATTACAGATACGAGACAATGTTCCGGGTACTAGTAATGCAAAACCTGAAAATTATGTGGAGCTCTATGCTCTTGCCATTCTACCGCAAGTGCGAGTGTGTAACCCCTCAGCGTACGATACTCTTGCAGGCTATATTATATCAAACACGGTTGTCGCTGAACAAGTTGACGCCGTACTCCTTTTGTTACGAAAAAATTATGATTGCTTGGGAATTACGTGCCGTGACGTGCATGGCAATAACGACAATTGTCCAGTCAAAGTAACCACGCTTGCTGGATTTGTACCTGAAAAGAATGTGAATGAGAATGCTAAGATTGATCAAGACATCTTGAAAATTACAGCACTCTTGAATGAGAATGCATTAGATACTGCATATGAATATTACGAACATGGTGACCCAGGAAGAGATCAACTGTATGCTTCCGTCCGCGCACTAGCATTAAGTGATGTGATTAAAATGAGTCCTTTCCATCAAGATTTTAAGACCTATTATGAAGGAAGTGATACATACGCTGATGACTTCATTTCAGATGCAATGTCAATGAATCCCAATAACAGCTTGTTCCAAGGCATTGCGATCAACGATAGATCGACTATAGTCAATAGGTCTATTCAGACGATGGTTCTCTTGCCAACAGCGTTAGGTGCAATGATGTCTGCTGTAAAAGCATGTAAGGAAGAAGAACCTTTTGATAAAGTTGTAAGGGAGTGGGATACAGCAGCTGCCCTCCTCATCGGGTCTATAGAGGGTGAACAACGAGGTGGAGATGACGACAGAAATGGTGTGGGAATGTTTGGACTAGCAAAAAATATCTGTTGGGACTTCTCATCCTGCTCCAGAGTTGGAACTGCGACTGCTAATGATAAACTTCTGGATAGTCTTTCTGCAGGAGAGAAACTTATATCAGCTTCCAGCGGAAATGGTATTGGAGGAGACTGTTCCACTCTAGAAGTACTTGTCACTGAAGACATAATACCCATCCTTATGATTCCATTAATTCAGAACATTCTTGATGCAGTTAACAATAACGATAGAGCGAGTGCTTTCGCCTTGACTCGCGCTATCCTCCCAATAGTAAATAAGGTGGATTCAGTGAGTGCAACAACGATCGACTCCGAGACACAGTTTCTCGCTGGAAACTTAGGAGACTTAGGAGCCATCCGTGTAGCATCTGCTTTCGCCGGAGTATTTGATGGCATGGGCATCTCTTGCAATGATTTTGGGAAATGGAAAAAATTAGATTTTGATTTTTGTTCCTTCACAGATTCCGACTCTAACGATGAGGGAACTAGTTTGTCAAATGGTCTATATGTTACTACGACTAATGTAGCAGAATGGGCAAACATTGATCTTGATGTTAATGATATGACCGAGGCTATTAATAATAAGAATTATCCCATGGCGAAGGATTTTTATTTAAATGGATTTAATTCACATACTAAAGATATTGACGGTAAAAACATTGGCATTAAATCTATAGGTCAAATGAGCTTAAACGTCAATATGATTGAAGAACCTGTTTTTAACTTATACAGATATGCACTCGGGGATAACAAAGGCAGTTTTCTTGCGGATGATGTATTATATTACGCTCACTCACTAGTCATGTCATTTTTTGATAAAATTGATGCGAGCGGTGACTCAAGTACTTTGCCTGTCGAAGCTGCAGTGGCCCTTAACGTTTGGGGTAATATTGTTCACAAATTGTACGTAACCGTTGAAAGATGTGACGCCAAATCATTTCAGGGTGATGACAATGGTGTCCAGTACATTGATCAAGCTGTTGCATACTGGATTGGTTCGGCGCAATCAACTGGAGATTCTTCGAAGGGACATCTTCTTTATCGAATGTCCGAGCAAGCAGGTGAATTATTTGGCCAGGGTCTCAATGGACAAGCCAGGAATAATAGGAAAATTCTACAACTATTTACATCAGCCTCAAGGTTGCTTTCTTTCTCAAATGGCTGTAATGATAATGCATCTAGCAATTTTCGTGCTATTGTAAATAAGATTGTGGCACAGATGACAGTGCCACTGATTCAACATTTAATTCATAACCTACAAGAGAATGACCTGGACCGAATCAAGCTCTATGGTCATGCCGTTGTACCGCTTGTTGCAGGATGTCGCAAATCGTCTTACAACTTCCTGAAAGAGAAACTCATTACTTCTGTATACTCACCAGATGTACGTGACGAGGTTATTTCTGAGCTTCAAAGTACTTACGATTGTCTCAGTATCACGTGTAAGGATGTCGGTGATTACATTGGCGTTGATATGCCTACTTGCAATACACGACAAGATTTGGCAGCGTTTGCCGGCTATACACCCCGAACTAACGCACAAGAATATTCTGACATTGACCTTGATATCCGGTACATTGAAATTATGTTGCGTATGGAAGCATATGACGCAGCAAAGGATGTGTACATGCTGGGGAAACATGCTATTGTTGAAAATGGAAGTAATGTGGGGCCATTGTCATTGCACTATTTAGCAACCACGAAGGAAAGAAAGAAAGTTCCTTCTTTTGAGTTGTTCAATACATACTTTTCTGACGAGAATTATGCCAATTCTGCCATCATGGGAGTCTTTAACGAGCCAATTATTCCAGGTGCAAACAGGAAGTCATCTGAACAAAAGAGAGCAATGATCGTACACATCTTACGGTACATGGTCACCCCGATGGCTGCACTACAAAAATTGTATGAAGCTGTAGACAACTGTAAAATTATAAGCACGTCTATCTCCAAAATTTCCCATAAGAGGTGGGACGAGGCTGCGGCTCTTCTAATTGGATCGATGGAGGGAAGTAAGAATAAAGGAAGTGAAGACGGTTACCTCATGCATGGGTTGGCAAGTAGCCTCTGTTTGAAATTTGGCGTTTGTGGAAAAAAAGGCAATGCGAAGGTAAATGTATTAATGAAGGAAGCATTCTACGCAGGTTCTTCTTCTATATCAACACAGTCCTGCACTAATGTCCAAGAATCAGTGTCAGCAATAGAAAATCATATGCTGGTTCCTTTGATCCAAGCATCCCTCTTACAAGCATTTAAGAATAGTAAACTTGATGCAAATTCGGGTGACTGGAGCATCTCCTCTGCGTATGTCTTTTCACGCGCAGTACTACCATATATTCAAGATCAAACTGAAGTTTCAGCAGTAATCGAGAAGAATCTTAACTTCCAACTCGATGTGCGTCCAGTCGAGGATGGATGGCGAAATGTTTTCTTTGCCTTTGAAACAGCTGTAGACAATATGGATAATATTGATTGCAGAGATGTTGGATACTTGTCAACGGCTGACTCTGGAATATGTTCTGATGATGGTGCAATCAGCAGTGCTAGACCTTTGAGAGTCAGTTCAAGTATAAGTTATCTCTTGGTATCCACATCATTGCTGGCATTTAACATATTGATGCGGTGATTTTATCCCTTCAACGGAATCAATATTTCACGTTGTTGTGCAGTATTTACTATAATTAACTTTAGAATGAATTTATGTCTCTATGTGAGATAAAAAAATCATGTAGTCCAGAGCAAAATCAGGAAAGCAATACAGCTAGATTGTAAAAGATACGAGGATATCGATTCCAGCTCCTCTATTATTAAATTGATGCACTGCATACATATTTCAGTCCTATGAGTAAGGACAACGATTATCGATTTACAGTGGCGTTTCGGTTTGTGGATTTAGGACCTGCGCGCTCTGACACTGCGTCGTTACCACCGGTGTCTCCGGAAATTCGCCAGAATTCCTTTGGTAATCCGCCGCCGTCGGCAGGTGAGTTTTCCACATCTTCTTCTTCACATTTAAATTTGTTCAGGGGGGGAGCAGCTAGTTCTGTTGTGTCCAACCTGAGTCAAAGCGGGACAGCCATCACAGCCAAGATGGGCGAATGAGAAGAAACAGGAAAACGTAAAGTGAATGATCCAGAACTGGGGTTAGTAGTTCTAGATGTAAATACTATGGGTACGGTGTATTGTGGCGCAAAAGTAGGACAGTTTGGCAAGGTGTGCTACGAACAATGCACAATTGGTAAAAATGGATGTGGGGGAAAATAGCATGAAGCTAATGCAAGTAAGATTGAAGTAAGTTCGAAGAATATTTTTGTTCTGAGAAGCAGATCGAATATGGGCTCGAGAGCTTTCTTCCACTCTACACCCATCTTACGCGTAATGGATATAGATCTGGATGTGCTGAAAGTGTTAATGGTATCGAAAGTTACTTATGATGAATGGAGTTTTGTGTTTCAGGCTTTGAATGGAAATCGGATGGATTACGAGGAGCTTATGAGAGTGGGTACACAGTTACCAAACCAAAGACTGAGACCACACCAAGTATGTCACGCAAAAAGTCCCGATTTGATGAAATAGTAACTGCACTGCCTGAGATGGGATTAGAGGAGTCACAGCTCGAGAACATGAATCGCATCTCTTCGGAAGAACTTTTTAATGACAATCCTTCATCACAATTGGTTGATAATCTCCAAGCCAACTTGGAGTTGTTGCTCAAGGAGTTGGGCCGTTTCCGTGATTTCTATGGAGATCTTTCGAATTTATTTGCAACTGCCTTGGTCAAGGCTGAATCTAGTTTGGATGAGTATGATATGTTATTGACAAAGCTAGCACGTAATATTGGATTTTCGACTTCAGCTGTGTCTGACGCGGGTTTTGTATCAATTTGGGAAGCAATCAAAGAAATGCAAGACCAGGCTGGGAATATACGTTTAATGGCCGAAATGGGTCAAGTCGAAGCACAATTGGCAAGCATTGAGGCTGCTAATGCTCTGATCGCGTCAAAAATATCAGATATATCTACGTTAAAGAAGGAGTTCACAGCATATATCGATTCATTAGTGGCAGCTCTACAAAAGGAACTGGATCCTCCTCTGATTGCCCGTGCAGAGTCCTTGTACACACTTTTAAGTGGTACTGCGGTGAACCCTCCTCCCATCGCTTTTGAATCAAGAGTAAAGGCGTTGGAAACTCTGAATAGCTCGGCAGGCGGGGTATCACCTAGTGGTGTCTCTTGTGGATTCTCTTTGGTAACTGGACCTCCAATACCCACCCCCCGTGGTTGTTTCATCTGATGTAGCTTGGCTCCAAACGGAGTTGAAGGCTATGGAAGCTAGGGTCCAAAAGGTTGAGGTGATTGGTAGATCCGATTCAGTTTCTATGGGAACGCACAGCTGGAACTCTTGTGCGGACATGCGTAACTGGATTAAAACCTATATTCACATGTCAAATCCGTCCTGGCAGGTTATTTACAATTGTATCTCCCTCCTTGATAGTATTTGAAGTAATCATATATATGTAACGAAGAATATGGAGTTATCAACACAAACGTCAAAGAATCAATTAACAATTCCTGAACACTGTTTGCCGCAAACCAAGAAGATGCAGAGCAATCTGTCCATCATCTGCCAGCACTGAAAAAGTACAACCAATAGAATGCGAATGATGAGACGTCTGATTTATTAGTTATGATTACCAAAGATTTAATGAATAAAAGTAAAACATTGGAGACAAATATTGATACGGGGTTTGCGATGGGCAATTCACCTCACACTGTTGTATTGGCGTTTTTGGCTAAATCCATTAGTATTATCGAGAAGCTGAGTTCTAACTTTATGGAAACGTGGTATCACCAATTACAAACCTCGTCCTCTGTGGATAGTAAAGAAGCATGGTTGTTAGTGTGCTTTGTTGTGAAATCTATTTTTTGTTGGTTACAGGAAGTGTGTTCTCCTGCTGCAGAGGCTTTAAACCAATATGACCGTGTGGAGTTGACAATATATATTATGTGGGCTACTGCCTGCTGCCAGATGATGATAAAGGAGTTGATGATGGCTGATTTTTGGCACCATCAGGTGGTTGCTACTGCTCTTGATGTACACTTGTTTGAGAATAGGGTTCCAACGAAGTTGCACAATCACATGATTGTACGTGTGGGTAAAATCGATCAGGATCAAGGACAGCAGGACAAGCTCAAGGACAAAGTTACGGCGTTGGAGACAGAGAATAAGATCTGTAGGCAGGTATGGATTCAGTGCGCAGTCAGTTGCCG
>Ga0307396_10000076_pt1 | contig 9393 bp, 1 predicted proteins | sample SouOceMetaPS1036_FD_203304 | JGI IMG/M metagenome (GOLD analysis project Ga0307396, IMG submission 203304) | Metatranscriptome of marine eukaryotic phytoplankton communities from Antarctic Ocean - PS103-6 (Eukaryote Community Metatranscriptome) | ecosystem: Environmental > Aquatic > Marine >... | reverse complement strand
TTTTTTTTAATGAATCATGTTTATCTCAAAATAATAAGAATAATATAAAGCTAATACATACTGTACGGTATATATACAGTTGGGGAATAAAATACCAAGAATAATGATAACGAAGTATTATGCATCACTCATATTAAGTGTTGTATAGAACCGTTTCACGTTTTCGGTCATTCGACGAAGGCTGTCGGCGTTGGCGTGACGTTCGGTTTCAATTGTTTCAATAACGTCCGCACGGTGGCTTTCGGAATGTTCCAATGCCTGTGCTAATGAAACGATCTGCGATCGCATTTTCTCCTCAACATCGTCGACGTCGGCTTGGTTCTTCTGCGATGATAGTTCCAATACCCGTGACGGTGACGACGACGTTGATGTCATCGTCGCGAGGGATGCTTTTAGTGTCCCCAATTCAGCCGTGAGGGCTGCGATATTTTGATCTTTCATTTCCATTTCTTTGTTAGCAATTCGAAACTCTATATTGACCGATTGCAATTGCTGATCCATGTTTGACATTCGATCATCCTTTTCTGCAATACGTTCTCGTAGCGACCGCAATTCTTTTTTCATTCTTTCCTCTGCCGCAGTACTCGGCGAGGATAATGATATCGTTTTCTCACGCTGAAAGAGTTCGATCTGCTGTCGAAGAGTTTCAAGTTCGGTTGAACCTTCACCGCTTCTCGTTTCAAGATCGGATACTTTCTGACGCAATTCGTCAGCCTCCGAACGTTGCTTCTTTTCTTCGTTTCGTGTGGATGTCAGTACTTCTTCGAGTTCATCTAATCGTAGTTTGTCCATTCTATTTGTTGATTCTGTCTCCTCTTTGGATTTTAGATCGGTCTGCAATTGTTGGACAAGATCATCGGAAATCTTCAGCTGATCGATGGTGCGTGTGAGTTCTTGTTGCGTTTCATCACAAATAATTCCCATGTCTTCAAGTTGGTTCTTATCGGTCGCTATTGTAGATTCTAAATCGTAGTTTGTCTGTCGTAGAATTTCTAGTTCAGCACTAACAACAGGAATGTTACCAGAATTATCGAGTTGATTGTGAAGATCCTCTAGTGCTGCATCCTTTTGACGAAGCAAACGATTCTGTTCGGATAGTTGATTTTCAGAGTCTGCGAGTCGATGACGAAGTGTTTCCAACTCTTCGGCGGCACCGTTAGATACTTCCAGTTCTTGGTTCAAACGAGAAAGTTCGGTATCTTGCGTTTCAAATTTGTTGATTATGTCTGCCTTCTGAAAATTAATGTCATTAATGATAGATTGAAGATTTCCTTCTTTGGTTTCAAAAGAGGCAATAAGTTCGTCAACAAGATTTTGTAAATCATCTACTTTTCCGTTGAGGCCCTCTTTCTCGGATTCCATGGTTCTTATTCTACTCGCTGTTACTGATTGCTCTGAAGACACATCCCTTAGCTTTTCCCTTAATGCGGTATTGATGCCAATTAATTTCTTATTGCTTTCATCGAGATTTCCAATATTGTTCTTCGCTATTTCTTCGGATTCCTTGATAAGAACATTCAATTTTTCTTCGGATTCATGAAGCTGATCTTCATACGTATGCGATTTTCTTCGTGCCAACTGCAGATCGTTTTGAAGTTCAACTTCTTTCAATAAAAACTCGTTATCCTTCGATTTTATTGCGTCATCTTTCGATCTTAATTCTTGTTCATGCGCACTGTCTTTCGATCGTAATTCGTTCTCCTTCGATCTTAATTCTTGTTCATGCGCACTGTCTTTCGATCGTAATTCATTAGTCTTCGAACGAAGTTCTTGTTCGTGCGCACTGTCTTTCGATCGTAATTCATTCTCTTTTGTTCTCAATTCATCCTCTTTTGATCTAAACTCCTCCGCTTTCAAACGTAGTTCTTCTTCAAGCGTGATGTCTTTCGATCTCAATTCTTCCGCTTGTGCTTGGACTCTCCCCCTTAATTCCTGAAGTTCATCCTCATACAAATGACGCTCCTCTTTTAGTCTCGTGAGTTCTTCTTCTACTCTTGCTGCATCCGTCTCCTTCGCCATCATCTCTTCGTTTAGTAATCCAAATTGTACTAACATATCATCGGTTTCTTCCAGCAAAGATTCTTTTTCGTTTTGCAACTGATCTTTTTCATTTATCAGCTCCGATAATTTATTATTCAAACTGTCGAGGGTCGAATTTTTGTCTTGGATATCCGATTCTAAATTGAATAATCTAGAACTTGTTTCTTGTAGCTTACCATTTGTTTCATTAAGTTTCTGAAGCAGGTCTCTGTTTTGATTTTCAACTCCAGTGGTGTTGGAATCTTGGAAATCACGCAAGTTGGCAATTTCTTGATCTTTCAATAACAAAACGTGTTCGTTCTGCGAGAGATTGCTCTCAAGATGTTCAATTCGTCGCTCTTGTTTACCATTCACTTGCTGAAATTTAAATAAATCCTGTTGGAGGCTATCAGCACCATCTACGAGTTGACCTAGTCGAGCTATCTCGGATTCTAATTCTGTACACCTACTGGAAAATCGGGTTCTTTCATTTTCGCTATTACGCAGTCCGTCTGTGGTATTCTTTAATTGAAGGCGCAATTGTTGGACTTCGCTTTGCATCTTCTTTAGTTTTGCTTGGTCTTTCGCGGCATTCAAGGCCGAGACGGCAGAAGTATTTTGAGAGTTCACATGAGACTTGCGGAATTCTTCAAATTGTATATCTATCGAATTCTTTTCCAACTCAATCTCGTTTATTCTATGGGTAAGAACGGAGATTTCATGATTTGAAGATTCAATTTCAAGCAACCGGTTGGCATTTTCTTGGTTCAATGTGATGATTTGATCATTCGAATGTTCAATCTGATGCGATTGGTTGGCTTTTTCCTGGGTAAGCGCAGCAATTTGATTTTGATGCAATTCTATCATGATCGATTGATTAGCTCTTTCTTCTTTTAATGTCGACATTTGACTTTGCGTCGAATTGAGTTGTGAAGAATTAAGGTCGTCAAATTGCTGTTGTAATCCAGCAATATACGACTTACTTTTCGTTAGTGCCTCTTTCAGTACATCTCGCTCTTTTGAGATGGATTCATGATCAGTCGAGATAGAAGAAAATCTCTCTATCTGTTTAGCGTAATTTCTGATTTGGTTCGAAAGTTGTATTTTTTGATCCTCGATATTTTTCAATTTAGTTTCGAGGGAACATATGGTTACATCTTTCTGCGATAAGTCTTGTTGCTGAATACGAGCGGAGTTTTCAAACTCTGTCTGCAAATCTTGATTTCTTTGCTTCAACGAAACATTCTCTCCTTGTAGCGTTTGACGCGCAGCAGCTTCGTTTGATATGGACTGCTTCAAGCCAGCGATACATTCTTCGTTCAGCAATTTAGAGTCTTCGAGCTGTATTTTCTGAGTGTCAAGTTTTTCCTGGAGATCTGATATTTTATTCATATGATTTTTCGTAACTTTAGCAACATCCTTGGTGTGTTTGAAATTTAATGCTTCAGATTTGGTCAGTTTCGCTCGCACCTGGTTAAGTTGCGAATTAAGTTGTGAACATTCGCTTACTTTTGAAGCGAGTTCCGATTGTATGGATCTAATTTCATCTTGTAAATTTATATCAGATGTCGATTCCTGAATTGATTTTTCGAGGGACAATTTTAAACTTGATATTTCTGCAGAAAGCGCAGTTTCTTGTGATTGTATCTGTGTCTTTTCATCTTCGAGCTGAGATATCGATTTCCGTGCTACGTCAAGCTCATTTTTCAAAATGTCGTTTGTATTTCGTAATTGCGCAGATTGGCTCTCAAGATTTAGGACTTCGTCTGATAGATTTCTATTCTCGTGTTGGAGCTTCGAATTGTCAATAGATAACTTTCCGTTCTTGTTCCGAGACTGCGAGAGATCTTTAGACAACGTATCGATTTCCGTCGATAATTTGCCATTATGGGTGTTTAGCTTTGAATTATCTTTAGATAGCTCTCCGTTTGCTTCTTGCCATTCATTAATTGCCGACATCATATCGTTTTCCCGACCCGCTTGCGTCTCTCCAGTGGTTATTAAAGTGTTTTTCGCTTGTTTCAATAACTCGATTGTTTGCCGCAGTGCCTGCGATTCCTTTTCTATGAGCATTCGTTTCGTTGTTTCATTCTGTAAGAGCTTTTGTAAGTTCACTTGCATAGGAGCACCATCAGGTGTTCTCCAGAAACCAACCACATCATTAGTTTCAGTATTATTTGTTATCAAAGCCTGTACACATGGACAATCCGTAGAATCTACATTCAAGCAACAGTCTACTGTTTCAGGTTGAGCTATTGTGTTCGATCGAGGAGTTGAAGGTAGTGTATCGTCGTCTACTATGTTGAGGCTATCGTCGCCCCATCCATTCATCTCAACAGAAGATTCAACGTCGTAAAATTTTGTTTGGTCTAGATTAGGTTCTGAAGAATCGCTCATCGCCGCAGTAAAAAAGCCTGAATCGCCTATTTCGTCCGATTGCTTAGATACGTTATGTGTCATTTTATGCTGACTGTCGTCTTTATCACTAACGCTGTCGCCCCAAGTGACCGAGTAATTTGCACGATGACTCGTATTCGTTGGTGATGTTTGATCAACGTTATCAATGGTGTCGTCATCCCAACCATCGCGAGTATTTATATCATCTTCTGATAAAGTCGCTTTTGCATCAACCGTCGATCCGCCTTTCGATAGAGCGAGAGAAGATTTCGAAGAAGTAGCTGGTAATTGATCGACTACAGGTCCGAATCCGTCTTCGTCGAAATCGTTATCTTCATCCTTGCTCTGGGCTGAATACATAGGTGCAACAGAATCAACGTTATTTTGGTCGGCTGCTATTTTCTTATCATCTTCGTCGTCGGAAAGGGACCCAATAATAGAGTTCTGGATACCGTCATTATTTCCCCCCGTTGGTGTATGGTCAACAACAGGTCCAAATTCGTCTTCTTTCGGGTCGTCAGCAGGAATGAGTGTATCATCGATTGTTGCCATTTCTGACGATGCATCTCGAACCATTTCCGTAGCTTGTTGATCCAGAGGGGGAGGTACGGCATCAACAAGTTGCTCACTCGTATCTTCTGCGTCATTAGCTGACTGGGGATTTGGTAGTTGGTCTTCCCATTCGCTGGGAATTCTAGCTGCCTCGGTATTTTGTTCATCGGCATCACCATCATCTAAATCATCGTTCATGACTGACGGTAATGCAACCGCAGTCGATCCAACAGCTGGAGAAAGAGGGAAACGTTCTAAAGGCGTTTGGTCGACAACGGGACCAAAATGGTTTTCGTCTTGATTTAAATCTTCTACTTGGGAACTCAATTCAGAGGGATTTGCAGCAACAACCAAAGAAGGATCTGCGTGTTTCGACGCGGGTCGTTCTGGCACATGATCTACCACCACCTCTTCTTCATTATCGTTTCCTAGATCAATGAGTTCGGGATCATTTTGATCCCATTCTTCGCCTTCAGCAGACACGCCACCTTGCCACGTTGTTTCGTCCATCTCATCTTCGCGTTTTATATTGGTTGCTATTCCTGTCGCTAACGTGCTGCTATCGGTGGCGCCATGAGAGGTAGGTTCTACGCTTGGTGTATGATCAACAACTGCACCAAACAGGTTTCCATCTTGAATACTCTGCGAGGAGATTACCGAAGGATCAACTGCAACGGCCAAAGATGCATTCGTATCAACATTATGAGTTGATGTATCAGAAGGAACATGGTCAACCAACACATTTTCAGTGTCTCGAACAATCCGCGGAATAACAGGAGATATTAAATCGTCTAAAATTCCGGCATCATCATCCCACCCTCTACCACTATCGTCATCAGCAAGAATAGATCCATCTGCTTCGGTACTTGATATTCCACCCAAAGTTGATGCACCAAACCATGTGGTGGAACCATCAATATTATTTTCGTGACAAATATCACTGCGATTATCATAAGCCTGTTTCATCATGGATGTTGCTATTGATACCGGCGCAGATTGAGGAGTAGGAGTATGATCTACAACAGGACCAAATTTATCGGTTCGGGCATTTCCCGCTGTATCATCATCTGTATCATCAGCATCGGAGGCGGCATCCATTGGATCAACTAAGACCATAGTCGACCCGTCGATCGGTTTGCTAAATGTTTTATTGGGTATATGATCTACGAGATTATTTTCTTCCTTTGTTGCATTCGTATCGTTCTGAACATGTATTGCATCTTCTTCGGCCATTAAATCATCGAGATCGTGATCATCATGATCCCACCCGGATTCATCATCGTCTTGTATTGAAACACTTCCCAACGTAGCAGTGTTGATATCATCAGCCTGGTTCCGTTGTGCCATCATGGATCCTTCTACCGACAATCCAGAAGTTGCTTGTACAAATGGAGTTTGATCTACGATCAGACCAAAATCTATAGCGGCGTCTTCAGCGATAGTATCACCTTGAGTTAGATCATCCTCTTTGTCATGAAGTACTCGTATGGAAGCATCTTGAATTGGATTCTGGCATTTCTCTCTCGGTACCTGGTCAACAATATGATCATCTTCAATATCATTATCGTCTAGTTCATCATCGGCTACAGTTGAACTAGCGGTTGCACCACCCCCACCATCAATAGTTGTTTGATCCATATCATCATCTTCCTTGATGTCGCGTTCAAGACCACTCACTGCGGTTACAACAGAAGTTGTTATTGACTGGGTACCCCTTGCTACTCCACCAGTAGCTATAGAAGGTGGAGTATGGTCTACGATGGGACCAAAGTTATTAGTATGCGGTCCATCATCATCGTCATCGGCCCGACTGGAATTAGCTGATGCATCCGTAGCGACCATGGTTGAATTCCCACCAATGCCAATCCCAATACCAATACCACTACCGCCGCCACCTCCTCCTCCTCGCAGTAATCTATCTACAGGAACATGATCAACTAAATGTTGGGTTTCATCTACAACTGGTAGGGGAAGACCCGAAAGTAAACTTCGGTTGTCAAAATCTATCTCCAAAATGCTTCCCCAACCGGATTCGTCCCCACCATTCGCGTCCCCATCCTCATCCTTGATGTTGTCGTCATCATCGCCATCCTCCTCATCGCTACTCATTGCATCGTCTTCCCGAATATCATTTTCAACGTCGACTTTTTCCGCTTGACCTACCACGGTACTTCCTTCGCCGTCCATCGATGCCTGTCGCGCCGTCAAATTGTCCACTCCGTCTTCTGATCGTGGTGTTGGGGGTATTTGATCGACCATCGGGCCGTACAATTCTTCCTTGATGTCATCGATACCGATGTCCGACTCTCCTAGATCACCTTCCTCAGACGAAACACTCAACACATCGACCGATGTCATGGATCGTCGCGATGCTGGCCGGGGTAGTTGTGCAGTCTCGTTGTCATTCCGTGGATGATCCGATACCGTGGGAGTCTGATCGACGAGCGGTACCATGCTATCCCCCTCCTCGTCCTCGTAGTCGTCGTAGTCGTTGATGCTAGTAGTAGTACGGTCGTACGTACAGGAATTGTTGTGGGCCGTCGGCGTGAGGGCGGAACCGAACGGGATTTCAGCCGCGGAGGGTTCGATGGATTGTTCCGCGGAATGCGAACGCAACGCTCCCCATCCCGATTCCATTGTCCGTGGCGTAGCTGTTGTGGTATTTTCCGTTGTAAACGCCTCCGCGGCGGTAGTAAGGGGAAGGACCACACCCAACGATGTAGTTAATCGTTTTCGCAACGTTTCGGCGTTATCGAGATCGGTATCATTGTCATAATCTTCTTCGTTGGCTTCATCAATGGATTCCAAGGATTCTCCGACCGAGGTATGCCCCGAGACTAACAACGACACATCGCCCGTCGTCCCGCGCGTAAATCGCGGGGTACAATCGACTACTTTCCGGGGTTTGGGTGACACCAAGCGACTACTACCACCACCGGCGCTGCTCACGTTACTATTACTCCCCATGGAAGAGACCGAGGGAGGATCCACCCCGTCGTCGTCGGCCGCACCGTCCTCATCGCCGATGGTCGACGTGGACAGCGTGCGACCATTATTAGTACCACCCTCGGGCAGAAATGCAGCATGTTGTTGTTGACTCCGTGAATTCGCGATCGACAGCGTATCGTCTTGTGAAATGTCATCCTCCTCACCGTCGGTGGCAGCCTTCCTCCCACCCCGATCCTCCTCCTCCAACTCGTTCCGATCGGGTGCGGGTGGCGGGATATGATCGACGACATAATTCGTGCGCGCTGCCGCGTCGTCTCCACCGAGGTCTACCTCAAGATCGAGATCGAGATCCAGCGCATCATCATGGACCCAACCCGTAGCAGTGTCGTCCAAATCTAACCCCGTAATATCCTCGTCGAGTGTCGTCTGCAGGGTAGATGACACCATGCCCATCGCTGCGGTTGTCGACACTGTTTGATGACCTGCGCTGGTTGCAATTGATGGTGACGTAGGAGCAGGAGGAACTAGTGCTACCTGCGACGTTGGCTCGGACATCGGCACGATTACCGCTTCAGTCGTTGTGAATGTATCATCCTGCGTGAGTATTGTATCATCATTATTGTAATTGTGATTAGTAGCAGTATTATTATTACAATTATTCTGTTCAGTAGCGTTCCTGTGGGCATCATTATCATTATCATTATCATCGTGGACTAACATGCTCAACATGGCTTGGGCTTGGGTGTCCTCATCCACGTCATCCCAGCCGTCGATCGTCCCATCGATGTCGATGTCGTCGTCGTCGTTCCAGCCATTCTCAGGCGCACTCTCCTCCTTCACCTCCTCGTGGTCCTGCTGTGGGAGCGGTGGCGGCGGCGCCACCACATCTAACAATCGCGTGAAGCGTCCTAAAAACATGCCCCCGCCGCCCCTTGGAACCGTAGTATTCCCGGCAGTAGTGTTCTCATCACGGCCAGCGGCAGCGGCATCACCATCCGCATAGTGAGTGTATTGTTGTTGTTGTTGTTGTGCGGGTGAGATTGCAGAGGATGGGGGAATCGGAACAGCCGGAGGATCCGTATTATTGATCTCGTCGTCGTCGTAGCCGGTATCGGAGAGGTCCAAATCTTCATCCGATCCCCATCCTTCCTGCTCCGCAGTACCATCAGCCGCGTCCTCACCCAAACCATCCTCGAAGGCGTGCAATAAAAAATTCATCCTCGGTCGCGCCTTCCCTGTCTGGACTCAAAACCAACCACCGTTACCCAACTACTTTATGCTCCGTCAGTGACCAGAATGAAGATCGCACTCCCAGCTATATACGGCTCCTGCTGTCGTCGTCGCTGCTCCTCGACTGCACTAGCTCTCGAGTCCGTGACAGCACTCCAGTCTGCTTGGTATTGTCGGTATCGGGGACGCTATTTCCCTTTCCCACTGGTGACGGACTCGACGGGCTCGTCTTATTTATCATATGGT
>Ga0307396_10000069_pt1 | contig 9561 bp, 1 predicted proteins | sample SouOceMetaPS1036_FD_203304 | JGI IMG/M metagenome (GOLD analysis project Ga0307396, IMG submission 203304) | Metatranscriptome of marine eukaryotic phytoplankton communities from Antarctic Ocean - PS103-6 (Eukaryote Community Metatranscriptome) | ecosystem: Environmental > Aquatic > Marine >... | reverse complement strand
TGACTTAGTGATAGCTAGTGGGTTTAGCAGCTGAAAAAGTTAAGACTGTAGAAAAGTGACACAAAGTTAGTGCTAGTAGTCTGTGAACGGGTAGTCAGTTAGACAGTGAAGTAAAAGTTGAAGTGATACCAAAAAAGCGCTCCGAATAGGCAGTTTTCCGACCAGATTTGTGATGCATAAGTCGTGGCCAGGGCTATAATAATTCAAATAGCAGGTGAGGGCGGCTGAAAATGTCGCAGCTCACTCTTCGCTTCTCCGTTGTGGAGAAAAACGAAAGAGGCCAGGAGGTGGAATTGGTCCGAAAAGCTCTACAGTTCAAACCCCAGACCACAGTGTTGGACGCCTGCACCGCACTCCGCGAGAAACTGAGTGAAATCAAAGGGCTGGGCCCTGCAGTTCAATATGGACTCTTCCTTGCTGACGAGGACCCGAAGAAGGGGGTGTGGCTGGAGCCGGGCAGGACCCTGGAGCACTATCTGCTCAGAGAAAATGACACACTGGAATACAGAAAGAAGATGCGTCTGTTAAAGGTCAGAATGCTCGACGGTGCCATCAAGTCGATGATGGTGGACGACTCGCAGATTGTGTCAAACATGATGGTTATAATCTGCACCAAGATTGGCATTACCAATCACGATGAGTACAGTCTGGTGAGGGAGAAGATAGAGGATGAGCAGGAAAATCAGACACCAAACAAAAAATTCGGAACACTGGGAACCATTGGAGGAACCCTTACCTTGAAGAGAAAACAGAAGCATGCTGACGGAGATGAGCCCCAGATAGACCCAAAAATGGCCACTCTCCGAAAAAATCTGCACACAGAAGATGGAGTCAATTGGGTAGACCACAGCAAGACACTCCGAGAGCAGGGGGTGGACGAGGCTGAGATTCTGCTGCTCAGGAGGAAGTACTTCTACAGCGATGCAAATGTTGATGCAAGGGATCCTGTTCAGCTTAACCTTCTGTATGAGCAGGCTAAGGAGGCAATTCTGGAAGGCACCCACCCTGTACCACTGGAAACTGCAATTCAGTTTGCCGCCCTGCAAGTTCAGATACAATTTGGTGATCATAAAGAGGATAAACACAAGCCTGGGATGCTTGCCGACTTGAAGGAGTTTCTGCCGCTTGGATTTATGAAGGTTCGCAACGTGGAAAAGAAAATCTTTGGCGAGCACAAGAGCTTAATGGGAACTTCAGAAATTGATTCCAAATACAAGTATGTGAAGCTAGCTAGAGGACTTCCTACTTTCGGAGTACATTTCTTCTTGGTCAAGGAAAAACAAAAGGGAAGAAACAAACTTGTGCCGAGATTATTGGGAGTCACAAAAGATTCAGTTTTGCGCTTGGATGAGAAAACAAAAGAGATTCTGAAAACTTGGCCGTTAACAACAGTCAGAAGATGGGCGGCTTCCCCGAACGTGTTCACCCTGGATTTTGGAGACTACCAGGATCAGTACTACTCCGTTCAGACAACGGAAGGGGAACAAATTTCAGCTCTGATTGCCGGCTACATTGACATCATTCTAAAAAGAAGAACTCGGAAGGAGAGGTTTGGAGAAGATGGCAACGAGGAAGAGGCAATGGAGGAGTCGTTCATTAGTCCCGGCAGAGCTATTGAGATCCACGGTTTGCCACAAACTTTGAAAAAAGCAAAACCTGACTCTCTTGCTAAGCCAGCACTTTTAAGAAACTCTGGCGCTGCCCAAGATGTTGTCCAAAGTAACCACCAATCAGCTAAAAATGTGGTTATTACAAATGGCAGTCAAAATGGGGGTTTTGATTCAGGGGCTCAATATCCCGAAATTCGCAGTGTCCTCTCAGAGCCACAACAAGCACTTGTGTCGACCATTTCTGCTGGTCAAGAAGCAATTGAGAATGCCCACAGCTTGCTCAATGAAAAAGCAAAATTGCCACCTTTGGGCAATGACCCAGCAAGTCTCAGGTGGAAAGAGACACAATGGAACACCAACCAACAGGCTGTCCAATCCCAAGTATCCGCCATGAACGCTGCCACAGCTCAGATGGTCACCCTTACTGGACAGGGAGATGGAACTGATCACAATGCTGTTGGAGCAGCTGTTAATACTATATCAACAAACTTGCCCGATATGGCAAGAGAAGTTAAGATGCTCGCTGCTCTCATGGATGACAAAGCCATGGAAGGAGATGATCTCATGGGCGCTGCAAGAACTCTGTGTGGTGCATTTAGCGATATGTTGAGCTCTGCTGCCCCTCAAACAAATGAGCCACGACAAACTCTCCTCAGTGCTGCCAGCAGAGTGGGGGAAGCCTCGTACAGGGTGCTCTACACCATCGGGGAGGAGGATGTTGTTGACAGAGAGAGACAAGACCTTCTGCTCGGTCTGGCCAAGACTGTTGCAAACAGCACTGCCGCTCTTGTTCTCAAAGCCAAGAATGTTGCATCTGAATGCGAGGATCAATACACTCAGAACAGGGTTATCGGCGCAGCAACTCAGTGTGCTCTGGCGACTAGTCAATTGGTTGCCTGTGCAAAGGTTGTCGCTCCAACCATATCAGATCCTCTCTGTCAAGACCAGCTTATGGAAGCTGCCAGAGATGTTGCAAAATCCGTGGAGGGATGTGTCGTAACTTGTAAAGATGTCTGTAGGGATGATCGCTCCCTCATGGAACTTGGGGGAGCTGCTAGAGATGTTACAAAGGCTCTCAATGATCTGCTGAACCATATAAAGGATGGAGGTCCTGACAAAATTCCTGACATAATGGATCAAATTATGGTTGCATCCGGTGAACTCATTGCAAGCCATGACTCGTCAGAAATGGTTCGCCAAGCAAGGATCCTCGCCCAGGCAACCGCGGAGCTGATCCAGGCTATAAAAGGAGAGGCTGAGGGACAATCCGACTCCAACCCTGATTTACAGAAACGCCTCCTCTCAGCCGCCAAAGCTCTAGCTGACGCTACTGCAGACATGGTTGAGGCTGCTAAGCAGTGCGCCTCCAGTCCAAACAGTGAGTCAGGTCAGGATCTTCTCAAGCGTGCAGCCGATCATCTCAGAGCTACTACTTCTGAAGCTGTGGGCACTACTATCAAAAGAAAGATGATTAAACGTCTGGAGAATTCATCGAAACATGCTGCTGCCACGGCTACCCAATGTATCGCTGCTAGTCAAGGTGCTGGGTCCCACAACACCAGCAATGCCACACAGGATGAGCTGATGGAGTCATGCAAGGCTGTTGCCGATGTCATTCCCAAATTAGTTGAGGGTGTCAAATATTCCATGCAAAATCCCAACTCTGCCATGGCACAACTCAATTTGATCAACAATGCCGAGAGATTTTTAGATCCTGCATCCAGGCTCACTGGAACGACCAAATCTGCACTACCCACTGTAGATAACCAATCTGCATCCATACAGCTTCAAAACTCATCAAAGCAAATGGAAAATGCATTGAAAGAACTAAAATCATGCATAAACAAGGCTCATGCAGCCTGTGGATCATTGGAAATGGAAGCCTCAGCCGATCTCATCCATTCTCTTGAGTCTGAACTAGAAGAATTCCGTTCTGCAGCGAACTCGCTCCAACTGAAACCTCTTCCAGGAGAATCTGTTCAGACGGTCACTGTGCAACTAAATACAGCCAGCAGAGCTGTGGGATCAACTGTAGCTCAACTTCTTACTGCTGCGTCACAGGGCAATAGGGATATAACTAATAGAGCTGCGAGGGACACCGCAAATGCTCTCAGAGATTTTACTGCTGCTGTGAGGGGTGTTGCTGCGACCTCAACAGACAGACAAGCACAAAACAGGGTTATTGATCAGGCTCAGTTAGTTATGGCCAAGTCTGCACAGCTAGTTTTAGAAGCACAGCGGGCGATGAGCAACCCTTCTGATCCCAACAAATCTCAGAATCTGGCTTATGCTGGCAAAGATGTTTCTCAGGCCTTGAGCAGCACCATGCAGTGCCTTCCTGGACAACAGGAAGTTGAAGAAACTATCTTGCAAATCAACAATCTTAGTTCTCAGATCAACTCCAACAGATTTCCTCAATCAGGAAGACCTTATGGAGAGTTGCAATCCCAGCTGTCCCAAGCAGCTGATAGGTTGAATGATGTCACTTCTGATGTTGTCCAAACCGCACCGGTCCCTGCAAAACTTGCTTCTTCTACGAAACAATTCGGGGAGGTGCTTGGAAATATGATGGAATGCTCTATGGATATGGCAGGACAAACCAGCACTTCAGAAACAAAAACCCACATGGTGTCCACAATGATGAATGTCACTTCTGTTTCTTCAACTTTCCTCAGCTCTGCAAAGTCTGTGGCTGCTGATCCCAGTGCACCCAACGCTAAGAACAACCTAGCAACTGCTGCTAGAGGAGTTACTGAATCCATCAACAACCTTATCAATGTTTATACATCTGCTGCTCCTGGACAAAAAGAATGCGATAGTGCAATCAGGGCCATACAATCTGCGAAGCATATGCTCGAGAATCCAACCGAACCCGTCTCTGATGCTTCCTACTATGAATGTTTGGACAATGTGATGGAAAAATCAAAAGCTCTTGGAGATGGAATGACCGGCATTGCCAACCATGCAAAGAAGTCAGAACATGAGGACTTTGGAGTTGCTGTCAAGGAAGTTGCACTTGCAATTGTAGGTCTTATCGAAGCAGCTTCTCAAGCAACCTACCTGGTGGGAGTATCAGACCCTTCATCAGTTGCGGGTAAGCGAGGACTAGTAGACCAAAGTCAATTCATGAGAGCCTCACAAGCCATCAAATTAGCATGTCAAACACTGATACAACCAAACAGTTCCCAACAGCAGATTCTATCTGCTGCCACTGTCATTGCAAAGCACACCAGCGCCCTGTGCAATGCGTGTCGCCTCGCATCTTCAAAGACTAATAATCCTGTGGCTAAAAGGCATTTTGTTCAATCAGCAAAGGATGTGGCTAATGCCACCGCAATTTTGGTAAAAGAAATTAAGAAATTGGACTCAAACTACTCAGACGAGAACAGACAAGCCACTGCTAATTCGACCAGACCACTTATTGAGGCAGTAGATAACTTGTGCCAATTTGCAAGCTCACCAGAATTTGCATCTGTCCCGGCTAGAATATCAGAAGAAGGAAGAGAAGCACAGTTGCCAATCTTTGATTCTGGAAAACAGATTATTGAAGGCTCATGTGCAATGATTCACTCCGCCAAATCATTGGCAGTCAACCCCAAAGACCCTCCTACCTGGCAAGCCTTGGCAAACAGTAGTAAGGCTGTCTCTGATTCAATCAAGAAGCTCGTTTCCTCAATTCGCGACAAAGCTCCTGGCCAACGAGAATGTGATGATGCAATTGAGAAATTGACCATACACATTAGAGAGCTTGATCAAGCATCTCTGGCGGCAATTAACCAGAACCTTGCCCCACGAAAGAATAAAGACATCAAGCAATTCACAGAACAAATGGACAACAGCGCAGTTCAAATCTCCCAGAAGCTTGTCGAAGTACAGGAAGCATCCAAGAGTGAAGCTGAGAGGCTTGGTCATTCTATCACAAGTCTAATGTCTTATTTTGAGCCTATGGTGTCAAACTCCATTGGAACAGCATCGAACATGGTCAGCTCTAAACAACAAGTCCTGATATTGGACCAAACAAAAACTGTGGCTGAATGTGCACAGCAATTACTGTATGCTGCCAAGGAAAGCGGAGGCAACCCCAGAGCGCAACATGTCCACGGGGATATTGATGAATCTGCAGACGCTATGTCAAGTTCCTTACAGGAAATGCAGACAACAGTAGAAAAACTTGCCCCTAACATGGGTGTTGTCTCTAGCATTGTCAACTGTATTTCTGAAGCCATTTTCCAAGTTGATGACTACCGCCCTGGTAGCCGAAACGATAGTGATGAGGGTTTGGTAACATTTCAGAGCAGAATGATGACTTCCACCAAGGAAATCGCAAAGACAGCTCAGGAAATTGTCATTAAATCATCCTCCGACCCAAGCCAGCTAGGTGGCCTTGCTAATCATATCTCAACACATTACCAAAGCCTTGCTTGTGACTCCCGTGGGGCTATTCAGAACACAGAAAGCCCTGAAATGGCAAATAGAATAAAAACGACAGTCCAAGATCTCGGCCAAGTCACCATCGAGCTTGTAAAAGCGACAGGCTCTTGTCAAATGTCCTCAAACGACAGTTTTGTTCTGCGAGATGTCTCAGACAGTGCAAGGAATGTGGGAGAGAGATGTGCAAATGTTTTGTCATCATTAAACGCAATTGCTCGTGGTACTCATGCTCTTGAAAATGCTGCAAATACTGTTTCGGGCATCCTTGGCGATTTGGACACCACAATCATGTTTGCCACTGCTGGAACTCTTAATGCTGATGCTGATGATGAAGTCTTTGCAGATCACAGAGAAAATATTTTGAAGACCGCCAAGGCCCTTGTCGAAGACACCAAAACACTTGTGGCCGGTGCAGCTTCTTCCCAGGAACAGTTGGCTGTTGCTGCACAAAATGCAGTTTCAACTATTGTGCAGCTATCCGATGTGGTCAAGAATGGAGCCGCTAGTCTCGGATCTCAAAACCAAGAAGCTCAGGTTATGTTGATAAACGCTGTGAAGGATGTGACAAGTGCTCTTGGTGACCTAATGCAAGCCACAAAATCTGCTAGCGGGAAAAATATGCAACACCCCGCTATGCACCAACTCAAGGATACAGCTAAGATCATGGTGACGAATGTGACAAGTCTACTCAAAACTGTCAAGGCTGTCGAAGACGAACATACTCGCGGAACCAGGGCACTTGAGTCAACAATTGAAGCTATTGCCCAAGAAATCCGGGCTTTTGACGGACCAGATGTGCCAAGAAACAGTGCTGGCCCAGAAGAGTTGATGCGTGCCACTAGGCCAATCACTCTGGCGACTGCCAAGGCGGTTGCTGCAGGCAAATCGTGTAAGCAAGATGATGTCATTGTCGCCGCAAATATGGGAAGAAAGGCCATCTCAGACATGTTATCAACGTGTAAGGCCGCCGCTTATGCTTCTGATGCTGAGGACCTTAAGCAGCAAGCTGTCCAGTCTGGCCATGATGTTGCTGTGCAGTATCGTGAGCTCCTCCAGCTGGTGATGCACATCCTGAACAAGCCCACAATGGAGGCTAAGGCCAACCTCCCAACCATCTCCCGCAAGATTGCCCAATGTGTTACCGTGCTGGCACAAACAGCCGAGCTACTTAAGGGTGCTGATTGGGTCGACCCTGATGATCCGATGCTAATAGCTGAAAATGAACTCCTTGGTGCTGCCCAATCAATTGAGAAGGCAGCAAAGAAGCTATCCACATTGAAGCCAAGAGCTGAACAGACCGGAAAGGTTGCTGAAGATGACATGATGTTTGATGACATGATTCTTGAAGCAGCAAAATCCATTGCAAATGCAACAGCAGCTCTTATTAAAGCAGCGTCCGAAGCTCAGAGAGAACTTGTAGCTCAAGGAAAGGTGCAGAAGAAAACATTCATTGGGTCAGAAGATGGTCAGTGGTCAGAGGGCCTGGTGTCCGCTGCCCGCATGGTAGCTGCTGCCACACATAACCTGTGCGAGGCAGCAAACAGCTTGGTACAAGGAAACTCCTCTGAGGAGAAACTGATTGCCGCCGCCAAGCAAGTCAGTGCTGCCACTGCTCAGCTCCTAGTGGCTTGCAAAGTAAAGGCAGATGCTGACTCTGTAGCCATGAAAAGACTGGAAGGTGCTAGCAATGCTGTCAGAAGAGCAACCGACGAGTTGGTCAAAGCCGCCCAAGGGGCTATCGAAAGAAACGAGGAAGACTCTGAACTGCTTGTCAACACGACTGCCGGGTCTGTCAACATAATCGCAGAGGAGGTTGAAGCCCGTGAAGCCGTATACAAAATGGAGAAGCAACTGAGAGATGCTCAGAGAAGATTAGAAGGTGTCCATCGAAAAAAATACAAAAACCGAGGAACAGATTCTGAGACAGATCAGTCTGGGTACGAATCATCCGGATACGAGTATGCCTCCAGCCCTCAGACATACACATCGTACCGACAAGTATACACAGCCTCCCCACAAGCTAACACCCTGCCTTCGCAGAATTCTTTGTTCAAATCAAACCTATCTTATAACAGTGAACCAGAAAACCACCCCGGAAATGGGTCCCAAAATCCTGACAGTTCTATAGAATCGGGTCCGAGCTTCAACGAATCACTTCAAAGATTCAAAACTGCCTCTGGTCACAACTCCCAGATGGCAAATTGGAAAAGTTCAATGTCATCAAGGACTTCGAGTTCACACGTGCAAAGAAGAGTTGAAGAAACCCGGACAATGATCACTCAAAGTTCACAAAAATCCTACCATATAGAATAGGGGTGTGCGCTTGCTCCGTAGATGTGCTCGATATCTAGTCTTTTTTGAGGCTCACAAGAGAGAAAATTTATCATTTGTTGCTGATCAATGTTACTTGAATCTTTCCAGTAAATTTTAAATCATTTTTAACCTTTTTGAATCTTTGAAATTTTATTGCTTCTTGATTATTTGTTACTGATATGACCATGTCTCATGTAAAGATCTATGACACACAATGCCGAATATTTTGTTTTTGTTTTTGTAGTGTAAAGAAATTTTGACAAATTTTTGTCAAAATTTCAGTTATTATAATTTGAACACAAACACATACCATACAGTTTTGTTTCACACAACAAAATGTATCAATTTGTCCAAGGCTTTCAAAATGAAGAATTTTAGCATATCATGTAAATTTTTAAATTTTCCAAAATTTCAAAGACCCTCGTTGAATTGGATTTGCACAGGGCTAACCCAGAATAAGAGGCCATATCAGATTTCATTTCCATTTCAAGAGAAATATTTCCATTTCTCGATTTTGCTTCTTTATAATTTACCATTTTTTATTTCTGTCTTATAATTTTCTTCCAACGCACACTCTCAAATTGGGCATAGCAAAGATTAAATTCTCCTCAAAAAGCTTTCCCAACACATTAAATACATTCAGAAAATGTCACTTTTTCAAGAGGTTTAAATTTAGCAATTTTCTTTTGATAGCTAAAGTTCATATTCAAATGTGTACTGTAAAATAATAATATTTACAATAGTTTACATATCATTGAAATTTTACTTAACAAACAACTAATTTGCATGCAAAAGCTTTGTAAATCAGGGAAATAAAACAATTTTAAACAATTAATTGATACCGGTAAATTTGATTTACAAAGCTTTTTATCATTCTTTTACTTAATTTGTTAAAAACTGGTCCTTCAACAATGGAATTTAAAATGTTTGCATGTGACAAATACACAAACATAACACAAACATATACGAATACTGCTTATAAAAAGTTGAATAAATTTTTTTTACACAATTTTGTATGAGGCTACATTAACTGAGACATGTTTTACGGTAAATCATATCATTAAATTCATATAATCCTCCGTCACGAGCTTCCTCAATAAAAAACAGTTTTGAAAATTGGCAGTGAAAATACTTACAAAATACAAATACAAATAATATCTGATCAAACCTTACCCCCTCTTTTAGTGTTTTAAGTCTTAACATGTGA
>Ga0307396_10000068_pt1 | contig 9598 bp, 4 predicted proteins | sample SouOceMetaPS1036_FD_203304 | JGI IMG/M metagenome (GOLD analysis project Ga0307396, IMG submission 203304) | Metatranscriptome of marine eukaryotic phytoplankton communities from Antarctic Ocean - PS103-6 (Eukaryote Community Metatranscriptome) | ecosystem: Environmental > Aquatic > Marine >... | reverse complement strand
GGCCCGAAAACATCTTGCAAGTTTACTACTGCTACACTGTCTCCAAGCGAAGCATATGTACTATAATACAGTGTGAAAGCCGGCCAGTTTCTTTTTTCTTTTTTGCCCATCATACATATCATTAGTAATCAATCAAAATCATCACTATATACTGGAAAAAGCAACTATGTACGTACAAGCATCTTCAGCAGAATCAGCATAGACGAATACTAACGATGCCAACATATATCATTTAAACTTGCATCACTGTTTCAAGGGTGGACAGTGTCACTTGGTTCGTTGAGGTCAACATCGCATCTTGAACCCCACGATGTTGGACGTTGACCAAGACGACTACAGGAATTACTCCTCCGCTCAGAATAATAATGTTGGATAGAGAATGCAAGGACGACCTACCGGCACTGGTGACCAAAGTTTCTAGGCGGCAACGAAGGACTGACGAGGAGGTTTTGTCTCAAGACAGCGCTGCAGTGATAATACGACGCAACAGCCAAGAATTCGAAAATTGTCAAGAGTCCCTTCCAGAAGCCCAGGCCACAGCCTCAAAAAAGCAGCAAAATTTGCTTGACTCCTTGCCTCATTTGGAAAAGTACAACGAACAGAAAAAGGGCCGCAATCCATATCTCTGCGTTCCGTGTAACAAGAAGTTTGCCAAGTCGAGCTTGAGTTCGCACGTCAAGTCGAAGCACAGAAGCAAATCTCCGAAGGTCAAGTGTTGCCTCTGCAACAAAGTCTTCGATAAGGCGTCAAAAGCACAGGATCACGTGTCCTCCACGCACAAGGTGTACCTCTGCCCACACGGGGACCTTACAGCGAGCAGTCTTGGTAGTGGACAAAACCAAGATCGTCAAAACAGCAGCCGTGGCTCTCGAGCAAGAGGAAATCGTAATTGCAGCGATTCCTTCAGTGAGTTTGACAAGCTCAAAGCTCATCTGAAAGCATCTCACGAGGGATCAGAGTGGCCGTGGATCTGCGGCTTTTGTGATCTCGTCCTCCTGTACGACCTAGAATTTGAGGTCCACATCAAACAGCACACCGAAAAGCCACCGTTCTCCTGTCCCATTTGCTCTAGACTTTTCAGCGACAACTCAAGGCTTCGTGAGCACTTGGTCCGTCAGCATTTGCCCTCGCGGGATACGGCAGCAGCCTCTACCAAGGCCACGGAGGCCTCCGCTGCCACCAATTCTAACCAGAAGCAGCATCCACATCCACCCAGTGCAGCTCAAATCAAATTTGAAAAGCAGCAAGCACAACTAGCACAGCACCAGCTCCAAGTCTTTGAAAGACTCCGTTCTTCCTTAGCAGCCTCTACCACAGGAGCCATGACAGACAGTCAGAGCCTAGCATCAAGGCGAGGACGTGGCAGTGGAGACACGGAGGCTGCCAAGGCAGCCGTCGGCGCCACTTCAACGTCATCTAGCTCAGCCTCTAATGTGAAGGATGAGGCCGCAGTCAGCCGTGAACTTGCCGCTCTACTCCTCAATCTACATGACTCCAATGGAAGAGCTCCTGTCACAAAAGTTGATAACTTTTCGTCGCAAAACTCAGCCGCGTTGGTGGCCGCAACGGCAGCAATACAGTTGCCCAAGGCTGAAGACTTATCACTCAAGGCCTCTGTGGAGACAGCCATAGACTTGACCAAGTCAAAACCAGAGATTACTCTTACGCCCACCATGCCAGCATCTATTACTAAACTGGTCAAGGGGCAAACTTCAAATTCCACCTCAGGTACGAATAACGGATCTTCAGGAGTAACGGTTACTAAAACGAGCGTCAAGGCTCCCAGTTACCCAGCCTCGTCTGCCGGCAGTAATAGTTCAGCTGCCCAAGCTGCCGCCGCAGCCTCAGGATATCCTTTTTACCCCTCTCTCGCTTCCATGACGTCATTAAGCCCAACCTTAGCCATGAACTCCAATTACTTGCTTCATAACCTCCTGTTGGGTAAGTTCCAGCAAATTGCCAACAGTAGCTCGAACTCCGCGAGTAGCGGCAGCCCCGCTGTAGCTGGTTCCAACACTACATCAGGTATTTCCACGGCCTCCACAGCCTCAACTGCCACTGGCAGTGGAGTGGCCTCAACTATGTCGTTGGCCTCAACCACCGTTTCCTCTAACATGGCTTCGCTTCCTACACATCCTCTGCCGGCACAAGCATTGACTTTGCCTGCTTCCAAGCCCCCCGCTTCCGTGCTCAAATCTGCTTCATCTCAACAACCAAGCGTCGCAACCTCTAATGGGACATCGGGAAGTAGATCATCATCTTCGAGCACCGCCACCGCCTCGACTGTTGCGGCCTCGGCAGAATCGGCGAGTCAAGCTGCTGCAGTGGCGGCTGCCGCGGCAGGCTACAGCAGCCTCCAATTGCTACAGGGCGATACCAATTCGAGCACTTCTAACAATGGCATTGACATTCCCTACATGTGCCGTCAGATTGTAACCTTGCTCAATGGTTTACTTTTCCATCAACACAACCTAAATAACCACACGGTCGAGATGAATGTTCATACCCAACTGGGAGCCATTTATACCAGGTTGCAAGAGGTCGTTGTCATGGTGGAGCAGGCCAAAAAGCAGCAAGAAGCTGCCAAGGTTGCAGCTGCAACTGTCGCGGCCGTCACCAAGAAAGAGGAAAAGCATTTAAAGGACACCAAGCAAAAGGAGGAAGAGAAAATCGCAAAGCATATCCATGAATATCAGAGGCTCCTTCAGAAACAACATGAACAGAGCACTAAGTCACAATCTGACTTAGTGACACAAGTCACCAATGACTTGAAATCTCAAAGCGCCGTCAATGCGGCTCAGGCCGCAGTGGTCAGTGCAGCGGTGCAAGCAGCCTCCGCCGCAGCCTCCGTGGCGGCCAACTCCACGGGTGATCAGGTCGATGTGGTTGACAGTATGCAAGAGGACAATTTGGCTTCAGATTTGGCCAGCATGAAAAATCGTCGTCGAGGGCGCCCGCCAAAAAATTCCAACATGGACTTGAGCTATAGTCCACCAGAAAAGAAATTGAGGATGCCTTTAGCCGACGTAGCGGGAAATCCACACCAACAGCCTGAAATTGGCAGCAGCGGCAAGTATTCCATGGCTAGCAATGGTGTCAGTAACGACCCTACTTCTCCCATGGTGGCCACGGCCGTGGCGGCTGTCACCAATCACCTTAATGGGCATGTCACCAATGGTGGAGTGGCGAGCCAAGGCAGCACTGCTGGTGGCAAAGGAGGAAAAGGCATTCGAAACCGTGTCTTCTGTGGTGAATGCACGGGATGCTTGAAGAATGACGATTGTGGCAAATGCAGGTACTGCAAGGACAAAACCAAATTTGGAGGACAGAATCGCTTGCGGCAAAAATGTTTGCACCGTCGTTGCCAGCTAGACACGCATCGGCGAAGATCTAGCCAAAACAATAGCCAAGGCGGCAGCGTTAACCAACATGGCGGCGGCAGCAACCATGTTGGATCCAACGGACATGTTGGCAACAATAGCAGCTTCAGTGACAATGTTGGTGCCGTCAGCCGACAGTCTCCCAGCCCCGACGCCATATACAGCGGCGTGGCCTTGGCCAGGTTGGCCAGTCAGTCAAACTTGGTGGTCGATACGACCGGCGAATCAGCCATCAAGGAGTCAAAAAACGGACAGCTGAGTCCTGGCGAGATCATCCGTAGTTCTGGTCAGCCAGTATTTCCCCAGGTAGCCTCCGCCGCGACCTCAGTGCAAATCGATGTGTCCCGGATGACTAATCCGATGCCGCAGTCGCTTCGAGCCCAGCAAAGATCAGGCAGCTCGGCCTCTAATGCTAGCGACGAGGACACGGATGACCACAAATCTGGAAGCCGCACCCAGTCACGCATTGACAAGTGGAAGGCCAAACATGAGGCTATGCTCAAGATGGCCAGCGACAACAAAAAGCAGGCTAAGACGACAGTTGCCATGGCAGCTGCTGCGGCCGCAGCTGCAGTGGCCGACCTGCAGGATACAAAGTCGGCCTCATCCGAGGATGAAGCTGCTGCGGCCTCTGCTGCCCAAACAGCTGCATCCGACCTCAAAGCAGCCTGCTTGCAAAGCTTGACCAAGCAACTTCCTCCGCCTCCAGCGGCCCTCAGCGTCAAATGATGAAAGAAAACAATGACGACAAACCATATCACAAAAACCTTTGGCTGTATGTTGAAACTGCAACTTGAGGTTACCCTTAAAACACTACTATTACTATCTACTACTCTAAAAATGTCTCTTAAGAAGTCTGCTACTCTACAAGAATGAAAAAAAAGCTAGAATCATCGCCTGAATATTCAACAAAATTTTAATTTGAAAACCTCTTTTCCCCACAGCTTCCTCTTGGTTTTTTATTAGGGTGCTCGAACAAACCTTTTTTTAAACTTTTACTTAAATCATCTTGCTAGTGACAGATTCAAATGTTTCAAATAATATAAAGCTCAAATTTAGCAGATTATTTCTTAGAATAGTAGCCTAGTACAACAATTACCGCCCAGTTTGCATCTGCGGAAAAAGTTTTTATGCTGAATTTGAAAATGTGGCTAATTTTGTCCTTTAATTCTATAATAAAATATTTGGTTTGAATTTGCCTCTAGTTTTGGTGATTTGTTTTACATAGTAGGGGGCACCCAAGTCTAAATGCCTTACATACTTTACTATGTCTATGTTGATATCTATTTTCCTTGATTATGATCAGCGTCGTGCGAGCGTCAAAACAATCGCCTTAAAACGTACTACAGTATGGCTATAAGAAGCCATGGCTTCTATTAGAGCTCCCTACCCCTTTAACAACTTCATACATACAGCTGTGTTCAGATCAAACCGCACTCTTGTGTTTTTTTACTATACAATTTTCATGACTGTGTGGCAGACAAATGGGTCAAGCAACACCCGCACAGTGGCATTATGCTTAAAATTTCTTCCCATTCTTTACAAATCCTCACCTGAAAATGTTTGGGATGTCAAAATAAGTGGAAAATTTTAAGGAACTCGAATTTGTTGTCAAATTGCGCTGTTTTTCAGTCAAAATTGAAAAAACCTCGAAAAACCTTCCAAAATGACCAAAACCTATGAAAAAAGGATTGGTTTTTTGACGGTTTTTTGAAGTTTATACAATTTTGGCTGAAAAACAGTGCAATTTGGTAAGAAATTGAAGTTCACTGAGCTTTTCCACTTCTAGAGGTGAAAGCTTGTAAAAATCGTCACCTTATTATATAAAATAAGCAACTTCTTAACATGCACCGTTTGACCGCTAGACGTTGCCGAAGTGGTGAAGGTCAATTGCATCATATTGTAAATTGTAAATTTTCAATTTTTGAGCTACAGATGTAGAATTCAAATTCATAACAAAAAAGTATAGTTTGTTGAAAAAAAAATTGATCAATTTGAATTTTCCTAATTTTTGCCTCAAAATGGAGGTTGACCATGTGTCTTCGCGGTCCGATTTTTCTAAATTTTCTGAAACAGACCTCAAAAATAACTTTATGAGGGGGTGGTAGAGGCTTCAACTTAAAAAGTCACCAAAGGAAAAAGCATTAACTCCACCCATCTGGAAATGGCAGGAGATCTGCTGAGCGATGGATGTCTGATACCCCCCGACCTGAACAGGGTTAAGCCTTGTCAAATGAGATATTTTCACAATTATAAAGTGAAAATAGCAAAACTTCAATTTGGAAAGAATTTGGGGCCAAACTGCCAGTGTGTACCCTCGTTCTATTAGCAGTCATTCAAGTCCTTCAAGGAAGGTATTTCCTGAAATTTGGAAGAAATTCAATTTCTTGCTACTTTTACTAAGTAAATGTAGACACCTTGGCAAAGACAAGTTGGCAACTTTTGAGATCATTAATATATTTTGCTCAGACTTTCAGGAAATCTTCTCCTTAAAGGGATTGATTGACTCCTCATAGAGAGAAGGCGTGGCTTAACCCATTTGCTTGCCACACAGTCTTGAAAATCACAATTTTACAGTAAAAAACCACAGGGGTGCGGTTTGATTTGAACACAGCTGTACAGTGGTGGCCGAATGAAAATCAACAAGGCCTATCATAAAATCGGAAATTCGGCTGTAGCTCTGAAATTACCAATGACCCAAAAATGATTGATACCTCATTTGAAAGCCCTAACTGTAAGCCTTTATTTGAAATATCAAACACTTCGGGGACTGCAGGGCTACTGGATTTTTATGTTGATGTTTGAAAGTGGTACCCTCTGCAAAGAAGAGAGCATGGCAGACACAGTTGTTGAGCAAAACCCAGGATTTTTTCATCATTCCATACAAGGAGTATAAAGGTGAAGGAGGAGTCACCTGGCCCTCTTAGTACATAAACCAAATTATTAGGTCATTGCAAACCTATTTTAGCCCTCAAAAGTTCACTTTTTCATCCCTAAAGATGCTAGGCAGAGTTACTATAAGAGAGTTCCGAATTTTCAGGCCTCCCTTGTTGCACCACTCATTATGCTGCATGTCCGGGCTGGGTTTTTGGTAACATGAGGGTTTCATGATTTGGTCAATGAAACGAAGTAGTGAACTTCAACTGAAGAATGCTTATTGAAATATACTACTTCGTTTCATTGAATAAATCATGGAATTTTCATGTTGCTGAAAGCCCAGCCTGGGCCTGTGGTGTACTGAGTGGTGCAATAGGGGAGGCCTGAAGATTCGGAACTCTCTTATAGTAACTCTGATGCTAGGTATCATTCTCATTATATTCAAAATGGCGGACCCTAGTGATTAAAAAAAAAATTGGGTTTTAGGGTCAAAAATATGAATTTACTGCTTGAAAAACGTAGCAATAATCAAAATTTGGTTTAATTTGGTTTAAGCCTGCCTGCACTGCCCAGTCGGCCAATCCATCTAGCATAATTTGATTTAAGAGGCATGTTTAACAATACATACATGATTCCATACCATAATCAAGTGCTCTTTGAATGTGAAGTTTCATCAAAATATCTCTACCCATTGCAAAGATATTAATGTTTAAACCTAAAATAGCTTATTTTACCTTATAAGCATACTCACAAAAAAAATAATACTTGAATAACTCTGCAACGGAATTGGCCTAGCTCCCTCGTTCGGAGCCCGCCGAGACACTTTTAGTGTTACCTCTGTTAAAAACAACTCTGCAACGGGTAGAGATATTTTGATGAAACTTTATATTCAAAGAGAGCTTGATTATGGTATGGATTGATAAAAAAATCCTGGATTTTGCTCAACAATTGTGTCTGCCATGCCCTCTTTTCTGTAGAGGGTACCACTTTCAAACATCAACCTAAAAATCTGGTAACTTTGTAGTTTTTGAAGTGTTTGATATTTCAAATAAAGGCTTAGATTTTGGGCTTTAATCATTTTTGGGTCATTGGTAATTTCAGAGCTACAGCTGGGTTTCCGATTTTATGCTGGGCTTTGTTGATTTTCATTCGGCCACCACTGTACATAATATTCAAACACCCTACACTGCACTGGAAAGCTAATATTTACCCCTCCACTTTTAGAGTCACACAACCTTTTTGAGTCATTTTGCCATGTATTATTCTTTTGCAGAATTAATTAATTCTTAAGAAATTGCAATTAGAATATGTATTAGACTGAAAAGTCAAGCCATTTAAACATGAATACATAGATTTCTGTACAAGTTGATTTTATTTACAGTTTAGAATTTTATTTTAAAAAGTATGAAAAAATCCGGATCGCAGGGTTAAAAAAATGTGGCAAAATGGTTAAAAGTCTAGTGGCATGGTTTTGAGTAATATTTTACGTTTATTTGCTGCATGGATTGTATTTTTTACAATTGTGGCCTTCTAAAAATACACAAATTTAAGTCAAAAGTATCTATATCAAAAATAGTTTCTACCCCACCCCTCCCATTGCACTCGGCTTAGTAAGTGGTGAAGACGGGCCAAATTTCCATTTATATTTGGGCTTTGCATTGTGCGCCATGGTGGTGCGCTCCCACGCCAGGCAGCTGCTCAGACCACAGCGAGCCACGTCCCAAATTAAGAGTTTGAATTTACGTGGACCCAGATTTTTTAACTCATTTTTCGCAGCACTTACTAAGCAAAGTGAGGTGCATTGAAGATGTGGGTACAAAACACTCATGTACTATTTAGTAGGCATGTCTGAGATTTAACACAATGTTGGTTATGTGACAACTCTTGGCTTGAAACTGAAAAACAATTTTGACAGCATCAAAAAATTGTAAATATCAAAACAGCTAATCCTTGCAATAAGTAGGTCGAGAGAGAAAAAAAACCAGAGAAAATTTTGCTCAACATTTCAGAGCAAAACTACCTAAAAGACATTCCCCCTGCCACATTTTCAAAAAAACTCCTCAAAATACCCCCTTAATGCATTAAAAATCGCGCGCTTAAAAAAAACCCTGTGTCCTTACGAAGATCGCAAGTTCTCAAAGTTGCTTCCTCATACATACATACTTGTTACTTTAAAACCGCATAAGAAATCTGTGATTATTATTGATTGTCCCTGCTCTGTTGATTGATTAACAAAAAAACTCCCACTGTCCTCCTAAGTTGCCTTTGAAGTCAACAAAAAATACAGCAATGCAAAGTTTAAAAAAATTTCTCAATTCCCAACAACCCCATCTTTAAAAAAAACTTGAAATGAACCCTTGTCCGGAGTTATCTAGCGGATTTTGAATGTATCGTGGCCATATCACAATGACTTATTTGTGTTTGTCTTCAAAATCTAGAATATGTATGAGTCTAAAATCATCAAACGTTCAAATATTTCAATTTCCAACCTTTTTTTCATCTTCCATAGTAATCTTTTAGTTTTTAGTTTTCCCACAAATTTTTCCTCTAAGCGAAACCTGAAATGCACTGATTAAAAAATTATATTTCCGTTAAATCGCAGCAGCTTATTTTTTAAATTTACTTACAGTAAAACACTTTGATTTTTCACTTAAACATGTGTTGGATTTCTTTTGAATACGGACACATACCATAGTTTGGGCATATCAAAACATAAAAAAATAAAAGAAAACAAATGGTATCTACTAGCATCTTTTTTCTTCCAATTCACAATATCGCATGCGATAAAAATGAGGCAAAACTCTTGCATATCACAAAATACATACAACTCTACTATATACTACCACAGTCTACACTATCAAGTATGAAAGAACGAAAAAAAATCTCAATGTCCTCCGTTTTTAAAAACATATGTAATAAGTAAAAAAACTGCGTTAGAGATAACTTGAATTGTAGATGCATATCATTAAGAAAAATCAAAAACAATGAAAAAAAACCGCAACAACAAGCAAGCTGAAAAACAAAACAAGAAAAATCCGGAAATATCACTGGATTTTTAAACTATTATCATTATTTTGTACAGCCTGACCAGAGAATCTATAATGTTAGTATACTACATACAACCGAAAATCAAATCAAAAAACATTCTACCCGAGACATTATGCTTACAATGACCATGATCTTGTCACCAGACCTCCCAACCCATTTTTGTCATGACACGTGTATTCTTCCATCACTACTACATCAACAAACATCATTATCATATACTAATACTAACTACCTTGTGTACAAAACCCAATCAGATTTTTCTCTACCACAGTTATGAGTTGAATAAAAACGTG
>Ga0307396_10000064_pt1 | contig 9715 bp, 12 predicted proteins | sample SouOceMetaPS1036_FD_203304 | JGI IMG/M metagenome (GOLD analysis project Ga0307396, IMG submission 203304) | Metatranscriptome of marine eukaryotic phytoplankton communities from Antarctic Ocean - PS103-6 (Eukaryote Community Metatranscriptome) | ecosystem: Environmental > Aquatic > Marine >... | reverse complement strand
TTATAACTTAAGGTTTGATGATATGAGAATCACAATTAATCTCATGCAAGTGCGACTTCTTTTCCTGGAGCGAAAGCGTCGGATACACCCTCGACGTCGAGAAGTAGGGCAACACCAGCAAGGATCCACTTCTGTGGAGGAAGCTTGGTCTTGAGCTGGGCTGTGAATACGTAGGTGATTCCACGGGCCTCTGTCTTGTACACTGGGCAGAGGTAGACGCTCTTGTCTTCCTTGTTGTCAGTGCTAGCGATTGCAGCACGGCAGTTGACGACTGGGACGACACTGAACTGCTTCTTTGGTCGACTTTCTTCAAGTTGGCCAACAGCTGGCTCCCAACGAGCACCCTCGACCTGGAAGCCGAATACGTAGGCACCCTCCTTTACTGGTGGAAGGTCTGGCTCCCAGTATAGCTTCTTCAGTACATCTGTCTGGATGGTAAGTTTGTTTAGCTCCTGTTGCTTCTCTCTAGCATAGACCTGCTTGATCGCGGTGAGGAAGGACTGTGGGTTGAACAGTCTGTTCAAGAATGTCACAGTTGGAATCTTGACTGGATCCTCTTTCCACTGGTTGAGCTGATCGAGTCGCTGTTTGAGGTTGTCTAACCAGGATCCAAGACCTCTGGTACTTGGGAAGGCGAGCTTGGCCCATGGATCAGGGATCTGGTTGAGTTAGATAGCTCCCATGAGGGCTTCCATCTTCTCAGTCATAGTCAGCTCTCCCTTGAAGGCAAGCTCAATCTCTGCCAGCGAGGTGACGATTGCTCTGATCAAAGCATTCATGTACTCGCACTCCTGAAGGAAGGCGTTCTAGTATGGACCTCTTTGGTCCTCTCCAAGCTTGCTGGCAATATCGTCTATGTTTAGCTTGTTGCTGTCGAGTTGGGCCTCATCCGAAACTCTGTGCATGAATTCCTGAATCTTCTCCTATGCCGTGCCTCCAGCACCGGCTGCACTGCTGCCGTCTCTTGGCTGTATTTCTTGCAGAGTCTTAAAGAGCTCAATGCATTGGCCGGTTCTGAAGTCGATCTCGGCATTAGGGTCCATACCGAAGGCGAGTGGAGTCTCAGCTGGGCACTCGGTCTCGATGTGCTCGATGTACTTTTCGTATGGAAGAGGAGCTGGGCACTTGAAGGAAACGTTCTTTCCTTCGATGAATGGGAAGAGCTCAGCCTCGTCGAGTAGGCCATCGTTCATGAGGTTATCGAGGTAGGCACTACAGAGGATTCTGTCCCAATCGTCGACAATGTGACCTCCGTACATGATCTGACCGAAGAGATATTTGAGATCATCCCATGGGAGCTTGCCTGAGGCGGCGTTGGACTCCATGTAGTTGTTGAGCACGATGGCTGAGTCTCTAAGATCTCCAACACTGAATGGATACTTCATGTTCCATCCCTTTGGTCCGAACTTTCTCCTCTCGAGCATGACAGAGTGGAAGTAGCACAGAGCGAAGAGGATGGTCTTGATCTTGGGGTCTTTGTCATCGATGGACTCCTTGGTGAAGAAGGTGAAGGCTCTCTTCATGTTCTACTTCAGGCCTTGAGGTGGCTCGTTGGTGAGCTTGATGGCTCTCTCAAGAAGACCGATTGGGATACAATTGCTTGGGTCAGAAGACAAGTACAGTCTGAAGCCTGGGTTTGATCCTTCAGCGGCGAATGAGTCGAGTTTCTTCTCGAGTTCGAGGAGGAAAGTAGGCATGAGATGGATGTTCTACAGCATGACCCAGTGGCCTTCTTTGTGCCCAATGTCGAGCTTGTTCATCGCCACGACGTCCTATCCTTGACCAAGGGCGATGGTGTGCAGCATCTTGGCGGGGTCAATGCCCTGCTTTCTGGCGAGGTCCTCTACATCCTTGACGGGGTTTGCTCCTGGCGAGAGGATGAAGTAGATTGGCGTGGTTGGTGTTGAATCCAGGTAACAGGAGGTCAGAACCTGGAAGAAACTGGATGTTGAGTCACAGTCAACATAGTCGTCGCCATTTGGAAGAGTTCTTCTGACGAAGTTGTCGAGGGCGGTGGTGATTCTATCAGGTCTCAATACTCTGATGACCAGTAGTTTCTGGAAGGGTGTCTGTTCGAGCTTCTTCCAGTCAAGTGGGAGCTTCTCGTCCTCAGGAGTCAGCTCATTGTACCAGTCCTTGAACCTGTTTGGTGCCTCCTTCTCGACGTTTTGGGCGAATAGCTCGAAGCCTTCGATCTCGACGAGCTTTTGCATTGCAAACCAGGCGAGGTCTGGGAGCCAGTCCTTGAGTGGATTTGGCACTCCTGCCGCTGATGGGCAGTTGAGCAAGAAGTACATCTCCTTGTCGGTATATTCAACTGACAGGATCTTCTTCTGCATGAGCCTGAAGGTAAGTTGGCATCTGAAGATCTGCTTGTGCTTCTCGAAGAGACCTCTGGCGACCCATTGGTAGATCGTCATTCTGATCATCTCTCTAAGGGCGAGCACTCTTGGCTCCTCATCATCGAACTGCTCAGCCTTCTCGATGGCCTTGAAGAAGAAGGTGGTGAATGACTCAAGAGAGTACTGGTACATATGAACGACGATGCATAGTTGGATCAACAAGAAGTAGAGCATGGCTCCTTCGGCAGCGACTCTTCTGTAGACCTCTCTGAGACTGTTAATCTTGATCTCAGTCTCTAGTGCGATTGCCTGTTGTGCCTTAATCTCCATGGAGGTCTTCTTGGTGACCTCAAGCGACTCGATCAGTGCCTTGTTCTAGAGGATGGTAGCAGGATCGGCGTCAGACAAGTTCTGGAGGAGGGCAGACTCCAAGCCAGCAAGTGTGATCTGGAACTCGTTTTGCTTGTTCACAAGCTCTTCCTTGGTCTGCTCAAGGTCGGGCTTCTCGATCTTGACGACCATTGCAAGAAGCTGATCTTCAAGACCACTCTCAGTAACGATGAAGTTGATGATAGTGCACTGGGCAGCAGTCTCAGGCTTGTAATGTGGGTTGATGAGCTTGGTCTGGAGGTAGAGCTTGAATTGTGGGCTCATCTCGACATCTTCGGATCCAAGCCTGACAGTGAAGGTCTTGCCCTTTCTGACAAACTGCCTGGAGAGGAGAGGATCAAGAATGGCGTCAATGTCCTGACTGATGGCCTCGATCATGAGGACATTACCGTTAGAGACGGCCATCTCGACCTTCTTGAGCCAGGCTCTCTGGGTGAGCTGGATGGTGACCATCTCACTGCCTTCACGGCCCTTGATCCACTTCTGTCCTTGGAGTTGTGGATCGATGATGAGTGGGTATCTGTTGCAAGATACTACGACGGCGGCGTTCTCAAGGGAGACTCGATCGGCTGGGAGACCTTCAGTCTTCCAGACAGCCTGGTCTGCGTCGTTGGCGAGAACCCTGAGTGGGTCGATGCCAGCTGTGCATGGGATCTTCCTCTCAGCGATATCTGGGAGCCAGGCCTCGCGCCAGAGCGATCCTCTGAAAGAGGCAGAGAATGGTCCAATGTAGGAGACGAAGGCGGCAGAGACAAGAGCGTCACCGATCATGGTCACTCTCTCATCCTTGTACTGGATGACGTTGTTCTTCCATCTAGCGTTCTCATCTGCGAGACCGTTGACGAGTCTATGAGCCAGGTCGAGTTGATCTTGCAAAGATTGAGCGTCTTCCTCGACTCTTCTCTTGGCCTCTTCAGCTTCCTGTAGCTATCTCTTTAAGCCATCGACCTTTTCGTTGATCTGTCTGACCTTTTCAATGACGACTTGGAGTTCAGCCTGCTTCACTTCAGCAGTTGCCTGAGCGCCGTCGGCAGTATCCTTCAAGGGCTTGACCTTCTTGAAGATGGTGTTATAGGTCACGATGTTGACGATCCAGGAGCACAAGAATGCGGCAGCTTATGACTAACTCTTCATGCTCTCGAAGTTGAACCAGTCCTAAGCGAGCAAAGGCTTGAGCAGCTCGAGTCTTGCTTCTTCAATGTTGTCACCATCGAAACTCTGAATTTCTTCAATGAACTTCTTTGGAACATTCATCATCTTCTGGGCGTTTCCCCAAGCATGGTTCCTTTTTTCTCCGTTCTTGAGGATCAGGACAGCTTTTGCTACTTCAACACATTTGGCTGGAGGACTAGCAAGGGCCTTAAGTTCCTGAATCTACTTAACCTCGAGACAGTTGACAGCATCGGTGGCTCTCTCCATAGCTGGGATTGCCTCGGCAAGCTCAGCATCAGCGGCTGCCTTCTCTGCCTTGGCGTCATTTGTGAGGACTGTTACTTCCTCCTCTTGGATGGCGGCAAGAGCAGCCTCTTTCTCAGCATCAAGACTCTCTCTTCCGACGATCTCGATGAGCTCATCGGTCTTCTCCTTCTCGACTCCGACGTCAACCATCTTGATCTCGAGCAGCTTCTGCAGTGCTGTGACCTGGTCAGTGGTGCTCTTCATGGTCTGGAGACCGATTTCGAGCCGGTTGATCTGGTCAGTGATCTTGCCTCTCTTCTCGCCGAGGAGCAACTTGTAGAAGTTGATCAGCTCCAAGAAAGAGGTGGGTGTGGTGTAATTGTAACGTCTCTCGGCAGCGAGGAACTCGAGGTTGGCCTCACCGATCGACAGATGGACATGGGCCATGTGCGCGCCAATCGACTCGCAGACTTCTTCGGTAGGGAACTCAATCTCTGAAAGGAATCGTGCAGCTACATCGACCAAGGCTGCTCTTGGCCACTCGTGGAACCAATCCAGTGAGGTACAGTTGATGACTCCTGGGAACATTCTAGCTCTGAATCTGAAGGCATCTCCGACTGGGGAGAAGCAAAGACCAAGATGGAGATTCTTTCTGACTTTGTCGAGGAAGAACTCGAAGAGCTGGTCTGGAGTGTCTAGGTAGCCTGCGCTCTTGGCCTCGGATCGCACCTTTCCGAGAAGGCCGTCGAGCTCGTCCTTGGGGAAGAGCTCTGGGATCCAGCCTGAGGACAAAAGATCGTTGATGTAGACGAGGAACTCGTCCTTTGTGATCTGAGAGTCAGTCAAGAGGAAGAGGAGCTGAGCTCCAGCGCATCCAGCCTTGGTGAACATTCCTTGGATGTCGGTCTTAAGATCAACCATGTTGTAGTTGGATGTGACTACAATACGCACAACGTCGTAGCCGAGGATGAAGGAGGAAAGCTTGGCAAGGGATTGCTTACCAGAACCTCCGACACCAACCAGAAGGGCGCTACCGACAGGTAAATCGATGATCCTTGCGATTCTGCTGATATGCTCCATGGCTTCATCGAACAGAACCAAGTTCATGCTGGCAATCGCTTCATTGTATTCTTCTAGCTTTGCCTCTAGGACCTCCTTGAGGTGCTCCATTCCCTTGATTGGAAGGTATGCAGCCTCATGGCCCTCGCAGGCGCTGACATAAGATGTGTAGAGGAGTGGCTCCTCGAAGATGGCCTCCTCTTTCAGGTCGCCAAACTCCTTGATTGCGACTCTCATGTAGTTCATGTAGGCCTCGCGGTCCTCATCGAATATGAGTCTATCACGCCAGACTCTATGGCACTCGTGTGCCCACATCCTGACCACTCCAAGTGGGTTACCTCGATAGTGATTAGGCTGAGCCAGATTTAGGTTTTCGATGATCTTAGAGAAGTCTCTGAGGTTGAACTGGTAATGGAACTTACTAGCCGTTGGCATGAACTGAGGAGAGGTGGCAATGCCCAAGAAGACAGTCATTGTTGCATTCACGAGTTTGCCTGTCAGATCAGCGACGCTCTTCTCGAATGTGCAGAGGTGATTGTCTAAGATCTGGAAATAGATGGTCTTAAGGATCTCCCTTTCGGCAGTGAGGCACGAGACGAGTGTGAAGTGCCTCGAGAGACGAAGATCAACAACGAAAGAGCCAGATTTTGGATTCATGCAAGCTGTGAACATGATGTCGACGAGTTGCTTCTTCTCTTCGAGGTGATCTCTGTCGTAGACGATTCCGTAGTCGATGATCTATCTGACGAGACAGATTGGAGACTGGGTACCGTACTTGTCCAAGTAAGGCATGTTGAGATCGTCCATGAAGTAGATGAGTGTCTTGCTTGGGGGTGGACCGAATGTTCTTCCGGCTCTCTTGTCAACTTGTGACTCGACGACGACCTAGAGGGCCTTAGAGTCAGTGTAAGAGTTGAAATTGATAGCAGCATGGAGTACTTCCTCTTTGTCTAAAGTAGAGAAGTAGTCCTTGACGATGGTTGTCTTGCCGGTACCAGCTGAACCTACGTAAAGCATTCCCTTTCTGGCTGCCACATGGAGATCAAGAAGGAATCTCTGCCTAGTGGTCTCAGCGGTTGGTACGACGAGGTTGTTGAAGAGACCCTCGTAGCCCTTGTCGAAGGCGGCGACGCAGGTCTCCCAGTGGCGCCAGTTTCCATCTAGTGGATCAAAGAAGTAATCGAAGCATTGTCCTTGATCTGGGAACTTGACCTTTGATACGCTCTTGAAGCTGTTACTGAACGAGAGCTTGTCCTCGTCCAAGGAGCCTCCATAGGCCCACATCGCTGCGAATACGAAGAAGGCCTCGTATATCTGCTTGATCTCATCCTCCTTACCCTCTTCTTGGTGCCTCTTGAGGAGGTCGTGCTGAACCTTCACGGTGTGAAGCTGGTGGTAAAGATGGTCGATGATACAAGTGAGACTGGACACCTGTGCCATATCGCAAATTGGAGCGATATGAGCCTTGCCTCGCAGGTCCTCAAGGAACTGGTCGTTGATGTAATGGGAGAGAGCTAGAGTGAAGACGTTCTCGGCGTACTCGTCGTCGCTTCTCTTGTACTTGCTTAACCAGGAGTCGAAGAATGGCCTCCAGCCGACATCTGAGTCGTTAATGAAGAGGACACCGCCTCTTGAGACAGTGGCTGGGGTCGCGTTCCTGAGGTGAGCCACCTCGAGAATCAGCCGCATCTCTGGAGTGAGTGGGATACGCTCCTGTGAGACAAGGGTTAGCACCTTGTTGTCGTCCATGACGGTGTTAAGGGACTCGATCCACTCTGGGTCGACATCTCCGTCCAAGATGATCCACTTGTACTTGTGGTGAGCCTTGTATGGGCCATTATTCTTGTTCATGTCTCTCATGATAGTTGAGAGTACACCGTCTTTCCACTCCTTGGTTTTTGGATTCATGCAACCGAAGAGCTCGTCAGCGGTGACGGCCTTTGGGTCGACGATTTCGTGGATGGTGTCCATACCTGCAAGAGTTTCAGCATTGGCAAGGGTGCTCCAGACGGAAGTCTTACCACAACCTGGATTTCCGATAATGAAGCAGCAGTGACGTACCTCAAGGATTTCGCACAGCTGTACGCACTTGAGGACGAAACCTTCCTCAGCCTGGAGACCTTTATCTCTAGTGACGGTACGGATCCTACCCTGGAGCTCCATGTCAACCTGTGGTGCAGCCTGGATTCCGGGGAAGAGATCAGCAATGAGACCAAGGAAGATCTGTCTATCGTCGACGACGATCTTTGGCCAGTTGAAATCTCTCAGACCTCTCATGAGGATAAGATCTTCACTGACGTCTGGCTCAGCTCTCTTGAGTCCACCAGCCTGTCTTAATACAGACTTGACGGCTCTGAGACCCCAATCGTAATGAATCTACTTGGACAGAAGACTCTTGGCAAGATCGTAGAGGGTCATGAACTTTCTGGAGAGCTCCTTGGCGGTGGCGAAACCCTCAGACATGAGCATATTCTCGCAAATAAGCACGATGTCTGGGACGACCATAGCACAACTTCTGAAGAGAGCCTTGAGGTTTTCTGGAAGCTCTGTTCGACCAGCATAACCGGGGTTCATAGTGATGAAGAACCCGACTGTGAGTCTGAGGCTGATCTCCTCCTCCATGAACAAGAAGCTGCCTTTGCCTGGATTTGCCTTCATGTCTGCGACAGCGTCGAGGACTTCCTTGACCTGGGTGGAAACGACGGAAAGCACCTCGATGGAGATTCTGTTGAACTCATCGAAGCATCCCCAAGATCCAGTCTGAGCAAGACCCATGAAGATCTGGGCCATCGATAGGTAGTTCATCTGGTCTGAGCAATTAAAGACGACGACTTGAAGTCCAAGGGCTCTACCGAGATCCTTGGTGGTCTCGGTCTTACCGGTTCCAGCAGGTCCTGCTGGAGCACCGCCCATGGATAGGTTCAAGGCCTGGGTGAGGGTGATGTAGCATCTATCAGTAAGTGGAGTGATGACCAATCTACCACAGTTACCAACGTATTCGTAGTTGTAGTAGGTGCTCCAATCGCAAATTTTGGTGACACAGATTCTTCTTTCATCCTTTGGATTCTTGAAATCCATGTAGAATTTGAGCTGGGATTGCCAGACGAAGAGCTGCTGGTCTTAAATCTTTCTGGTGACGAAATCTTCGACGACGTCTCTCTCGTGGACGTCGATGGTGATGATGGTGATAATCTTCACACGGAGATCTCGGCTGAGGTCAGTTCTGACTCTTTCAAGGAGGAACTTGATTCTCACGAGGATCGTTGCTAGGTACTCTTTCATCGCAGTCTCACTTCCTCCGTCGAGCTCATCGAAGGCTCTCGTAGTCTCTTCAGTCCACAGGACTTGGGTTGCCAGAAGAGCGATCTAGGCACAGTAGTCCTCAAGCCAGTCATGTCTCTTCTTGTCAATGTCCCAATTGTCGGCAGTGGTCTTTGCAGTCTCGAGGACATCTCGGAGGGTTACTTGCATCATTCTCTCGAGATCACAGAGGTAGTTCTCGACAGCACCGGTGCAGGTGAAGACGCTGCTGAATGGAACATACTCTCCTTCCTTCGACCACATACCCTTGGCACTCTTGGATGGAGTTGGAATGCCTGGGCCTCTTACGAAGTCGAGGCTCTTCATGCCGTCGAAGCAATCTCCAAGATACTCATCGACCTTCTCTGGGTTGTTACCGTTGGAGAGAATGTCGAGAAGAGCCTGGTTGGAGACAAAGTAGAAACGGGCAAAGATCTTCTTCTTTTGCTCAAGGTACTCGTTCAGAGCCTTCTCGCAAAGTTCGATTTCTGAAAAGAAATTGTTAAGAAGCTCCTCTCTCCCTTCATAAGTGCAAGCAACGATGACTCCTGGCTCCTCACGGGCCTCTCTCATCATTTCCTTGAAGGTGGCATCAATTTGCTCAAATCTTCGTGTATCATCTGGCAGCTGGGCCCTGATATCCTCTGAAGCCAAGAAGATTGGCTCCAGACGTTGCCAGTTCCTTTGCACCTTGACCCAGATCTGAATGACTGAATCTACGGTCTTGAGAGTTTTCTGCCAGTGCATGACTCTCTCCTTGAACTCCTCGACGTCTTTTGATGACATCATTCCCATGAGTTCCATTGAGTGCTACTCAACAAACTCGACAATCTCATCGAGAGAGCCCAAGACTGGAACCTCCTTGTAGTCCTTGAACTCGAATAACTGCTCGTCCCAGCATGCTTGGATAACGTTGAGCTTGGTCTCGATCTTGGCTTCCTTCTGCGCTCCGTCTACGAGCTCTGTGACCTCCTCAGAGTATCTGTAGAGCTCAAGCTTGATGAGGTCATCAAGGCAGAACTTTGGAGAGTTGAATGCGACGCTCTGTTGAGTGGTGCTCATGAGCTTCTTCCAATGCCTCTCTTGCATGAACTTCGAGTGAAGTTGTGAGATCAACGGCAAGATGGTGTTCATGTTCTTTACTCTCTCATTGAGTGCGACGAATGCCTTCCAGCTCTTGATTTCTTTGTTTTGTGGACTCTGTGGGTTGCACTGTTTGGTCTGCA
>Ga0307396_10000061_pt1 | contig 9817 bp, 2 predicted proteins | sample SouOceMetaPS1036_FD_203304 | JGI IMG/M metagenome (GOLD analysis project Ga0307396, IMG submission 203304) | Metatranscriptome of marine eukaryotic phytoplankton communities from Antarctic Ocean - PS103-6 (Eukaryote Community Metatranscriptome) | ecosystem: Environmental > Aquatic > Marine >... | reverse complement strand
CTCTAGTAAAACATCAAACAAAAGACTTGGAGCAACATGATCCCCCAATCAAATAATGTAGGAGAGAGTGATGGGTTCACTCCTCCTCCACCGCCCGGGCTACGTCCTCCAGGAATGAACAACGGCATGACTCAACTACCCCCCGGTATGAATCCACCTCCAGGGATTATTCCTCCTCCACCTCCACCTGGCATGGCTCCGGTACCACCGGGAATGGCGCCACCGCCACCTCCAGTACCTCAGAATCCCTACGCTGGTTTTCCTGGGGGTAAAATCGACGACGGCGATGTATTCATGTCGGCGGATGACAAGGCACAGCGCTGGGATGATATGCAATCAAAGGAATACGACGAACCAAAAAAGATGGGAGCGTTCTCCACACCTCAAAAAGAAATCATGCCCGCAGACTTTCTCCGGAAAATTCTTCAAGATCATGGAGATATGTCCAGTAAGCGATATCAATCGGAAAGAAGATTATATCTAGGAGCGCTGAAGTACATGCCGCATGCATTATACAAGCTATTAGAGAACATGCCCATGCCATGGGAATCCTATAAAGAAGTTCCAGTTCTTTTTCACATCACAGGTGCTATCTGCTTTGTGGATAATGTTCCCAAGGTAATAGAACCAGTCTACCGAGCTCAATGGGGAACAGCATGGTTGATGATGCGACGAGAAAAACGCGATCGTCGCCACTTTAAGCGAATGCGATTTCCTCCATTTGACGACGAAGAACCACCATTAGATTACGTCGATCATCTTCTTAACGTCGAGCCCGGGGAAGCCATCCAATTGGACCTAAATGATACGCAGTTTGACCTCATTCGAGATTGGTTCTATGATCAAGAACCTCTGGGTGACGTGCGGAATTTTGGAGATAAAAATCTTTTGAAACATGCTTGGGTGAACGGACCAAGTTACAAGACATGGCGATTGGACACGCAAATTATGTCACAAATGTACGAATTAGCCGAGCCACTTCTTAATGCCTTCCCCGATAAGAATGTGCGGTATAATTTTGACCTGCCTAACTTCTTAACAGCGAAGGCTTTGAATGCCGCCATTCCTGGTGGTCCCAAATTCGAGCCACTTTTTCGAGACGTTGAAGAAGATGAAGATTGGAATGATTTCAACGACATATCCAAAATTATCATAAGGCAGCCAATTCGGACCGAATACAAGATTGCATTTCCCAACGTGTACAATTCGCGACCACGCAAGGTTCGCTTGGCACCATATCATTACGTCCAATCGACGCATGTGATCGGCACAGATGAAGCTGACGAAGAAGACGGAATTTTAGCTTTTGAAACTTTTCCATCTCAGCTTAATCCCATTGTTCGAATAGAGAAAGAAGATATGTACCGTCGTTATTCCGACAATAAGGATGATTGCAACGAATTTGAAGAGGAGGAGTTCGATCTTCCTTTTGTAGGAGAATCAAATGATGGGAATCAAGATTATTGGTTCCAAGATGATGGTCACGACGAAGACGATGTCAAGAGTTGTAGTAACCTTCAATCATCTTCAACTGTTTCGGTCAATCCGTTTTTGAGGGATGCACATATTTCGACTCCAAAAACCTCTCCTGGTATTGCACTTTATTCTGCGCCGTATCCTTTCAATACGAGATCGGGCAGAACACGACGCACAATAGATGTTCCTCTCATTGGACACTGGTTTCGTGATCGAGTTGCTGGCGACCTGAATTATCCGACCAAGGTTAGAGTATCGTATCAAAAACTTCTAAAGGCTTGGGTAATCAACCAATTACATTCTCGTCCGGAAAAACCAAAAAGCAAACGGACTCTTTTCAAAAGTCTCAAAAGTACCAAGTTCTTTCAGTGCACTGAACTTGACTGGGTCGAAGCTGGTCTTCAGGTTTGTAAACAAGGGCATAACATCCTTAATTTACTTATCCATCGGAAACAACTAAAGTACCTTCATTTAGATTACAATTTTAATCTGAAACCAACTAAAACCCTGACTACCAAGGAAAGGAAGAAGTCTCGATTTGGTAACGCTTTCCACCTCGTAAGAGAAATTCTGCGTTTGACCAAACTTGTTGTGGACGCCCATGTCCAGTTTCGGTTGTCAAATATCGACGCATATCAACTAGCAGACGGACTACAGTACGCATTTAATCATGTTGGGCAGTTAACCGGAATGTATCGTTACAAGTATAGACTGATGCGCCAGATTCGAACTTGTAAAGACTTAAAACACTTGATTTACTATCGTTTCAATACTGGCCCTGTAGGTAAGGGACCTGGTGTCGGATTTTGGGCTCCAAGTTGGCGCGTATGGATATTCTTTTTGAGAGGAATCATGCCTTTACTAGAACGGTGGCTGGGTAACTTATTGGCTCGACAATTCGAGGGCCGCTTATCCAAGTCGTTTGCCAAAAACGTAACGAAGCAGAGAGTAGAATCGCATTTTGATCTCGAATTGCGAGCTTCTGTCATGCACGATATTCTCGATATGATGCCCGCGGGAATCAAGCAGAACAAAAGCCGAGTTATACTCTCACATCTTAGCGAGGCTTTTCGTTGTTGGAAAGCAAATATTCCATGGAAGGTACCAGGTATGCCGGCTCCAATTGAGAATATGATTCTTCGTTATGTTAAGGCCAAGGCAGATTGGTGGACCAACATTGCTCATTACAATCGAGAACGAATCAAACGTGGTGGAACTGTTGATAAGACTGTAGTTAAGAAGAATCTTGGACGATTGACTCGTCTCTGGCTAAAAGCTGAGCAAGAAAGACAGCACAACTATCTTAAGGATGGACCTTATGTATCTGCCGAGGAGGCTGTAGCGATATACACGACAACCGTCCACTGGTTAGAAAGTCGTAAATTTACACCAATTCCTTTCCCACCTTTGTCATATAAGCATGATACGAAGTTGCTTATTTTGGCGTTAGAACGTCTGAAGGAGGGCTATGGATTGCAGATAAGACTGAATAGCGCAGCAAGAGAAGAATTGGCTCTTATCGAACAAGCTTACGACAATCCCCACGAGGCGCTTAGCCGTATCAAACGTCATCTACTTACTCAAAGAACTTTCAAGGAAACCTCGATAGAATTCATGGATATGTATCAATATCTTTCACCGGTCTATACTATCGAACCGCTAGAAAAAATTACCGATGCTTATTTAGATCAGTATATGTGGTACGAAGCTGACAAGAGACACCTTTTCCCTAATTGGGTAAAGCCTGCTGATTCTGAACCGCCTCCACTTTTGGTATATAAATGGTGCCAGGGTATAAACAACCTAGAGAATATTTGGGATGTAGACGAGAACGGCGAAAGTGTGGTATTAGTCGAGACGAAATTTGAAAAATTCTACGAGAAAATTGATTTAACATTGATGAACCGACTTTTGAGGCTAATTGTCGATCATAATATTGCTGATTACATGACAGCAAAGAACAACGTTAGCATTTCATTCAAAGACATGATGCATACAAATAGCTATGGTCTGATTAGAGGACTAGCTTTTTCTTCTTTCATTGTACAGTATTATGGATTGATTCTCGATTTACTCCTTCTCGGACTTACAAGGGCTAGCGAACTCGCTGGTGTACCTCAACGCCCTAACGAATATCTCACTTTCGCTGATATTGAAACTGAAGTGAGTCATCCTATTCGTCTGTACACACGGTACCTTGATAAAGTATACATTCTTTTTAAGTTTGACGCAAACGAAGGCAAGGATCTCATCCAAAGATTCCTTATTGAGCATCCTGATCCAAATAACGAAAATGCAGTAGGCTACCGAAACAAGAAGTGCTGGCCTCGTGATTGTCGGATGAGACTACTGCGGAGAGATGTTAATCTAGGCCGTGCCGTTTTTTGGGACATGAAGAATCGATTACCAAGAAGTGTAACCACATTAGACTGGGATAACTCATTTATAAGTGTCTACAGCGCTGATAATCCAAACTTACTTTTCGATATGTGTGGATTTGAAGTCAGGATAAGTCCTATTAAAGCTATTCGACGTGATCCCTTCACAGGCGGGCAGATCGAAGCGAACGCGACGACGTACAAGGACGGCGTTTGGAATCTACAAAACGAAACAACGAAAGAAATGACTGCGCAAGCTCATCTTCGTGTAGAAGACTTGGCTGTTCAAGCTTTTGACAATCGAATTCGTCAAATTTTGATGAGTAGCGGCGCAACAACATTTACTAAAATCGCGAACAAATGGAATACTGCATTGATTGGTTTGATGACTTACTACCGCGAAGCAGTATTGAACACACAAGAGCTTCTTGATCTCCTTGTCAAGAACGAAAACAAGATTCAGACTCGTATTAAAATTGGCCTGAATAGTAAAATGCCTAGTCGCTTTCCACCCGTCGTCTTCTACTGCCCGAAAGAACTAGGTGGATTAGGGATGCTCTCTATGGGTCATGTGCTGATTCCGCAGAGTGACCTGAGATATAGTAAGCAGACAGACATGGGTGTCACGCATTTCCGATCTGGGTTAAGTCACGATGCGGAACAATTAATACCAAATCTGTTTCGATACTTGCAACCGTGGGAGAGTGAATTTGTTGACTCAGAACGCGTATGGGCGGAATATGCTTTGAAACGGCAAGAGGCTAATAGTCAAAACAGAAGATTGACATTGGAAGATCTCGAGGATTCATGGGACCGTGGAATTCCTCGCATCAATACTCTCTTTAGCAAGGATCGCCACACTTTAGCATATGATCGAGGATGGAGAGTGCGCACTGAATTCAAAAGTTACCAAGTTCTCAGAGTCAATCCATTTTGGTGGACTCACCAACGTCACGACGGAAAGCTTTGGAACCTAAATGCGTATAGAACAGATATGATCCAGGCTCTTGGTGGAGTTGAGGGCATTCTAGAACACAGTCTCTTTAAAGGGACGTATTTTCCCACTTGGGAAGGTTTATTTTGGGAGAAAGCATCTGGATTCGAAGAGAGTATGAAATTCAAAAAGCTGACCAATGCTCAACGTTCTGGTCTAACTCAGATTCCAAACAGACGATTCACGCTTTGGTGGTCCCCAACTATTAATCGTGCCAATGTTTATGTTGGATTCCAGGTGCAGTTAGATCTTACTGGTATTTTCATGCACGGAAAGATTCCAACCCTTAAGATTTCTTTGATTCAAATCTTCCGGGCACATCTTTGGCAAAAAATACACGAAAGTATCGTAATGGATATTGCTCAAGTATTCGACCAAGAGCTAGATTCATTAGAAATCGAAAGCGTCCAGAAGGAGACCATTCACCCTCGAAAGTCGTACAAAATGAACAGTAGTGTTGCAGACTTGGTGTTGTTTGCAGCTTACAAGTGGCCAGTTTCCAAGCCTAGTCTTCTACATGACACTAAAGACGACTACGACGGAAGTACATCTAACAAGTTTTGGCTAGATGTTCAGCTACGGTGGGGAGATTTTGATTCTCATGATATCGAACGGTATGCCCGAGCAAAATACCTTGATTATACAACGGACAATATGAGCATTTATCCGTCACCAACTGGCTGTCTTCTTGCTGTAGACTTGGCGTACTCTTTATATAGCGGCTATGGTAATTATATTCCGGGAGGGAAACCCTTGTTGCAGCAAGCGATGGCGAAGATTATAAAGGCGAATCCAGCATTGTATGTATTACGAGAAAGAATCAGGAAGGGTCTACAACTGTACTCAAGTGAACCGACCGAACCTTACCTGAGTTCCCAGAACTATGGTGAATTATTCAGCAACCAAGTTATTTGGTTTGTGGACGATACGAACGTCTACCGAGTAACCATACACAAAACCTTCGAAGGTAACCTTACGACCAAACCAATAAATGGTGCAATTTTTATCTTTAATCCAAGAACTGGTCAACTATTTCTCAAGATCATCCACACAAGTGTTTGGGCTGGACAAAAGCGTCTATCACAACTCGCAAAGTGGAAGACAGCTGAGGAAGTAGCAGCTCTCATTCGATCTCTTCCCATCGAAGAGCAGCCAAAACAAATCATCGTAACAAGGAAAGGAATGCTCGATCCTTTGGAGGTCCATTGTCTCGATTTTCCTAACATTGTTCTGAAGGGTTCAGAATTGCAGCTTCCTTTTCAGGCTGCAATGAAGGTTGAAAAGTTTGGAGATCTTATATTGCGTGCAACAGAACCCCAGATGGTTCTTTTCAACATCTACGATGATTGGTTGAAGACTATTTCCTCTTACACTGCATTTTCTCGTTTGATTCTCATTTTGAGAGGGCTTCATGTCAACGTCGACAAGGTCAAGCAAGTATTGCGACCGGATCGCAGTGTGATAACTGAACCTCATCATGTTTGGCCAACGTTGACTGATGAACAATGGATTAAGGTAGAAGTTGCATTGAAAGATTTAATTTTAGCGGATTATGGGAAGAAAAATAATGTGAACGTGTCGAGTTTGACTCAAAGTGAAATTCGCGACATTATTCTTGGGATGGAAATTGCCCCTCCATCCGTTCAGCGACAACAAGTTGCCGAGATCGAAGCTCAGGCTCGACAACAGTCACAAATGACTGCTACCACAACAAAGACAACTAATGTTCACGGTGAACAAATTGTTGTGACTACGACCACTCAATATGAATCGGCAACTTTTCAGAGTAAGACCGACTGGCGTGTGCGAGCCATAAGTGCCACAAATCTTCACCTTCGAACAAAATACATATACGTATCTTCTGAGGATATTTCTGAGGACGGTTTGACTTATGTACTGCCCAAAAATATTCTTTCGAAGTTTATCACGATTGCTGATCTTCGAACTCAGATTGCCGGTTACATGTACGGTGTGACTCCCGATGATAATGACCAGGTTCGGGAAATTCGTTGCATCGTGATGGTTCCCCAGGTGGGTAATCATCAAAGTGTCACTTTGCCAAAGAAATTACCTGATGATCCCATGTTGAACGGCCTAGAACCTTTAGGTTGGATTCACACTCAACCAAATGAGTTGATTCAGAACGGTACGCAGGTTTTGCCAGCTCCCGACGTTGTCACTCATGCCTCTATAATGACTGATCACCCGAAAGAATGGAGTGGGAAGAATGAAATCGTCTTAACGACATCATTCACTCAGGGGTCGTGTTCTCTAACTGCGTATCATGTTACAGAACAAGGAATTGAATGGGGTAAGAAAAGTAGAAACATTGCCGGAGGTGTAGCGAACGCACAAGATTATTCCTCAGCATGCTTTGAAAAAGTTCAAATGTTACTGAGTGATCGATTCAAAGGCTTTTTCTTGATCCCGCGGGATGGACTAGGTTGGAATTACAATTTCCAGGGAGTGAAACATAGCGTTTCCATGGATTACTCACTTAAAATGGATTCCCCCGAAGTGTTTTATGCTGAATGCCACCGTCCTCAACATTTTCTCTCATTTGTGCAGATGGAAGATGGGGATCTCAATGACGAAGGTGTAGATTTTGAGAATGCACTTTCGTGAACTTGATTTGAAGAAGCTTCTTTGAGAGTACGAGAGATGGAAAAATTAAGTGTAGAAATTGAATAGGAGTAATCAAATAAAATTATACTGATGAATGTTTTCATATTATCTACACCCAAATTGTATTCTCTCCAAAGATATCAAATGCAAATTTTTTGTATCATTCTTTTCAACTGCATCCATTCAATTCTCAGTACCTCAAGGGAGTCAACGAGATTCGATAGGATAGCGGCTAATTTTTGTTCTCGTGTTTATTAATCTGCACCGGTAGCTTTTGCAGTACTGCGATGCTTATATTTATATAGAAATCGAACGAAACCGTTTTTTAGAATTACATTCAATATGCGTGGTCACCCAGACCTCGCTTATATAGTACCTTACCAGCCTGGCAGGGCGAAAAATTGTTCGTCAGAGTACAATGCTGAGTATAATTTTTTGGTTTTGGTGATCTATTGTACAAATTATTGCCTGTGAAGGAACAAAGATATAACAAGAAATTAGTCTGTAACACCACGTAATTGCGTTCTGTCTAAACCATGTATGTATGATTCCAAGTTATGATGTTTCCACATACTTGTACTTAACAGCACATCATGCATTTGCCATAACAACCTTTCTCTTAATAACTCTGCTCCGCCCTTTTTCAGATTACCAACTTCATGAATACTACAAATACCTCCCAATCGTCGTGGACGAACAAGATACGCTCGTCCTGGTATGGATAATCTTGACTCTTCACCTTCACTTCCATGTGCGTGACTTCTTAAACTAGACGCGGTAAGACTCAATGTGTCTGACATCCACCCCAATTTCTTCCCGATGAATCCACCATGTAAATTCTTCTCTATCCTCTTTACTAGCCGATTAATACTATCTTCGGTCGTACGGCATACTATATCATCACCGTAAATAAAAGAGGTGCAAAAGCCAGCAATAACATTGCTCGATAGACATGGCGGAGCCCCGAGACTTAATGCGGACGATCTTGCTCTGCCCAATCCATTTAATGGTTCCAACGGGGGAATAACGCCTTCTTCGTCATCTTGATTTATTTTCTCTATCACTAAATGATCTTTTAAATTATTACTTTCGTTGGGGGCAACATGGTTTTGTGAATTAATTATAACTTTACCGGAAATCTCAGGTGTCTTCTTTTTGACTTTGGTTAAGGCTTTTTCTTTTCGCTTTTTCCCTGGCTTTCTTTTGGATTTTTTCTTCGGCATAGGAATGACACCATCTAGTATACAAGCAGCAAGGCTAGCAACACCGCCAGCTAAAGAATGTCCGACGAAATGAACAGCAGTTGTATTGTATTGTCTTAATTGAGGTTCCAACAAAGTAACAAGTTTTCCAGCAGTGTGGTATAGCGTCGGCTGCACTGATACTAGTTCATTCGTAACGAGTCCACTTGATAACTTTATTAATTGAGGTTTGGTAGATAGTTGCTGAATTAGATATGAATTGTTATCCGGTCCCGATGATCCTAATACTACTAACAACCGCCCTCCATTCTTACGTTTCGTCGGATTTGTTGACAATAACTTTGACGTCGCTGCTACAGTCAAAACACTTCCGTGATTCAATCCCATTCCGCCGTTGTAGAATGGTTCGTATATGACTAAAACAGACAAGGAAAGCACGTTTTCTTTTATATTTCCATTATCTTCATTCATTTTTCCTCCTATTGTCACGTTTAAGATCACCTCTTTCTGTTGCACAATTTCGTCGTCATACGAGAGAACAGAATTTTCTACTACTTCTATTAGTTCACACGCGTACAAAGCTTCAGCTACCGCTGCCAATCTTGTGGCACTGCGTTTAGCTCTCCCAGAAACTGATGTATCGGCAACATCTTCACCGGAATGCGTTCTTTGATAAATTTCGTGGGCTGCACCATCAAAACCCTTAAAGGCTTGTTGATTAGACGCTAATGCGGAAAGGCTTCTGGTCAACTTCGAAATGGATGGCAATTGTTCGTGTTCTTCTATTGTCATCGCGTTTCCTGTGTTACTATTTTCTGACAACTTTTCTTGCACAACCTTCGCAAGCAGCTGGAAAGGAATGCTAGACGAACAAGTGACTATATGCGCAACTAGCAAAAGCTGGAAAATAAAACAGACGAAGAAAGTTGATATCGAGGTATAACAATTCATTATCACCATTTGTCTTGATCACTATTTCTGTATGGTAGCAGACTAGAAGCCTATAAGCATGCTATATACGATACTATGTGTAAATAAACTAACCCTACTCGGCAATCGGCAATTGTGATACCATTGTAGTCTGGAAGAATTCGCCGAATGCCATTATTTTTCGCGCGCGAATTTTTATGGTAAAACTCGGG
>Ga0307396_10000059_pt1 | contig 9835 bp, 1 predicted proteins | sample SouOceMetaPS1036_FD_203304 | JGI IMG/M metagenome (GOLD analysis project Ga0307396, IMG submission 203304) | Metatranscriptome of marine eukaryotic phytoplankton communities from Antarctic Ocean - PS103-6 (Eukaryote Community Metatranscriptome) | ecosystem: Environmental > Aquatic > Marine >... | reverse complement strand
CTTAGCTACTGTTACTGATTGATGAAGATATATATCAAGCTAAAAATCTTGTGTGTAATACGTAGTTTTCATTTTTTGGTAAATGATGATTGGTTGAAGATATAGAGGTGAAGAAGCACAATTACTATTGTAGTGTAACTAGGTTAACTTTTTCTACGAATCAAAAACCAATAGAGTTTTTGTTACTGTTCAAAATTCTGATAGATTGATCATTTCATAAGTACTCCATATTTTCTCCTCCAGTAAGAGAATGTCCACCACTATCACTTGGATCATCGGTAGCATCTGGTTTAAACAAAACAGTTGGTGGAGGGTCTATACCATACTCCTTTGCAGTTGACCATTTTTTGTCATGAGGAAGTTCATTTTGATCACCATTTGCTGTTGCTAAGTAGAAGTCGATATCCTTATTGGTACCAGGTTGAATATTTTTAGGAACAATAGAAATATACCATCTTTTTGTGTTGTCACTAAGCCGGCAACGAAACAGAGAAAATGCTTCTGCGTTTTCTTTCCAAATACCATCTTTGCTATATTTTGAAACATTATCAAAATGGCTAGTGTTGGTGTAAGTCCCATTCACAGCTTTAATACCTGCACCCTTCACAATAACTTTCCCGCTAATAAGACTAATGCTATCAAAAGTCCCATATCTTGAATCATCATCTTCATCAGAATCATTGATTCCTCTTTGGATGTCAGAATCTGAATGATGGTGCCCAGAGGAAATGTGAACTGGACTACCATCACGTCTACTTAGATAGTCACCCCTGCTTTGATTATGTAACCCAGAAGTATTATCTGATTGTAACCATTGTTCAATCCAACCCCAACGGGAGCTATTATTTGACATCCATTTACAAACTTCTCTTTGTTTTTGAAGAACCTTTAATGTATCGACATATCTACCAAACAAACCAGAATGGTGGTACTCGGTTGGATAATGTTGCGAAGGGCGAGTCATATAATATTCCTTTGCAGCAAAAAATAAACCAGAGCCTTGTTCTGCATGTATATGTGCTTTTTCTCTATTAAGCATGATTGATTCAATACGTTGTGTTTGCTTGTTATCTGGCAAAGCTGCAAGAACTTTTAATATCATGATACATGCTTGCATCACTTCATTCCCAGCCCATCCTGATTGAGAATTATAAAGTGATTTCAAAGTTTCAAAAATCAAACTATCTACATCCCTTCCCTTCGAAAATGATGCGAGAATATATTCGCCGAGGTGTTCATTTGTGCAGTAGGCAGCGTAATATAAACTAAATGATGATAATCCAAGCTCAGCTAACTGACCAAGATGAAGATCATCTGTAGTAGATGATGCAACATCCAATGTGACACTTTCTGACCGTTGATATGAATGCTCTTCATCTCCATGATTAAAAAATCGAACTTCACGCGATCTACGAGAAAGATCTGGCTTAAACCCAAAGGTATACAAATCAGAACGAACCTGGGCTTCGTTTGATTGAACGGTGTCACAGTAGTAAGCCAGAAATCCATTCAAGTTAAGGTATTTACCGTCTTTACTATATTTAGTAAGAATACTAGCGATTTTTTGTGTCGGTATATTAGATGCATCTACACCACATAATTTCATATAATTTAGTATTTCTTTCTGACCCATTACTGCAGGTTGTGTTGTGCTCTCCTTGAAAATAATAGCAAATGCATCATGAGCTTTTTTCGAGAGCCCAATAACAGGACTTCCTTTGACCTTATCTCCACTTTCATAAATAAGTGGAGCACTATGTGTTCCTGGGATTCCAATTACTGCGACTATAGCATCCAATATAAATTTATTTTCATTTATACTTGGAAGTGCCAAATTGTTTCCATTACCGCCACCTCCGTTATCAATTCTATTAGAACTGTTTGCAAGAGGAAGTAAATGTGGGGATGTAGATGTTTCTACTCTAGTCATTGCCTCGGCTATTTCAGCAGAGACAGAAGCACCTGGGAAATATGAACGAAGCAGAGATGGAGACTTTTCACGAATTAACAAGCAGACTAGACGTGAAGGAATCTGGGCTGCAACAAGTGCCATGCGAACAACATTCCCGCAACATTCGGAATTAATCTCTGCCATATTCCGTATCAGTTCGCATAACTCAGGGTTATAGCGCCATGTGCGTGGTGCAACCTCAAGCATGTAAGTAATAAAAGATATAATAATTCCTATAGATGAAGCTTTACCCGAATCAATCATGGTCACATCTTCAATATGTTTTCCATCTAATTCCAATGCAGTTGGCATGGGAAAAGTACCCTGCCTTCTAGCATTAGTTAAATTCTCTTGTTCAAATTTTCTAACTTGCTTTAACCAAGTTTGCGTCCATTCAGTAAGAAGGACGATTTCTTCCTCATAATATAAAACGGTTTTCATTGCCATAGATATGACCAAAAGGGCAGAGCTTCGAGACGAATCTTCTGGGCAACCGGCACTGTAAATTCGTAGCCAGTTACCACTAGCAACTTGCGTTTTTTTCGCCAGTTTGTGTATAAAATATTTTGCACCTTCCTTAAATTGACTAAAAATTTCAATTAACTTGTTAGTCCAGTTTTGAAGTACATTCTTTTCTACAGAATGTAATAGAATGTCAAAGTAAAAATTGGTGAACAAATTCAAAAGTTCAAATTGCCATGATGGTGATGCTTTGTCTTGTCTAAATAAGCTCAATGAAGGGGAGATATCCATCTTCTGCGTTTCAGCTGGTGAAAGTAATGATGAAGCAAACTTGTCAACCAAATCTTTTAGGAATTTCTGGAATTCCACATCAAACAAAAACGATTGCCAGCTATGGGTGGCATTTGATTGTCTGACATCCGCCTGAAAGACATTATACCCATTTGTTGCTTCAGTCAATTTTTTTGATTCAGATTCATCATATTCCATGCAACTATCGTTGTCATCACTGCTTTCAAACTCAGCTGGATTTACCTTTTCATAAAAAAGCATCAACGCATTTGCAAATTGTTCTTGCTCAACAACATGGACTTGTCCATTAGGCCATTTTGTCTCTTTCTTCACTTTTCCTCCAAAACATTCTGTTTCAATTAGAGAAGGATCAAATGCTGTAACATCCTCGTCATCAAATCTATACCATTTACCCGAATCATTACTATTCACCGTGGTGCGATCTTTGATAAAACTATAATAATGGCCACCTTGTGCAACACCAGCATGAACCAAAACTCCTGCTAATCTGTACTCATAATCAGCATCCGGAAGAGATGCTAATGGATCAGCATCTACTTCATCATTTTCACTCTTTGAGTCTGTAAACTTATTATTAACACTTTTATCTGCATTTTCAGCGGCCTCGGCACCCTCCAAAGTATAACGTTTCATATTCAGATTCTGTTCAAAAGCACACATGCTATTGAGTTTTACAGTCTCAAACGTATTATAATCCAAATCAAATCGCTTTAGTGATAAAATGAGCATATCAGGCAAGGCAGATATAGCAGTCCTGAGAACAGTGTCGCATTTTATTTTACAACTATCACAAAAAACTTTATTATCTCCTTCCATATATTCTTCCTCACACATAGCTGCAAGTGCCTCGTGAATATCAGATTTTCCTCTAATCTGACAGTCAATATTCATTAGGTTTTCTTCTCGATTTGTCTTGAGACCACACTTTTTACAAATTTTTTGCTTTGTTTGTTTCAATAGGAATGTGCGTTCAAGGTATTTGAAATTACTTGGAGACCATCGTTTAAGTGGGACCTCTAGTCTATCAAGAAGCTTCATGGCAAATTCAGAGGCATCATTTTGCTGCCAAACATCAAACTCTAGTTTCAAGCACCCACTAGCTTCAACAAGTGAACGAGGATCAAAGCAACGACCTCGAGATCCTTCATCCAAATGTATAAACGTACGCTGCACTTCTTCTAATAAACGACGAGAAGACATTTCCTCTTCTGTTTCTTCTATCTTCGAAATCATTGACAAGACACTGTCAGATTCTTCACCAGGAACCTCTCTGGAAATAATTTCGAATACACCCGTTTCTTTCCCTGGTCGACCTTCGGCAAGGGTGAATTCTTCTAATATTTCTTCGGGAAGTTCGGCTATGTCTGATGAATTACTTTGTAAGGATTGTTGATTGAGGTTGTTACCATAGCTTTCATTTGAGCCACCGCAATTAGCAATTTGCAAAGGTAAATAACGCACTGAATGCATTCCACTTTTTTCGTTATAGTCTTCTACTAGAGCATCATATGAAATACCATTATCCCATTGTAGAGATATTTGTTTACCTGTGAGATCTGCACCTTTCCCTATTAAACCACCGCCAGTACGCAAATTCGAAGGCAATTTGGCAGAACAAATATTTTTCTGAAATCCTGGCATCATAAATAACTGTTGAAGAACAGAATTCATGTAGCAAGTGCATCCTTGGTTGCGAAGTCCAGAATATGTCGATGCATTTGTCAATACCCCCCTCTCCTCCATTGCAATGTTTTGCCCCCAGCGATGTTGCAAAGATGGTGATACAGTAGCAAGATTATTGTTGATTCTCAAGCAGAGGGACACATATCCTACTTCCCCTTTGCAGGCAGCTGCTGCTGCTCCAATGACTTTAAATCCAATTTGGCGTGACTCGGGATCACAGCATACAGCAGATGATGAAGATGAAGTCCCATAACAAAGAAACCCATCAAATATTATACCAAGAAAATCAATTAATACTGTATCTTCATTTTGGGATGTGAAGGGAGAAGTGATTAAATCAAGCATGATGTTCCCTTTACCGGAACGACAACTTTTTGACCAAGCAGTTACATTTGTTGCTTTTAATAGTTGCTTAGTCCCTTGAGAGAGAGCAAAGCCACCACCATTCTGGATTATAGCGAATAAAAGTTTGAGGCATCCACACAGGACGCATGTTGAGCATCCAATTGCTGTTGCATCATTTGAGGGGCGTGGATGGGAGGCAAGCTTTAAGCAGACACTAGTCGCAAGACTTTCTAAATGCATATTTAATGGAGAAAATTTGGTTTCAAGTTCGCCTTTACTACTCTTAACCAAACAAATGAGGACCGAGAAAAATTCAGAACAGCTATCTGATGTTACATCAATATTATTCAGAGCCTCTATGAGCCAAGGTAGTGCAAATGGTAAAAGTGAAGGTATCTTTAGTATAAATTCTTCTGTTGTTCTTCGGATTCTGGTTCCATTATTAACAGTCGCGATGGTTAGAACTTCTTTGCTATTCCATAAGAGTAACTTGATTACAAGCGCTTTTGCAATAGAGTTTGGAAGAGAAGCAAACGTCTCATCAGCTTTATTCCTAAAAATAAGAAGTGTTCTTAGAAGGCATAAAGCATCTAAGATGGTAGCCTCAGAAACATTAGTATCAGCAGTTACAACTAATACTACACTTTCCATGACAACCTCTGGATTTTTTAGAGATTCCATCAATGATAATCCTAGAGTGTCCATTTCTTCTGTTTGTAATTCATCACCAGATAAAATTTCAGCCACCGAACTACCAAAAAAACAGCACCTCAAAATTCGGAGGGCAACAGCATTTCCTGTTCTAGTTTTGACATAAGATTCATTTCGCTCATTTGTAAAAAAGCTTAAGAAGGCATCAAAGCCACCAGATTCAATAAATCCCTCTCGGAAAGATGCTGAGTCCAAATTTGTGCTTGATAATAATGTGCTATATTTGTCTTTATTTACATTGTGTAAAACTTCAGTAGCTGGTTGAAGAAACGAGTCTGTTACTTGCATCATGTAAACAGATCGTTGATAGCTAGAACTATTCAAAATTTGTTTCCATTCCTCATCTTTACGAAGAGTGTCAATAGACATCAAGTCATCTCCTTTCTTGTCTTCTAACGGTCTTTGAGCAGCAGCATGAACACATTTAATTGCGTTTGAATTCGTCGGAACAGATAGCAAAAGATCCCAAACAAGATTATGTGTGTTAGGCTTATCAAACGATTCCTGTATTTGGAGAGCCTCAAGAACTGCCAATAATGTGTCAAAAAATGCGTTGGAAGAACTATCATCAACAAATAAAGCATCTAGATTGAACCCTGACTTCCTATCAGATTTTTTTACAATTTGAGAAGGTTTAGATTCAGGTATGGGGTTATTCGCTAATAAGAATACAACCTCGCAGCCTTCAGTAATCCCAATATCTGAAATAAGAGTACTGTCAGCTTCGACGTTCAAGTTAGAAGGTGAATGATCATTTCCAGACGGTCTCCTTCCGGGACCATTGACAGAGATGGGCTTTACTAAATTTAACTGATGATTACAAAATTTTGAAACTTTCCATTTTAAGCAACTCAATGGCTCTAGAGGATGAACTTTTAATGAAAAGCGAGCCGTTGATGGAAGCTGCACCTTGGGTATTTTTGAATTTATTCTCATTGATGCATCATGCCCTTCATCCCGTACCTGAGAAAGGGATGCACCTGTAATAGTATGACTTTGCATTGGTGTTCGTTTAGCAAAAATCCTTATGGTCCTATAACATGCCTGGCCTCTTAACCCATGTGGAACAGATCGAAGAATACATTTCAAGGAGGTACTAGATTTGATCAAATTTAATATTTCTGAAGATATTACCGATGAAGTTGCATCCCCCCCTCCTGTACTATGTCCAACTGCTGCGTTGAGAATTCTGATGCAACGTTCTGCAGACATTTCTGACAACGCATCATTATTCGATAAAGCTAACTTCACTTTTCGAAGGCATTGAAAAATTCTTTGCGTGAAACTTTCACTAGTATTTGCGATAACTTCCTGCGTAGCTGAGGTTTTATTCCATGCATTTGGTATGTTATTCTTTTCCTGTATCATAGAAAGGGAATTATAAACATTCAAGAGATCTTGCATTGCCTGAGAAGCAACTTGATTTTCGCCCGATAACAAGCAAATCCTCCAAAGAGCATCAAGCGCAGGACCCTTTGATGTCAGATTCGTTCTTACTTGACTTTTTAGGCTTCTGAATAATATTTGAAAGCTTTCATATGCACGAACGCCAAGAAATTTCCAGTCAACTCCACTGGAGCAGAAAAGGGAACTAAATACATATTCTTGCACTTCACTTGTAAAGGCAGCTGTGAGTGGATGTTTATTATCACATCCCGGATCTGGAACATCTTGTTGATGCAGTTGTGACTGAGTCAAATCATCATTTTTTGTCAGAAATTCCTCTGGTGATACTTCAGAATTAGTCGCATCCGCCAAAAATACCATAGTAGCTTGACGTTCAATTGGTTTTTCACACAATCGCCATAGAGTATCTAATTGATCTGTTAAAATATTAACCTCACTTGAAATACCATAAACAAACCGAATTATATCTAATCGTTCCATTAAAGCTGTTGAATGACTTGTGTTCGAAACATTTATCAACGAATGCTTCCTTGACACTTGTTGAGGTGATTGCAAGGATTCTCGTCTTTTCAGGTATGTAGTGAGTTCCTCGAACAGAACCTTTGGCAGTGCTTCGTCGTCTATTAACACTAACCTGATAGAGTGGTCCTTAGGGCATGCCTCAAGAAGAAACTTGGTCAACTTTACCATTTTAAGAGCAGCTTTTTCATCATAATGACCAGTAGCTCGTTTCTCATAGGTTTGCATAGTGCAACCTCTCAATGCTTTCATACATTCCTTTAAGAATGATTCTCTCTGACTCGTACCCATAGGCTCAACACGAAGCTCAAACGTAAAAAAATCCTTAAGGCGATTATAACATTTCAGCGAAATTGCATTTGGATGAGTTAAAACTTTCCAAAGTAATTTTAATATCTCTGATCTCACATTATCAGGAAGACCTTTCGTTGTGCCACTACTGCTGTTTGTGTCCATCTCGTGAAGATTGGAAGCTGCAAGTGTTGAAAAAAACTCAGCAACTTCTATAATATTATCCTGTTTGACATCACTCTCACTAATTGAATTCTGAATGGAATCTAGCAGACTGGTCGCAAGATTGTTACAAAGACATGGTAAAATTGAAACCAATAGTTGATATACTTCTGTAGACACAGCAGTATCAAGCTTACTAGTACATGTTTTCCATGCTAATTTCAAGTGGTTTGGTTGAAGACAAAAAGTATTTAATGCTGTTTCATTGTTAGGTGATATTTCCGTCGAGTCATCCTTATTACACATCAAAGCTAGAAATTTGATCAATGGAGTAGACCTTGCAACAACTTCTCTATGGATGGAATCACCCAGAACTAGTTCAATAATTTCATTTTCAATAGCCCATCGAGCTAACTTATGCTCAATGGTATTGTACTCTTCACCAGGAGGTACCATAAATCCTGATGCTTCAAACGTTGGTGGAGGCTCTATACCAGCCTTACACGTTGACCAACCATGACGAGGAGGTTCGCTTTCTTCATGTTTTTTAGACCTGTGTTGATAGTAATCAGTGTCTTTATCGGTACCAGGTTGGTCCTCGTCAGCTTCTGACAGAAACCACCATTTCTGAGCGGATCTCATTGTACAACGAAATAATGTGAGTTTTTTGCACCTTCTATCTGATTCTTGAATACCAGGAACACGAAGCTCATATTTTACATCATTCCCTGGTTTTGCAAAACCATCCTCCGTCACTTGCCCAGCAAATTCATAGCGACCATTAACAAATGAGCACCCAGCACCAGAAACCAAAAATTCTTTCGGTGGGGGGCGTAAATCTGAACTTGCGTCGATTAGATCAGCAATAGTATCCCATCCATACAATTTTAACGGAAGAGATTGAGATGTTATAAGCTTAAGCGCAAATCCTCGGTAAAAGCTATAAAATGAATGAGCTTCCTTTACCCTACTATTCGACAGTCTGTCAAATATTCGTTGGAGATCATACCGTAGTGAATTGAGACTATCATGACTCAACTTTTTTAAAGATTCTTCGTCCGATTTCTCCATATATTCCATTACAGCTCTTGCCACACATATTACAGCATCCTCTAATCCTTTTTTCGAAGCCAAGTCTATATTCAACGATTGCGAAATAATGGCATCATAGGCTGCTGATAGTATGGAGTGTAATGTGTCCAGGTTTGGAAATTGTGACGAGGCGAGCCTAGAAGAGATATAAAATCCAAGCAACTCAAAGCCACGGAGTTCCCGGAATTTTTCAATCAACTGTGTGCGTACCTCAGGAGCCCCAGTTAAGCTGGAATTCCAGCCTTGCTTAGAGCCCTTGTAAAATATTTTCTTTCGACTAAACACCATAGATAAAACATCAAGTATAACACATTCCCCAACTGCCTTGTCAGTCGCCTTCATTCTTAGATCTGCAATCAAAATCATAATTGAAAGCCCTAAACTATCCTCCACGCAATTTCTTTCCATTTGCCCAATCTTTTGAGGTTGCTGCTCAAGTAAAATACTTATGACTTGTTTCATGTATCGTTCTACAAATCGCCTAGCATCTTGTGATGAGCTGAAAAAACGATTTGCGTCATCAAGTGAGTCCACTGCATTCTTCCATACCACTGTTGAGTTTTTATCGATGCCATTCGCAACGTCTATCCATAAATTTAAAGTCGTCTGAGAAGGTAAAGCATGTCCTCCTATTTCAGCGTCATCGTCGTCATCTTCACTATTTGGAACAACGTTGTGTCTTTGCTGTATAGCATGATTTGGAGCTGAACGACCGTTGCTCTCACCTGCAGTCATAGTTTGGAAATATGCAGAATGAATCTATCACTCTTCCTTCAATCTTTGTTTGGGATAAGCAATATTGACAAGCTTAAACCTAGTGCGAATCGCTGATCTCAAAATATTATTGTTACACTTTGGATTGCAACACAGATAGACGATAAATCAGGCGGGTTACGGCCG
>Ga0307396_10000056_pt1 | contig 9917 bp, 1 predicted proteins | sample SouOceMetaPS1036_FD_203304 | JGI IMG/M metagenome (GOLD analysis project Ga0307396, IMG submission 203304) | Metatranscriptome of marine eukaryotic phytoplankton communities from Antarctic Ocean - PS103-6 (Eukaryote Community Metatranscriptome) | ecosystem: Environmental > Aquatic > Marine >... | reverse complement strand
GTTTGAAGGAAGAAGCCATATTTTCTTACGCTCCACCCGCCTGTGTACCGGCACAGGCGGGTCGTGCCGTCCCGCGCCCGGTGGCACAGCAGAGTGGAGACTTGGACGCGGACTGTGCCTGTCTGAGCAAAACTCAGTTGCTCAGTTTTACCTGGGTGGGGGATAGCCCTGCGACCTGCTCTGCTCTGCCATGTGATCCTCCCTGACATGACCAATAGTGGGACAAGAATAAGTGCTGAAGGACTGATTTAACCCCAAGATGTTTTCGGAATTCCAAAGAGGAGACCTGGTCTGGTTTGACCCGGGGATTGGCTATGTCCTTCCCGGAGAAGTCATCGAGTTCCACAAGCAAGCCCAGGTTATCACTGTGCAAGCTGTCATCAATAATGTCACCAAGACCTTCACCCTCAACAACCTCAGCTCGGTGCGAACCAGGCAAGACCTGGGCAAGACCGGGGTGGAGGACATGATCCAGCTCAATGACCTCAACGAAGCCTCCCTCCTCTGGAATCTGCGTCTTCGCTATGACTCCAACTTGATCTACACCTACACCGGGTCCATCCTGGTGGCAGTAAACCCCTACCGCATGTTCGATATCTACGGGCTGGATGCGGTTGCTCAGTACGAAAATCAGATTCTTGGCACACTACCACCTCACTTATTTGCAGTTGGAGCGTCTGCATACTCAAGGATGGCCACTCTTCATGAGAACCAATGCGTGGTCATCAGCGGGGAATCAGGAGCTGGAAAAACTGAAAGCACCAAGTTGATCATGCAGTACCTTGCAGCTGTTAATAAGTCATCTTCTAACTTGATCACGGAGCAAATTCTTGAGGCTTCGCCACTCCTCGAAAGCTTCGGGAATGCTAAAACTGTTCGCAATGATAACTCCTCCAGATTTGGCAAATACCTAGAGGTGCTCTTTAAGGACGGAGTCATCACGGGGGCTAAAATTACTGAATATCTGTTGGAAAAATCACGAATCGTGACCCATGCACCAGAAGAGAGGAACTACCATGTGTTTTATGAGATGCTGTCTGGGCTGACCGACGATCAGAGGCAAAAGTTTGGCCTGATGTCCGCAGAGAAATACTTCTACCTGAATCAGGGAGGGAGTTGTATCATCGATGGAAAAATTGACAAGGATGACTTTCAAAGTCTTATGTCCGCAATGCAGGTTCTCGGGTTCACAACTGAGGAGCAAGATGTCATTTTCAAAATCATATCATCGATCCTTCACCTTGGAAATGTTTATTTTCATCGAAAGCAGTTAAAACATGGCCAAGAAGGGGTGGAAGTTGGATCCGATGTTGAAATTAAGTGGGCCGCTCATCTGTTGCAGCTCAATGTGAATGGCATTATAAATGCCTTGACAGTGAAAACCTCTGAGATGCGAAATGAGAACCTAGTGATTCCGCTGAATATTGACCAGGCGCTGGATGCCAGGGATGCCATTTCTAAGGCTCTGTACTCTTCCTTATTCACGTGGCTTGTTTCGCGCTTGAATAAGATAATCAGTGGAAAATCATCGAGAAAAACTGTGAAGAATGTAATCTCAGTTCTTGACATATTTGGGTTCGAAGATTTCCAAGAGAACAGTTTCGAACAACTCTGCATCAATTATGCCAACGAAAATCTCCAATACTTCTTCAACAAGAACGTATTTAAAATGGAGCAAGCCGAATATGCAAAGGAAAAAATTGAATGGAATCCGATCAGCTTTTCGGATAACCAACCGATAATACACATGCTCTCAAAGAAGCCTGTTGGCATTTTCCATTTGCTTGATGACGAGTCCAACTTTCCCAAAGCAACAGACCTCTCCTACCTGGAGAAGTGTCACTACAATCACGCACTCAATGAGTTATACTCAAGACCAAGAATGAACTCCATGGAGTTTGGCATAAAGCATTACGCCGGCCAGGTTTGGTACAATGTCGAAGGATTTCTTGACAAAAACAGGGACACCTTACGATATGACGTGATGAGCCTGATGATAAGCTCGAAAGAGAAAATGATCAGCAAGATGTTCCAAGATCTGAGGAACTTCCATGAGGCATCTAAGACCATGAACAAGCCCAATGGACAATTTGTGACAATGAAGCCAAGGACAGCAACTGTGGCAGCCAGATTCCATGACTCGCTACATAGTCTCCTGGGATCAATGGCCCAGTGCAACCCATTCTTTGTCCGCTGCCTCAAACCGAACAATGATAAATGTCCAATGAAGTTTGACATGCCCGTGGTGCTGGAGCAGCTGAGGTATTCTGGAATGCTCGAAACTATTCGTATTAGAAAACTGGGCTATCCTGTGAGGAAGAAGTATCAAGCTTTTGCAGAACACTACAGGTGCCTAATTAAAGGCAGGATTCAAAGAGGAGCGCCAACAAAAGAAATTGCCAGATTTATTCTTGACCAAGACCCCAATGAAAGGGACAATTTTCAACTTGGCAGCACAAAAGTTTTCATGAGAGAATCTTTGGAGCAGAAACTGGAAAGCCAGCGGTTAGAACTTTTTGGAATTGCGGTGCTAAAGCTGCAGAGACATGCAAGGGGATACTTAGCCAGGAGAAGATTTAACACCATGAGAAGAAATGCCTTGCTCATTCAAAAGACATATCGTGGATACAAGGTTCGGAAGGAGTATACCACGGTGAGATCAGGAATAGTCAAGCTACAGGCTATTTACAAAATGAAAAAACAAAAATCTATTTATGGCGAAATGAAAGATGAAATGTTCAAAAGAGCTGAGAATGAAAAACGATCACGAGAGCTCGCCAAAGAAAGAGCCCAAAGGGATGAGGTGGAAATGGAGAGACAACAATTGCGAACTGTGGCAGGTGTCAATCACTTGGAGATCCCTGCAGAGCTTGCTTTTGTATTCAGCAAATTAGAAAACTGGACCCCGGTGAATACCGAGAAAAACCTGGCAAAGGTGTCTGGAAAAGTTCCCCAGGTTCGAAACAACATGAGACTACCATCAGACATAGACTACTATGTATTCTCTAAAGTTGCAAATATTTATTTCAAGTCGCACCTTTGGCAAATGAGAAAGGAGCCTATTAAGACTCCATTCTTGTCCAAGTCAAAAGAAAGTGACTATCAGGAATCTCTGGCCCTGTTCAAACTCATACTGAGATTCATGAATGACGGCCAATTGAGTGGTCAGAAAGAAAAGATACTTGGCGATTACATAATAAACAAAGGCATACGAAATGAGAAACTTAGGGACGAAATCTACTGCCAACTTGCCAATCAAACCTGGAAGAATGACAATGAAGCCAACTGTGAACGAGGCTGGTTATTGATGGCAAACTGCCTTTCATCTTTCCCCCCATCCAAGACACTGTACAAGTACTTGCTGAAATATGTCTCTGATCATGCATACAATGGCTACAAATCAGTGTGCCAAGCAAAGCTTCTTAAAGCCGCCAGACTAGATCACCACAGCTCACGACACTTCCCGCCAACCGTGCTTGAATGGAGGGCAAACAAGAAGCGAGTGAACATGGCACTTGAGGTCAATTGTTATGATGGTGAAACGAACCATGTGCCTATAGAATCTTTGTCAACTGCTCAAAGCTTTGCGGCAAGAGTTTTGAAAGATAGAGGCATCAAAGAATGTCATGGGTGGACAGTTGCTCTTGAGGATGGTGAAGAACTAATTGAACTAAATGGAGATGATTTTGTTCTTGATGCTGTTGGTGAGCTGGAACTGCCACCGGCATTCCCAGGGAATACAAATCCATTCCTGGTGTCACATGATAGGAGCAGGGGTCAAATACCACTAACAATTGATACAAAAGACGGCAGACAGTATAGACATTCATCAAGCCCCAGGAGCTCAAAGGCACAAAAGCATCAGCGATCAAAATCTCAAGACAGATTGCTATCAATGCCTCCAGATGAGAAGGATTTTGGTCTCTCTAGTTCAGCGCTTAATGATAGATACTTCGCTGAGGCTAAGTCCACCAGAAGTAAATCTCTTGACAATCTTTTGCCTAATGATCAAAATCTGTTTGGTCTCAGTGAAAGCCGACTAAACCAGAGATACCTATCCCAAGGGGGAGGAAACCAGTTTTTTGGAAGAGACGATGAAGAATCCATCCATATGGAAAGTATATCTCAGAGAGGTGGGAAGCAAGAAAATTGGGGGGACATCGGCCTTTCTAATAACCCACTAAACGATAGATATTTCAGTCAGCCTGATCTTGACCGAGCTCATCAACCTCGTAGCAGAAGACATTCCGAAGAACTAGAATCTACTAAAATGCCGAGATCCAACAGTGACAGACAATCTAAACTGGATACTGATGGCATTGATATTGATTTAGAGCAATTTGAATATCCGACTGAAAGGAATCAAACAAACCGAAGAGTCGGAAATCCAAAATTTATCAAATCTCACCATGCACATAGAAGAAGAGATGGGATGAGGTCTTCAGCCATGTCCGATACTTCTGAGGCACCTTCCTTAGCATCTCATGTTAGGAGAGTAAGAGTTCCAAGTCAAGCATCTGATGTGGACCAGTTCCTTGATGATCTCTTCATGCCAGTTCTTGATGGAAACATAGATGACGGATTATCCGATGCAAGATCATTGGCAGCATCAATGAGGGGCGGGGGTGACCAACAGTTAAACGCAAAGTCAAAAGATTCAAGTTCTGCTGACTCAATCATTGCATTCAATCGCATGGGTTCATTCAGAAGGAAGTCAGTTTTGACACAAGGATCAGATTCAGAATCGGAAGCCGAATCAGATAATTTCAGTGGACTTAATAGAGTGTCCCACTTAATCGCCCTTATCAAAGGTGGAAGCCCTACGCCTGAGCAAGCTTCCCCTAGGAAGCAGTCAGATTTTACCCCCATGACAAGCTCAGCAATGGGATTCCATCCAATTCCAGGTGTCATCAGTCCTCACACTATCTCTGGAATGATGTCCCCACCTCCTATGATGATGCCAACTCCGGTGCAAAGCAACCAGTTCTTCTCGATGGCTGGAGGCATGACCTCGCCCCTGCTGATGCAAGCAACTGGAGAGCAGGCGCAGCCAGCCATGGCATTCACCTATGTTCCAGTGCCAGTTTATAACCTCGGTGGTATGGGTATGGGGATGCCAGTTAACAACGGCATGCCAATGATGCAGGGAATGCAAGGTATGCAGGGAATGCCAGGAATGCCAGGTATGCAAGGTATGCAAGGTATGCAAGGTATGCAAGGTATGCCAGGTATGCCAGGTATGCCAGGTATGCCAGGTATGCCAGTTAATGGAAGCATGCCAAGCATGAATTATTCAAGCATGGGAATGATGAACTCTTCTACGGGACCATCATCTCCAAACAAGGCGGAAAAAACACCTGAGCATCCTTCTGCACCAGCCGCTACATCAACCCCAATGTCCCCAAATGCATCCAACCTAAGTGTTGATTCTCAAATGGCATACCAGCATGCATTTCTGCAGAACGCTGTTGCCCAAAATATGCAAATACAGCAGCAGCTGATGATGCAAAACCAGGCCCTCAGCCAACTTTTAACCCAAACAAACAATGTCAATGTATCGACAACCAGCCAACCAAAGTCCTCAATGTCCCCAAAAGAAAGTTTTTCTCCAGACCCCCAGACCCAAAGTACAAGATCCGTAAAACAACCTGTACCTGTATATTTTGGTATGAATGAAGCACAAAGAAGGGCATCTGAGACTCACATTAATTCTAGCAATCAAAACGGTCAGCTAGAGTCTAAACCTAGGTCCAAAACAGCACCAAATACTCCTAAGAACTCGACCAATTTACCCCCACAAGCACCCATGCTCCCAAGTAGTGGGGGACCTATGGATGCCTACACTCGAGCAAGGACTGTTCGAATTGGTAAATGGAGATGGCCTCCACCAAAGGAGGACGGAGAGGCTCTTGCGGAAGGATTCTTTCAATTTAAGATGAGAAAAATGAAACATAAGGATGATGGGTTCGATATCACTGATATGAAAAACGAAAGCTTGGAAACCAGTGGTGAAATTCAAGGTTTGGATTGGGGTGACATGAATGAGGACTTCAATAAGGGACTGAAAAGATCCCAAAGCAAAGACTCATTCACAATTATGGATGATGACGCCCAGCCAAGAGAAAAATCTGAGTCTCCATCCAACAATGGGAATGTTGGTAAGTTAAAGATCAGTAGTGAAATGAAAGAAAAATTGGAGGCAGCAATGGGAAGCAGAAAGTCTTCTGTTAGGTCTTCTGTTAAATCCCGTGGAGCCCTTGATATTTCCAAAGATGGGGATATTCCGGAACAAGCTGTTAAGAAGCTCAATGAAAACCGAAAATTAATCCTTGAACAAAAACTTGGAGGCGGAGGGAAATTGAAAAAGTGGGAGAACATTGATCAGGAGCTTCACCAGCGAGCAACAGAAGAAAATAATTCTAGCAGGAAATCTTCCCATGACAGTAAAGGACAAATCCCTGCACCACCTCCACCACCAATAGCACCATCCTTCACTAAACCACTGCATGTAGACACAGACCAGAGAGGCTCAGCTTCCCCCGGCAGCAGCTACTACTCACCAGGAGGATCCACCCCGGTCATCCCCGACTCTCGCAAACCCCCACCTCCTGTCGCACCAGTGCTGAATGGAGATATTGTGGACGGGTACAGGAGGAACAAGGACAGGGAGAGGAGAGAGTCTGTGTCCACTCACCAAACTGAGAAAACTGAGCGGTACGAACTGGAAGAATCTTCTGAGTTTCTACAACCAACGATGGATGATCACGATAGAAGAGCCCAAAATATCCTAGATGAGCTTGATTATCAAGCAATGGAAGAAATGCAGACTCGCCTTCATCCACCAAATTCCAGCATGCATTTCTCTTACAACCGCGTACCGTGGAAATTGAAAGTCCGAAAGGAAGTGTTTTCTCCATCTGAACAATTAACCAACCCAACGACCATCCATGTAGTTTTTTGTCAAATCGTTTTTGACACGTTCAGTCCATTATGCATTCGCCTGACCCAGTCTGAGAGAAGAAAGATGATGGGCTATATGGACAAGTACGATATTGATCCCAAGAATGTTCACAGCTCTCAACACAAAAACTCGACAAAAATCAACATTCTTGCGATGGCGAAAGATTTCAGCACCTACTTCAGCCGCATTTACCCCGTGGCTTCCAGTGACCAAGACGTGGATGTCCAATACCTGGCTGTTTCCCACACAGGAGTCAAGCTTGTACGGAGGGAGAAGAGCTTGCCAACAGATTATTTGAAGGTTGTGGATTTCTACAACTTTGAAGATATTGGCGAGGTGTCCACCATCAAGAGCACTGCCCTGCAGCTGGTTATGCACACTGGGGGCAGAGTGGTCGTCACTACCAACAAAGCAGCCTCAATTCGAGATCTCATCAACCAGTTTAGTATAGAAGCTCGGTCTGGGCAGTATGAGTATGCACGGGCTCTGGCTGACTACAGCAGCAGGGAGGACAATGCTCTTAGTTTTACTACCGGAGAAGTGATCGCTGTGGTACAAAAAGAAGATGCTTACACACAGCGAGGCTGGCTGTATGGCATCAAGGATGGAAACTATGGAATTTTCCCAGCAGATTTTGTTGAAAAAATGTCACCTAAATCTATTAGGCGTGAAATAAAAGTGATCTCAAGAATAACACAGTCATCACCAAGACAAAGAGCATCGCAGACAGCCTTGAACAACATCACAACAGAGTCCCCAGAAGAAGACCTTAAACCTATCAGCCCAATAGAAGAGGACTACAGCCCAGGAGGTACTTGGAACCTGAGAAATAACAGAGATTCCTACGATGCTGGAGACACTTCAGATGTTAGCATCTCGGCAGCGAAAGTGTCTAATGATGGAAAACATCCTCTGCTAGAATTTGCAATGAGTTACTTCAGAGAAAGTAACTTTGATGCTATCCCACAAGATGGATCAATCAAGGATAAGAAGAAGAAGAAGAAAAAGAACAGCAAGAACGACTGGACATGGAAGGACCAAGTAGAACTTGTCAAATGGACAGAGAAAATGATTGAGAACTCATTGATGAGATTAGAACAGGTCGAAATGAACAAGATTGCACTTGAATGTTTTGCAAGCATTATGAGGTACATGGGGGATATGGCCCTGCTGAAAAACCAGCTTGATGTTGATTGCGCGCTCACTATCCTGAGCTACTGTTACAAATTTGATGACATGAAGGATGAAGTCTACTGTCAGATCATGAAGCAGACCACCAACAACAAATCAGCTGTTGTGGATTCCTGTCAGAAGGGCTGGAGATTGTTCTCTATAATCGCAGCCTACTTCACCTGCTCGGACCACTTGAAACCATTCCTGTTCAAGTACCTTGAAACTGCAGCTTATGACAAGCGAAGGGCCTATCACGGTACGGCATTAGTCTGTCTCCACAACCTTCGCAAGACATTCAAGTATGGAGGCAGGAAAATGGCCCCGAGCATCGAAGAAATCACTGCAATAACAGTTGGAAGAAACTCAAAACGACAGATCTACCGATTGCCTGGTGGGACTGAGAGGGTGATCAACACCAAATCAACAACAGTTGTTGACGACATCGTGGAGGATCTTTGCACAGTTATTGGTGTAACCTCTTTGCATGAACGCGAGGAGTTCAGCCTCTATTGCATCATTGAAGGACAGACCTTCACCCGCCCACTCTACAAAGAGCAGTATATTCTAGATGTCACAACAGACCTACACAAGCAGGGAGCTATCTACTACTTGATCTTCTGTCGCTCTGTCTGGCACTACCCACTGAGACTGGACAACAAGCTCTACATCGAGGTAGTCTTCAACCAGATTGCCCCAGACTACCTTGAAGGTCTTCTTCTGGTTATGCCCAGTGAACAGATAGACCAGGATGTTGTCTATCAGGTTGCAAAGGTTGCAGCTCTCCTCCACAAGGCAGCAGACATGGACCATGTTCCAACGCTCAAGGAAACTAAATTCCTGTTGCCTAAGCCTGCTCTTTCTGCAAGAGATATCAAGCCTCCTCAGTGGGTGAACATGGTCCAGGGGAGCTGGGCTGAAGTACAGGACATGAGTGCGAGCCAGGCTAAGGCTCAGGTTCTGCAGATTCTGTCTCAGTGGCAGCTGTTCGGATCAAGCTTCTTTGCTGTTCGTCGTGACAGCGACCCGATTGAAGGAAGTGAGCACATTCTTGCATTGAACAAGCATGGGGTGCACTTCCTGGACTTGATCACCCACGAGACAATTCTACACTACCCATTCACAGAGGTGATCTCCACGCGGCAGATGGAGACGGAGGACGGGGTGCTCTACCTCGACATGAAGTGCGGAAACCTGATGCAGCAGAGGATCTCTAGGATACAGACGGACCAGGCCGTGGAAATTGCTCGGCTAATCAAGCAATACATTACTATAGATCAGCGGACTAGAGGAATGACGAGTGAAAAGGAGCAGCCTGGACCAGAGTCGCGCTCCGGGTCCAGGATGGACAAATTCATGTGAACAGTCCGAGATACACTGTACCAGAGTCTTGCGCAAGTTCATGTGAACGGTCCGAGATAAACTGGCCGTGTCCGCAGTTATCCTAGACTGTAAGGACAGCTTTGTATTCTATTTTGCTCTAAATCAAAAGAAAAGTGATAAATAATGACAAGCGATGAGTGCTCAAAATAAATTAATTATGAAAATGCATAAAGTAGGAATGCTCATTATCAAATAATGTTCAGATTCCATAGAATGTTAGCAATTTAATATTTTTGTAACAAAATCTATCTATTGGTTATATTTTTTAAATTTTACATTTCTTTCTCTCTTTTTTCTCTACTGTAAGAAACTGCGGCAATTTATACTTATTTTGTACAAAGTAGTGAAGAGCAGCATTTCGGGCTCCGATGATTGTGCACTCCTATTAGAGATTGTGAAGTTC
>Ga0307396_10000052_pt1 | contig 10022 bp, 9 predicted proteins | sample SouOceMetaPS1036_FD_203304 | JGI IMG/M metagenome (GOLD analysis project Ga0307396, IMG submission 203304) | Metatranscriptome of marine eukaryotic phytoplankton communities from Antarctic Ocean - PS103-6 (Eukaryote Community Metatranscriptome) | ecosystem: Environmental > Aquatic > Marine >... | reverse complement strand
GGGGAGGCTCGCTGGCCGGCTGCCAGCCCATCAGAGTTGTTCATCTGGGCGACTGGCGCGGCGTCTGGTCTGCGATTGTGCTCCGTGTAGGCGGAGGCCTTCATCTCGTTCTCTTCCATCTGTGCGTTCAGCTTGGCGCCCCAGTTCTTCAGGTAGTCGTCGAATGCCTGCTGCTGGTCGTCGGCGCGCTCAAGTTTGGAAGATGGTGGTGGGGAAGGATCAGAGATCTGGATGCCTGACTCTCGCTGCTCCTCCTCCTCCTCGCTGCGGCTCTCGTCTTCGCCCTCCGTCTCGGGTGCGACGGCGCCCGGGCCAATAGCTACAAGCTACTCAAGGTCGTTCAGTACGGGCTAGCGGGAGTCGTTGGCGTCGTCGTTGTCCGAGTGGTCCGAGTTATCAGATGAGGAGAGCTCGTTGATCACTTGGAGCTGAGTCAGGGACTCTTGCTCCTTCTCCTTCTTCTGCTGCTTCTCGAGAGCAGTCTTGCCTCTCTGGATGATGGCCTCGTAGACTCTCTCCTCCTGATCCATCTTGTAGCTGACTTGCCAGATGATGGAATGCCACATGAGCATGAGGTTTGCTCCAGCAATGACGACCATCTGGGTGATGGCGAAGTAGCCAACGGTAAGTCTCCAATTCGTGTCAACCATGAAGGGAGTGAAGCAGATGCAAATGAATGCAATGAGGAAGAGCAGACTCTCGTCGAGGAGCTCAAGCGCCATGTTGTGCTTGTACATGAAGGGTCTCCAGTGGAAGACGAGTAGGGCAGTGTCCAATGGTAGAACCACGTTAATGACGAACTGCAGGTATTGCCAGTCGGAGAGGTAGACAATTGGGAGGGCCCACAGAATCCTGCGCACGAAGAACCAGCCAATGTATAGCTCGACTTCAGCGCCTTCGCGGTTCTGGGAGAGTCCGAGGAAGAGTGACTAGAGTCCAGGCCAGAGGACCTTCTCGTCCCATTGCACACTCATTGTCGATTGTCTTCTCAATCTCATTGGCGGTGCATCACTGCTCTGGCTCGAGTTCATGTCGGGATCTCTGTCCGTCGATGGGACTCTCTGACGTCTGTTCTTCTTCTTGGGAATAGCAGCTGCGGCTTTAGAACCTTGGACGGAGAAGTAGTCCTGCAAGAAGAGTCTGTAGGCGGGGAGCGACAGGAAGAAGAGCGTGTAGAAGACCATGAGCACGATGCAAGCGATCTGAGAGAATCGGGAGAGCTTCGAATCTCCACTGAATTCGCCCATGTTGACGAGTCCGAACAAGAAAAGTTCGGCGAATGAAACTTGCAAGGTTCTTGTCAGGCCTTGGATTGCGATGTGGAAGTAATTGCTTCTGTACTGCTTCAAACGTCCATTGATACCGAATGAGGGCTTTTCGTTCACGAGTCTTCCTTTTCTGATGCTATCTCTGTTCTTGGCGAACTCGACGAGATAGGCGAAGAGGCAGAGAACAGTCCAGAGGGCGAGGAGCAACAAGGGCAGAGGGCAGTTCCTCACAATGTAGCGAGAACTGTAGCCGAGCTGCTCGAAGTAGATGTTGTGCCCTGAGTCCTTGATGAAAGCTGGGTCAAGGTCGCCGGTAACTCCCCAGTACCAGAGAAGTCCCTCAAGTTGGAGGTCCTGGAGGCGGAGAACGCTGAGGAACTCCTTCATGAACAGCGAGATGCCACCTGGCAGCTGTAAGTACAAGAGTGGGAAGTGAGTTGCAAGCAGGAGCATGTTGACGACTGCCCAGACCGGGTAGGTGTCAGAGTAAGTGTACTGACCGATTGCGAACATGACCAGAAGTGATACGATCATCGTGTATCCAAGGATTCTGGCGAATCGTTTCAGTCTGTCTGACTCCTCCGGGTTGACTTGGCGGACGACTGCCTTCTTGATGGTAACTCCATTTGGCACAGACTTACCATTCTTGCCTACGAAGAGGTTATCACCCCAGAACGTAATCTGGACTTCGTCTAATGACTTTCCGTCAAGTGCGGAGAGTGCTTCAGGGTTCTCAAACTTAAGCTGGATTACAACGTAGTACTCGGTGTACTCGATGATCTCCCAGTCAAATGAGAGCTTTTCAGGCTCTGAACTGTCTGCTGGTGCGATTTGCAGATCAAGAGCGGGTCTGATCTGGAAGTCTACGTATCCAGTGTCGGTGAGGTAAGTCTCAGTTCTTGAAGCACCGGATCTCAAGGCAACTTCCTGCTCCTTTACCTGCTGGAAATCATCAGGAACCTGGAGCGCTGCACTGAACGCAATCTTCATCTTTCCATCGTTCGTGATCGATTCGACTCTTGGGATTGGAACTTCATCGCTCACTGTCTCTTGAGCTGCTTGAGCCTTGGCTTCGTCTCTTTCGGCCTTCTTCTCATCAAGATCAACTCCTTCTTGCTAGTCCTGACGGGCGAGATCAATCTCCTCAATCTTCTCAATGGCGAGACTCTTGATCGTGTTGTTTTCGTCCACGATTCCCACGACTGCGACGTTGCCGTACACATCTTCGAGAGTTGTATTGCCGAGATCAAAGACCTGTCCCTGGTACTCGTAGATGATTTCAGTCACAGTTGGAGGCACGAACACGTCGCCGACCTCGAACTTCTTTCGGACTTCCATCTTTATGTTGTATACCGTTTCACCTCTCTCTCTGTCTTCGCAGGCATCCGCTTGTGCATCAGTGGCGAAATCAGTTCGGTCCTCGCATTCGATGTATTCGTCAATGACGACAGTGTCGAAGTTGTCGTAAATCGTGATCGTCAAGTCGTAGAAACCGATGTTGATGTCTTCGGTCACACTCTCGTAGATCGTGAACATTCTCGTTACGTCATCATAGTTGATGAGTTTCTTTGCAGAAGTATAGTCGACTTCAACGACGACTGTCTGATTCACAGCCTCTTGATCGATGACGTCTCCAAGGTAGAACTGCTTGTAAGTTCCGACCTCGACGTAGAAGTCCACAGGTGGTGGAAGGAGGTACGGTGGTGTGTTGTCTGGCTCTTGGTAGTCTGACTCGGGTGGCTTTATCTCCATGTCAAAGTCAATGTACGAAGTGTAGAGAAGAGTGCCTGATCCTTGATAAGTTGATGGATCATTCACGTTGGTGACGTAGTCTTCCATTCCCGGGTCAAGATCAGCGAACGCTTGAAGGTTGTCCAGAACGATGGTGACTCTCATCGTGTAATTTCCAACATGCGATTCATCAACCGTGTACATGTCGTAGATTGGGAATCGATCGAGTTGAGTCACGAAAGATGGTGAAGACCCTCCATTCTGCAAGGTCATGAAGTACGTGCCATCATAATTGCATGGCGCTTGAGTGAATGTGAAGGGCACTCCCTTACGTGGGTTACCCACGATGTACTCGACCTTGGATGTGTATGACCCGGCCTCGAGAGTGGTGAGCTTGCAAGGATTGATCTTGACGTCGAAGCGCTTCTCTTCTCTCGTAACCAGTGGCCATGTTGCCTTTGGATAGTCTTCCAACTCAATGATAACGGCGTAGTGATACAGGCCAAGGTCAAGCTCTGTTGTTGGGTCGAGCTTAATCTCGAAAGTATCTGGAGTAGTGCCGAGGGACTTGAAGTACAGCGAGTTTCTCTGAGCGTAACTTGGATGCAAGAGCACATAGTTATCGTAGGTATCCGTTGCTGTCTTGTAATCGGCAATGTAGTGCAGTCTATTTCCACAGAATGAGACGCCATCAGAGCTAGGGAATGTGTTCTTGGAAATAGCTGGATCGGCGTACGTTCTGAGCTGAGCAGCTTCACCCGCGTTGACTCTGGCTTCCAAATAGTCGATGGGAGGAGTCTGAGTATCTTGGACTAGCGGAGCGAATACAATGTCTGAGACTTGACTGGAAATGCACGGGTTGACGACGACGATGTCGAAGTTGGCTGAATAGATTGACTTGAAAGTGCCACTATTTCCTCTGGTTTGAAGTGAGGCTGAGTTGGTTGCATCCGCTGTTCCAACAGTTGCCTTGATTCTCATTGTCCACGTACCTTCACCAGTCGATGGGTTGACCCAATCAGTGCTGTCGAAGTATCCTGTGAATGAAAGGTCGGAACCATTGGCTGCGTGAGTGTTGAGCAGCTTGGCGTTCAATTCAGCTGTAATGTCGATTGCAACGCCTGCACCATCAACCTCAATGGCCTTGGCCGTGGTCATATCTGCGGTGACAAGTTCGAGCACGTAGGTTGCTCCACCACAGTAAGTATCGACCCAACCTGTCGTGAACTTTAGTTCGTTCGCAGGGTCTATGTTAGGCAAATCCCTTGCGACATTGTTGTCATCTTGATGCCAAAGTATCATCGTGAAAACGTTCTTCGTCAGCAGTGGTGCTGTGAGTGGAAGGTCCCAGCAGACGTCATGGAGCTTCAAGATGAAGTCATCTGATCCTCTTCTGAGGGCGTGAGTTGATTCGGTGCTCTCAAGGGTTATCCTAACATCCCACTCCTGCAAGTCGTAGACGGGGATCTCAGTTACTCCGCCATTTGCGGAGCCACCAGCTTGAACGTTGACCTCAGCATCGAATGGAGTGATGGAAGTCGTAGTGGACAACGTGGGAGTGTCGGTAGCCGTGGCTGCCTGATCGCGCCAAGTTCTACTTGCGAAGTCGAAAACTTGGTTCTAGATTCCTCCATTGTCGTAGTTGGCCTGATCTTGAGTTGTCAAAGGACTGTAGTTGATGACCTTTGAGTAGAATGTGCCGAACTAGGCATCGGTGATGTCAAAGTCAGCATCCAAAAGTCCGACGTAAGCTGTCTTCGTAAGGGCAAGTACGTCCCCTTGGTTCTTTTGCCCAAGTCTCAGCTGGTCAACGAGGTCTCTCTCGTTCACGCCAAGCTACGTGTATGAGACACCTGATCCTGCGTCGGTACCACCTGCATACCAGGCTTCGCTCTGGAAGGTCGCGTCGACCATTGCTGCGGTCTTGATGGTCCTCCATGATTGACTTGGGTTTCCGAGTCTCGTGCTGTCAGATAGCCATCTTGTGACGAAGATCTTGTAGGCCACCGGGCATCCTTGAACTGATTGAGTGAAAGAGGTGTCCCACTTTCTAGTCCAGCCATTGACGCCGGCAGTTGCAGACACCAATCCCAGTCCATCACCCATGTCGTGCTTGTCTTGATCGTAACCTAGAGCGCTGGTACCATATCCTGGCACTTGAGTAGCCTCGTTGATATAGTAGATGTACTCTGTGGCGAGCGAATCAGCTATATTGTTGTTTGGAATCGGTTGAGCGGCGGTTCCCCATGAATACTTGGCGTCATAATCACCCATGTTCGTGATCTAGTCATTCAGGCATCCGTTCTCGACACTCAGTTTGATCTACTGAGTCTTCGTGATGATGGGGTTCATGTCGGTAATCGCAATCGAGGAGGTAAGCTCGAGATAGTACAATTGACGAGTGTTGTCAATGTCAAGTGGGTCATTGGAGTAGATCTCGTAGCGGAACTAAGCAGTGCCTGTTCCAGCTAAGGGCAGAGTGGTGTAGGGCCCTGTGAGACCGCTAACTGCTGCGCGGTTGTCGACAAAGGTCAAGAAAGTTCCTGCGGTGTTCAGGTAGTCGAGGTCCAAAGTCGTGTCGTAGAAATTTCTCCACTTCTGTGTGTACGTGCGTGGGTAGTTGCAAGCTGTCCAGCCCTGCGAGCCTGCGTAAGGGACAACTTCGACAAAGTCAGCCATCGTAATCCACTGCCATGGAGTGTAGACGTTGTACTTGATCTGAGAGCTGGCAGCGTCCCACTGGTAAGATCCCGTCGGGTTGCTGAATGTGTAGTCTGTAACAATGCAATTCTCAAGATTGACATTGAAAGTAATCCATTGAGTCGCTTCAGTCGGGTACAAGATGATATAGTCGTCAAGTATTGCGCGAATCGAGTACTGTACGTTAGCGTTTGTGTAGTGCTAAGGGTCGTTCGTGCGAACAGACAGGATGATGTCAGTTGGGTCAGTAGTCGTGCTGTGCACACTATCCGTCCAGGTGAAGTATGGATAGACTGAGCCGGTTGTGTCCATCTCTGTGGTCTTGTCCGTGCGGTAGACTTGGTAAGTCTTCTTGCCGCAAACGTGCCATGGGTTGTCCTGAGACTTGCTGCCAGCGAGGAGAATGTTGCCGTAGCCGTACAGTACGGAGGCCTCATCCTTCCAGAAATTGACATTGGCGGTAGTCGCTACTGGATGATTGTTGATCACGTAGATCATGTCTGCAATTGCGCTTGGAACAATGATAGAGTTCGTTGCTCCTGGGGTTCCTCTGATGCAAGGGTCGATGATATTGACCCACAGCTTCACTTCTTGCTGAAGAACGATCGTGCCAGTGTGCAACTGTGCTGATTTCTGGTTCACTGGCGAGATCAGTGAGGTGGGTGAAACACCAATCTTGTTATGGTAGACGAGAGCACGGATCCAGAAGTAGCCATTCTTCTCTGCGCCACCTGGTGAGTCGTGATCCCAAACTCCTGTCAGAACCTGATTGACATCAGTTCCGTCGTTCGGATGGATGTAGTAATCGTAAGCGGGATCGTTGTTGGTCGTTGCAGTATCTCCATGACTCGAGAAGAGCTCAGATCTCTCCTCGTTGATATCGGTGATTTCGTAGTCAACGATGCATCTGGTAGAATCAATGGGGACAGTAGGGGTATTCTTGTTGGCGAACCTAATCTTCTTGATGGCCAAGGTCTGCTGCTGCCAAGTATGGTAGACGTGTGGGTCCGCTTCCGTTCCAGAACCACTCTTAGCAGATGAGGAATCAGTAATTGCAATGTTGCCGTTTATTGGAGATAGCCCAGAACCATTATCATAGATGACAATGTCGTGGCATTCGTCTCTCAGTTCAATTGTGAACGTATCGGTGATCTTCTCTTTGCCTTCTACGTCTGAGTAGAGATCTTCGGCAGTCACTCTTACAAGGAATGAGGTGTTGTCGTAATTCGTGAAGTCGGCAGTGTATATGGTGAACTGGCCGTTCGCTGAGTTCCAGTTCGCAATGAAGGGGTAAACCGAGCCGTTACCCATAGCAGAGTAAACGACCCACTCTTGAGTGGGGATGTCCCAGAACTCAAGAGTGTGAGTGATCAGACAGTTTGGCCAGGTGTTGTCAGGCTGAGTCGCGGTGAAAGTCATCGAGTAGGCTGATGAGACTGGATGGCTGCTGGTTGGCGAGGTATGATCGACATACTGCAGAAGCACTCCGAGCTCATTAGTCCTTGTGAGCTCGTTGATGGTGCATTTGTCCATGATCGTGACAACGTACTCGTCTGTTACGGTGTTGCCCGTGGCGCTGTCTGTGGTAACTTCGTCAGAGTAGATATCAGTCCAGGTTGTCCTGTAGAGGATGTCGGTGTGTGGACCATTGGGGCCGTCGTACTGAGTAAGAGCATCGGCTTCTGAGATGGAGATGTCCCAGTAGCCTGTGTTTACGCTAACCCAGTTGTTGACGATTCCGGTGGTGAAAGTGCTAAGGCTTGGGTGTTCATCTTGACCAGCAGCTGTCGTGGTGAGCTGGCCACTAGCGCGCCAGAGTTTGGTGTTTTCATCGTAGTACTCAAGAGTGCATGCGAGTGGACATTTAGAAACGATCTCGTCCTTCGTTACTACAGGTCTGTAGTCTGTTGAGGTGGGATCGCCAATGTAGTAAAGGTGGTCTGCGCCATTTGCAGTGTTGTCAGCGGCGGTGATCGAGAGTTTGTTGTCAGCGCACTTGTCCTTCAGCTTGACCATGAATTGATCTTCGATAAGTCTCTGACTCTCATCAGTGACGATTGAATCTGGAAGGTAAAGTCTTGCCTTGAGCTTGTGGTTGGTCTCAATTCCCCAAGTTGCTCTGTTTGAGGTGTCGATGACGAAGGCACCGTTGTCTGAGTTCATCGTTGTAATGAAGCCAACGTTCGTCCATGGAGAGGCATCTGCTTGTTCAAGCCAGTCGAGAGACGAAGTATCCGTTTGATCATCCCAGTAGTACATGTTGTGCTCAAGGTCGCAGTTGAATGGGGCAGCAGCAAAGGCTTGGGTGTAGCCAATTGCGTAGGTCGGGGAGGCGCCGGACTCGATTTCGTATGTGAGACTGTTGATCTGAGTGTCGAGGGTGATTGTATCATCAGCACACTTGTCTCTGAGCTGGAGTTTGAAGGTCCACTCGAGTTTGGCTTGGTTGAGCGTGCAAGGGTCCTGTGGGTTCTACTGGTTTACGGTAGCAGCACAGGCGTTGTCTGCTCTTAAATCCTCAAGCACTATCTTCAGATGATAGTCAGTGAAAGGCTTAAGTGAAGAAGCATTGGTGTACTTCACACTCATCTTTCCAGAGTCTGCGGTCACGCCAGATGTCGGGTTGCTGTTCGTGGTGATGAAGTTGTTAAGGGTTGTGAAGCCTGACCAGGTTGAGGCATAGTCATCCCAGACCTGGTTTGCTTCGTTCCAGAAGTAGAGCGTGGCTGTCAATGGGCAGATTCCTTTCATTGTACTCTTCTGAGTATAGTCGGGAATCCTGTGCTCAACAACCTGGGTTGACCAGATGATGTATGTCCAGTCTGCGAATTCCGCGTTCTTGGTCAAAGTGTCGTGTTCGCAGACATCACCGATTCTGAGGTAGAATTGGTCACTCTTGGTTCTGTCAGACTCGTCCTTCGTTGAATACTTAGAGGTGTAAGTGATTTTGATTTCGAAATCCTTGTATGGTCTATAGACATTTGATTGAGCCGCGCTGACAATGAATGCTCCATCAGCTGGTTCAGCCTACAGCCAGGTGTATGTAGCTGTCACCATTGGTTGCCAGGACATCAAGTTATCGTCCCAGATCTCATGAGTCTCGATGATCTCACAGCCAGCAACACCGTTTGTTTGAGCGATGTTGGCAGGGAAAGTTATGGCCCCAGTACCCATCTGGTACTCTCTCAATCCGATGTCTGCTGGCCCGTTCAAGTCGAGGATATCGTCATCACACTCATACTTGATCTCGATATCGAAATCGTCCATAATGACCGATTCGTCTTCATTGGAGTTAAGGTCGACAAGCTTCTACCTCATCTTGATGGTAGTTGGAAGGGCGCCGAAGTTGTCGTATTTGACGATGTTGTCTGTTTGGATGTCGAAGGCAGAAGGACCTGTTCCGACGGCTGTGCTAATGGACCCGTGAGTGATGAAGGGGTACTTAGCTTGGTCTGCAGAGGCAGTCGAGTCATAAATGTCCCATGTGTTGGACACAGCGTTGTAGATCTCGATAGTCCTCTCCAACGGGCATTCAGTCTCTGTCTCCGTGTGAGAGTCACTGATTGCGCTGAAGGAATGAGATGCGGTGCTTCCAGCCTGTGTCATCACATACTGGTAGTCATTCTATGTTGGAGTAAGTGTGAGCTTGTTTCTCCAGCACTTGTCATATGCGTACACCTGGAAGGTGTCATTCAACTTGACTGCGAGTGGGTCTTTTGCGTTGAGGTCGGTGACCTTGACCATGAAGTCATAGGTCTAGAAGGAGGCAGCCCACAGAGCTTTATAGGCTGCTTTGTCTGCGAAATCGATTCGGAACTCGAAGTATCCTGAATCTTTGTTATTAGTGCCTGCTGAATTTGTTTACTTCCAAGTAGACACTGATGCTGGGTATGCAACTGGGGACTTGAATTCGATAGCTCCGGATGGTACAGCGCCGTAAGCTGTCCACTCCTGAGTCGTCTGGTGCCTGTAGAAGAGCTCAGACGTGATTGGGCACGCAATCGAAGATTTGGATGTTGTGTAATCGATTTGGAACGAGACAGTGCCTGAATCTGATGTCTGGCCAATATAGTACTCGATGTCATCAATATGGCTTTACAAGGTCAAAACGTTCTCCGTGCAGTCCTCTTTGAAGGTAATGTTGAACGAGTCATAGATGGTACGCTCGGAGAACCAGTTCTTTGCGAAGTCGGCAGTGTACCCGACTCTGACGTTGACTTCAGTCCATGGGCGGAGAGCTCCAAGAGAAGAGTTGTCATCGAGTGTGTCGACAGTGATAGTACCGATTGAATCCATGGTGAATGGATTGGCGTTCCAGTCGCT
>Ga0307396_10000049_pt1 | contig 10146 bp, 9 predicted proteins | sample SouOceMetaPS1036_FD_203304 | JGI IMG/M metagenome (GOLD analysis project Ga0307396, IMG submission 203304) | Metatranscriptome of marine eukaryotic phytoplankton communities from Antarctic Ocean - PS103-6 (Eukaryote Community Metatranscriptome) | ecosystem: Environmental > Aquatic > Marine >... | reverse complement strand
TTCTAGTACCACACATTTTCATTTCATTGAGCCGTTAATAGTCATAAAAAAGAGGGCGCTGCTCCCAACCTCTCTACCCCAGCGCCCCCTTTTTAGTTTGCCAGGTGTGGGATTCGAACCCACATTATAAATTTGCGCCAAACTTTCATTTGGCGCCTTAGACCTCTCGGCCAACCTGACGCTTGTTAGTTAGTAAAACAGGAGGCCCTGCTCCCAACCGCTCTGCTGCCAACCGCTTAGACCTTCCATCGAGACTTTTCGTGTTTTCAACTGACTTTTATACCTCGATAAAGCGCGGTAAACCCCGATAAACCTTATTGGAAGGGTCATTACAAAGATAAGAGACTCGGGATCAATGCAAAAGGTATTTCTGTCATGCGCAGTAGAGCTTAGGGAAGAATGGCCATCCTGACCATCTGAGCCAAACCAAACCTTGTAAAACATCTGAATAAAAGAAACGGGGTGTGAAGACGATCAACCTCTCATATCCAGGGTCTGGCTGTGAGGGCAGCGTTGGCGCTTGGCATGGAGGGGGTGGTCGTCTTCACCCCTCCAAAAAAAAATGATTCCTCACGCTCTTTTCCAATTTTCATTGGTTGGTTCAAGGTCAGCTCAAGGACAGCGCAATACTGTTGGATTAGAGGGGGGCCAATGGAAACATATTATAATTGTTGATGACCAATCCTACTACCGAGAAAAATAATTCAAGGCCGTAAGAAGCTTTCTGCGCAGCATAATGGGTAGTATATAAAGGAAGTACCCTTTCTTTCCAGGGCAGTACGATGAAGAGATTCATAGGAGGTGATTCAAGCAGCACTAGTGATAGTGACTCAATCGAGAGTAGCAGCAGCAACAGCAGCAGCAACAGTCGCAATCCAGAAATTCAGCAGGGTTTTTTGAAGCCTTATGGACAGAGCTATGAGGAAAAGCCTGATGCGGTTAAGGAAACTTCACCGGGACATTCAAAGAAAAAACAAGCAGCTAATACTGAAGATAGAAAAGCTGGAAAAGAGCGGAAAGAGGGGACACAAGAAAAAAGTGCACAAAAAAAAGAAAGGAAAAAAACAGTCCCCACAAAAAGTATAAAGATTATAAAAAGAATAATTGCTAAAAACAAAACTCATACATCAAAAGTAAACCAAAAATTGAATTTGGCATTAAAAGCCTTTTCTGCAGAGCAGAGGTTCAATAAAGGTGTTTTGAAAAAAAATAAAGATAAAGGTGTTACACAGAAATGAAGAAAGGCTTTCCCAACTTTCAAGTTTCCATTAAGTTTCCTTTTTTCTTCTGAAATAACTGCAATATCTTTTAATAGTATTCGACCCTGTTAATATAAGCTACAGCATACAGTTTCAATGTAAATGAATAAATTGGAACCCGTGTCAATGTAAATGAATTTGTGTGAATAATTTAAACTTGGCAGCTCACTTTTTGTAAATATACCGCACACTAATTTTCCATATCTTTCAGAAACTTTGTTTGAGAGGACTCCTGGCCAGAAAGCGACTTAAAAAGGAAAAATCGCACCATGGAGACAAAAAATAAGAATCAAAAGGGGAAAAAAGAGCATACAAAGAACAGAAACAAAAACTCAATCAAACTGCTCAGCACCGCTGAGTTGGAGGAGATAGCAGCCATTAAACAAGGGAACTCCAGGCTTAAAGTCTCAGCCTCGGACAGCACGCAATGGCATCCCATGCTCTTCACGCCAAATGAGGATGATATTAATGCGGCAAACAAGTTGACTTGGAACATTGGACCGTTCAGAGATGCGGAATTTAAATTCCATGAGACCCACCCATTGATGATTCTTTGGAAGTTTAATGCGAATGTGAGAAGATCAGATGCTACTACTGGGAAGCCAGATCTAACAACTCCCAGTGTACCCCTTGATTTGAGGCCTGAGAAGATGGGCTGCTGGCCTTGGCCGTCAACTGGAGCCACAGGATATTTCAGTAAAGTAAGAACAAGTTACAATGGGTATGTGACCAATGATACTGAGGTGCTGCATTCTATAAATCTTGATGAACTCAATACTATGGCTTCCATGGACATGTTTCTTAATCCAGATGAAACTGATTTAGATCAATCAAAAAGCTTTGGAATGACTCCTTTATATAATAACTTTGGAAAGACTGTTTCCCACTTAAAAACCCAGCTTGCATACCCTCCAGATCTCAACTATCCAGATTCAACTCCAAAAACTGGAGAGGATGGGTATCGGTTTGCATATGGAAAGCTTCCGTGCGTTCCATTCACAAAATTTTCCCCTCGTATGAAGAAAAAAATGGCTGAAAACAGTGGAGGTGACACACGTGAAGAAGTGTCATCTTTAATTTTTCCACCCAAAACAATGTTTCGCTTTGACTTTACTAAGACAGCAAAGAATAACTACCTTCATGAGTTCTATTGGCCCAGTTACACAGATTTGCAAGCTAGCAATCAAGCGACCTTGTCTAAAGGGGAGTATACTTATAGGAAATTCATGCATAACGATGAAGAATTTTGTATTGAATCGGTTGATATTGACGTACAAAAAATTTATTTGTGCGGGTTTATAAGAAAAATTTCACAAACATTAAAAAACAGGCTTCCAATCTTTAATACATATTGTACAGCAAGACGCCTTCAAGAAATCAAGCTTGATGATAATCGCCACCCAATATGGACATACTACATTGATCAGCAAAGTCTTGGCTTGGGATTTGTTTTGATGTTTAGACGAGAATTGGATTTGGAAAGGGATAGCTCCCAACCGCACCCATTCAGCAGTCAAACTTGCTACCGCCCGCCTTCACTGAACCGCATTACAGTGCTTGAGGGGGGTGATCAAGGGGGAGAACCAGTTGTGTTCAATAATATGGATATTAATAACTTAGCATATGAGCAATTGGACCCAACAATGTGGCAATTTGCTGAAAACACAGTGCAGCAAGGTTGGATTTCTTTGAAACAATCACGTCAGTTTTGGGAGATGCCTTTACGCCTTGGGCAAAACATTGCAAAGGGAGCAGGAGCTTCCGGTAATGTTGGTGTTAGCAATTATTTTCCAGTTTCGCTTCTTGATGAAAACATAAGACAAAACTTTGCTTACTTTTCATCAAATGGACTGAAGAGCAACAGTCTTCAAATAAAGTTGGAATTCACAAAAGCCCTCACCAAAAGTTGGTATATGCTTATTGTATCCGAGTACCTTGTGTCTTTAACTTTTGATCCAGAAAGTGGAAACCCCTCATTTAATGTTGTGTGATCATAGTTTAATATTTTTAATCATTTATATGAACCCGTAGCTTCGTTTGGACCAGTAAATTGATAAATGTTTTTCATGTAAAACTGACAATTTATAAGATACCGTAAATAAAAAAAATACTGCATATTTTAATTTCAGAAACATGTCTGTTTTAGAGCCAGAGGGAGATGGCACCCCTGACAAAAGAGGTAAATTCTTTATAAGGTCTAAAAAAAATACTTCCCAGAACTAGATGCGCTAATGACGATATTAGCTGAAAAAGCAGATGATTGGATAGAAAAACATTTGGAAGCTCCAAATATGAAAACTCTGAAGAAGTGGACTTTTCAAGCAGACTCAAATATAAAATGGGGAAAAGTAAGACATTATGTTATGAGGTTTAGAAACAGTCTTCCAATAGTGTCTAGCAGACGGCCAGATGGTCGAGCAACATCATCTAGATCATCACATCTACCAAGAACTTTTAGGTCACCCGCTTGGGTAGCTTCTGATTTAGGTATTTAACAATATCATATGCATTAATATTTGTGAAGGTTTCATTCGTCTGAGGGGAAAAAACTACGGAAACTTTTTCCTAGCAGTTCAAACACTGACAAAACAGGTGTTTGTTCAGAAGATAAACACTAAAAAATGGGAGGCTATTGGACCTGCTATTTTGCAAATGTTGAAGACACCCGGTTTTCAGCAAACAAAGAGGTGAGATTTTAATGTTTTAACTAAATTGTTTCAGGATTATGATTGATGGGGAGGCAGCTTTTTCTGAAAAAAATATTAACTCTCTTGAAGTTGACGACCTTGAAGCTGTTAGAGTGTGGCCTACAACAGGGAGGAAAGTTACAGTTGCAGAAAGAGCCATTAGAACAGTAAGATTATTGTTATGGCTTCTCTTACACTTTTTTGCAGTTCAAAGAGGTGATTGGGAGAATCATTTTCATAAAAAAACTTCATTTGTCTAATTGGGCAAAGTTTATTCCTAGAGCGGTTGATATTATTAACAAAAAGCGGAAAATCAAAAACTCTTTATCATTTATACAAATGTATATCAACAACAACCCAATTAAATATCAGTATCTTGGGTTACCGGAGCTTCCTTATGTCTATAAAATTGGAGACTTGGTAGCTTTAAAAGCATTGGCGACACCAGAAGGGATGGCGGCAAAAGAGCGCCCAGGGTTTAAGCGATCGCTTGGTAAGCATTTGAGGTGTAATGTTGGTGATATATTAACTTTACACATTTCAGTTGGCTACGATGAAGAACGCTTTCTTGATTCGAAAGATGAAGAGCGATCTAAAACCCAAAAAAGAAAAATAAGAGCAAGAAAATGGGTAGTCGCAAGTGGGGGAAGAAAAAAGAAATTCAATGCTATTCAAGTGTACAAAGTAACAGGAAGTCATCAGTGGTTTCCGCTATCAGACATAGCACCACGGCTCTCATAGTATTAAATTATTTCAGAACAGACAACGGTCTACTTAAAAAATTTGAGAGCAACTATCAAAACTTTTAAAAATAGTATATTAACAACAGATGTTCTATTATTGAGGAGTTTTTTCACAACCATTCTTCCTACTCCCCAGTAATCTAATTAGCGTTTCAGATGAGCGGTTTTTATACAGACCCTACTGTAATTGATGCCTATGCCGAGGAGATACTGAAGGAATCAGAAAAAAAGCCTATAGTAGAATCAGCGAGCACTTTTAATGAAATAAAAACAAGACGAGGTGGGGGCTATGTTGGGGTTGACGTTCTTTTGGTGGAGACAACAATTTCCTTATTATGGTCTGATGTTGCTAAAATAAAGAGGGTTAATAAACTTTTTATGACTGTTTACAACATGCTCGGTAGCTCGTTTCCCCGCAAATACAAAGCTCATTTGAGCTTCTCTTTTTGTTTAATTAGAGAGCACCAGGACAGACCTCCAACGTATTCGTTATTTGTTGGTCATAATAATCATAATAACGTGCACTCACCAACCTATCAGATTAATACCTTTTTGGCAGATCCAAAAGACATAAGGACCTTTTCCCGCAAACTTATTAACGAAACAGATTTTGAGGATATAGCTCTTAAGCTGTATAGGCAGTCAGTGTCTCCGGACTCAAAAACCAGAATACATAAAATTTATACAATGATTCTGTCTATACTTTTATAAATTTTTTCTCTCAATTGCAGAGCCGGAGGCCTAGTAAGGGAAAGCGTCTGAAGACTTATGCTAGCTCACCCAAGGTAAAATAAGTTATTTTAAACTCATTGTAATTTTTTCTTTCTTTTTCAGCTGAACGAGCACCCATGTCCTTCCCTCTCGCCAAAAATGATGTGACCAGCCTCTCAGAAATACTTAATTATTCAGATTCTGTGAATTGGATACTTGGAGCTTCAAAGACGGGAAAAACTTCATTTCTTTCAAATTTTATTTTAACTCTTCCTCAAGATAAAAAGGTTTATGTTTTGGACACTTCAGGAAAATTTGTTCAAAATGATTTAGCACAACTTGACTCTGTTGAAGCATTACCTATAGACTCCAAATTAAGTGAAGAAACTTTAGAGAAACTGCAACCAAATTCGTTTGTAATTGTTGATGATTTTCAACTGTCTACTAAAGTTTCTCAGTGGCAAAGAGTTACTAATTACTGTGCTCATCATTTCCATCTCAGTATTTTTTTGGTCGTGCATAGCCACCAAAACACAGAGGGCCTTCATTACGCTTTAAAAAACGCCTGCAATCTTTACTTAACTTATAGCTCCAATTCTAAATATTTTTTATCCTCGTTGAGCAAAGGAAAATACTTGGATTTTTATAATAATAATTGGAAAGAAGGATTGGAAGGTCGACACATATGTTTTATAAATACTAACCACAGTATCATAATTAATTTTGTTGACAAATTACTTAAAAAGCAAACCTCATCCCCCGTATTGGCTGCAGAAATGAATGATGTTACAAGCAAAAACTTGTTAGGTGAAATGGAGGAGAAACGGTGGTTAATCACAAACGTTTCTTCCGGCATAGGTTCCCCCTCCCCATCGTCAAAAACAGTTATACCAGGCGGGGAGCTTGAAAACTATTTTGAAAAAGAGTTGCGGTTAACATATACAAACAAAAAGCAGTTTCCTAAAATGTTTAAAATCACTCGCTGTCTTTTAGCTAAAGGAGTGCTTGATTCGGATGAGCTAATTTTGAGAAAAGTCAAACTTTTAGATTTTTTAGCCTTCACGCAACGATTCGCTCAGAAGCCTGCTGCTTATATGACCGGCTGTAGCTCTGATTCCGGAAGCGACAACTCTGACTCTCAGGTTGTTTGTTTTGGCTTCCCTGATAAAAGTGTTAAGAAAAACAAAATAAAGGATAGACATTATTACAAAGAAGAGAAAAAATGGTTAAGACTTTGCAAAAAGTTAAAAGAGCATGGTGTTGTTATTCCACTAACTTTGATGAAGAATCCTATAGCTAAATCGTGCTTTAAATAAAATGTTTCAGATATGTTTCCTGTTTTTGAACATCAAAAGCCCTTCTTTTTAAGATGTGGATATGACACCAATCATGAATATTTTGGTAAGTAATTGAAATAAAATTAAACAAAAAAATACAGTTTCTTAATAGAAGGAAAACTTCAACGTGACTGGACGGGACATGAAGACACAAAGGAAGTAATGCTGACCAACGTATCTTTTCACCCCCAAAGAATACCTGCTGGAAAAGACCAAATTGATGTTGGTATAAGTTTCTCGGAAGGCTCCAACACTCTCCTTACTATAGATGCAGGTTAGAGGCTTTTAAAATTAATATAATAGCAGCATTCCAGGACAGCTCAGGTCGTTAGTTGGAGCCCTTGATCCAACTGGAACTCGAAGAAGACATCAAATTTTAAACGCTTTTGGAAAAATGCTTGGAACGCTTCAGAGAATAGCTTTTACCAAATGGACCCGCACACTTGGGTTTTTTGAGTTCAACCCCAGCAACGGTTACATGGAAATGCGATGTCTACCCCCAAACACCTTAGTTCTTACTAACTCCAAGGCTTTGTATTCTGTCATACAGCCAGAGAATCCGGAGAAGCGCTTCAACAGACATACATTTCAACTCCCCTCAGAAGAAAGTTTTAAGTTCTTTTCTAACGATGATAAAAATTTATTCTCATCATATTATCAAACAGCCAAGCATTTGTTTGAGGAAGAACCATTCTTTGGTTTTTATCCTCCAAAAAGTAAAACCCTAACAACCCCAATAAAATGCAAGTCGGATGTAAAAGAGCTTGAGACCCTTTTAAGGGATATTTCAGCTATAGAGCCAATTATCATTCTGCTTGTAAATACCCAATCAGACGAACCTGTTGAACAACAATTCCTTTTTATGCCAAACACAAACGCCCACTTCAACTATCTTGATGTTGAAGACAAATCAAATGATCTTTTTGTTAGATTGTTTAGTAACAATTTGATGTTTTTCATTAAAAACAGCACACTTCTGAACGCTTACTTCGGAGAACTTGAATTAAAAAATGTTGATTCAATTCAAAATTCAAATTTGTTGATAACATCTTTTAATATTGGCTTTAGGACACTTGATCAAACACCTTTGGCAGATGTTGATATTTTCATTAGAGCTCCAAAGGAAACAGCCTTCCAGATGTATCTTGCACCTGATATCCAAAAGATTCCTGATTCAACTTGGATATCATCGGTTTTCTTAAAATCACTTTACCCAGAGCAAAAGCTGCCAATTGGAATGACCCAGCTGCTTCCAAACATAAGACCGTTTCCTAAGTTTATTCCAAGATTCAACCAACCTTTCATCTTGGCGACGAAAAATTTCGGAACTTTAAACTATTTGGATTTGCATAACCAAAGAACAAGCTATGTTGGGGATGTTCAAGGTGCTAAGTGTGTGGTAGCTCTTCTAAACTATACGACCGAAAAAGGTGAGAATATAATCTTAAATAATGTTAAAAATAATGAAAACAATTTCTTCAGGTTTCCATACACAATGCGATCAAGCTTCTACGGATATATCAATTGGGGGGGACGAAGGACAGAAATGGAAAAATCTTAAAAGTATTCGCTTTACTCTTCAAGATTCCGATGGAAAAACTGTCCCGCTCCATGAAAATAGCCATTTAGTAGTTAAAGTATTTAATGTATAAATAAAGTATTTTGATTTGTGTATGTTTATTCTTCGACAACACCGGAATTGCTAACAAAGACGGTACGCAACCGTTTAAAACAATATTTGAACATGAACGAAAAGCAACCCCTTGCAGCTCCACTTACAAAGGAGTTGATAACGCCCCAAACTCTCTGAAAAATTAAATTAGCTTAGATTATAATGTGATCACACCTCGTTCCATGGTGGGTGTGGAACGGTTTCATCCATTCTTATTATGGCCCTAACAAACGCCTTCAGCACCCCCCAAAGCTTCTGAAATGTTTTTATTAACTAAGCCTAATATATGTAGTTATTTTACATCTCTCCGACATGAATCACCCATATCACGTCCGGAAGAGGGCCCCTTTTCCAAACTAAAAACAGCGAGAGTGCACAGGATGAAGTTGTTACATAAGAGCTTTCACTCTTGTTTGAACTTGCTAGGATGAAAGTACAGCTCCAGAGGAATTTTTTATTACAACTATAAATTAAAATAAATTTTTGTCAGGTGTGGGGTTCGAACCCACGCTCCACATAGTGGAACCATACTTTCGTCCAGCGCCTTAGACCCTCCAACCTGACCTGTTTACCACACACATAAAAACGGGTGTTATGAAGGTTTGGGAAGTGTTAGGCATATATTGTATGTATGTATGAAGACTCTCAAAGGAACCCCAATAGTACACCTCGGGGTTGCAAGAATTGTTGAAGTATAAATAGTAGGAGTTAATAACAGATCTAGAGCTCTTGAAACCCAACACGCAGACCCCACCACGCATTATTTTCGAATCCGTTGGGTTGCAAGAATTGTTGAAGTGCTCTAGTAGGAGGGCATAACAGATCTAGAGCTCTAGAGCTCTTGAAAAACCAACGCGGAGACCCAAGCAATATTCTCGAAACCCTTTGTTTGCAAGAATTGTTGAAGGGTAAATAGTAGGAGGGCATAACGGATCTAGAGCTCTAGGCTCTTGAAAAACCAACGCGTAGTTACCACCAAGCAATATTTTTGAATCCGTTTGAATGCAAGAATCGTTGAAGGATAAGTTGTAGGAGGGCATAACAGCTCTAGAGCTTTTGAAACCCAAAGCGCAGCCCCCGCCGCTTGGACTTGGACTCGCCCGACCTGATTGTTTTTTACTACCAATAGGAGGGCTCGGGGTTTTGGCCAGACCAATAGAAGTGGTTGAGCAGGTCCGCACCCGGCAGTGTTCGCACATCCTGTTAATAGCAGGCCAAAATTTACCCCACTACCCACACTACATAAGTTAATCTACTTTCCCTCCGACAAAACATTCTTTCGAGGGGTAACAAAAAAATCGGAGGGGGTAAAAAAAACCATGTCTGGGGGGGTAAAAAAAAAAACACCCTGCGGACAGTAGAAAAAAAGAGGGAGCTGCGACAACATTTTTTTTCGAGGGGTAAAAAAACCATGCCTGGGGTGAAGAAGAAAAAAATAACGCGAGCAGTGTTAGCGTGACCAAGTGTAGGCCTGTGTAATGAAGCCGGCAGACAGTAGTAAAAAAGAGGGAGCTGCGACAGCGAGCGCGTAGCGCGAGCGTTGGGAGCAGCGACCCTCTTTTGTACTACTGAGGCCGTCGAGGCCGCCCAGTGCGACATGGAGGCCAACGTCTTCGGGGAGAGGTTCGAGGAAGACAAGGATGACAAGGACGAGGAGGAGGAGGAGTACGAGAGTGATGCCGAGACGGACCACTACTGGTACGACTGCAAAGAGATCTGGCTGGAGGAGGAGAGGGC
>Ga0307396_10000046_pt1 | contig 10225 bp, 1 predicted proteins | sample SouOceMetaPS1036_FD_203304 | JGI IMG/M metagenome (GOLD analysis project Ga0307396, IMG submission 203304) | Metatranscriptome of marine eukaryotic phytoplankton communities from Antarctic Ocean - PS103-6 (Eukaryote Community Metatranscriptome) | ecosystem: Environmental > Aquatic > Marine >... | reverse complement strand
CTGCTCACACAGGTAATAGTATTACACTACAAATATATTAATGTAAAAGCACTTGGGAAGTAGTTCCAAACCTATAGCATACATTTTACCATTTATCTCTAGATTGAGGATACATTGCGAAATTAGACTACAACAAATTAGGAAAATCTTTGAATCTGGAAATCATACAAATCGATCGGGATGTTTTTCATCAATGGGAAAATTGGCATGATTATTTCTTTTGAATTTAACACAGAAAAAATACAATTTTGAGAATCGGAACAAAATATAATTTACATAACTATAATAAATCATGTGGGACTTAAATTTGAATTTTGAATTTCAGCAAAATATGGAGCACTAAAGCTCTTGTTACATAAGAAAGAAAAAACCTCATTGAATAGAATGTTTTGTATGCCATGTATAGCAGGCTAAAGCCCAGTCACTAAGATATTACATACTGGGTGAAAAAATCACCAGTTTTAAGATCTATCGTTCAAACTGCTGAAAAATTGGTGTTTATTGACAAATAAATTCCAACTTTTCACTTTTATCAACGAAAGAAGCCGTTACAATCACGAAATTTAGGTCATGAGTCGGGATCTGCGAAATAATATTAAGGGTTCACTTGAAAGACAAGAAATTCTAACGGATCTCATTTTTACCCCAAGAGGTGCAACTTTTCCAATTTATTCCCTAGAAATTTTGGCAGTTCTGAAGACTTGATTTAGCTGTAATGCATTATTTAAAACCTGACAAATAATTGCAATATTTCGATTGCTTAGCCAATTTGATAATGGTAACGAATACGATTATTGTATGACTGAAATTTCTTTTTTTGGCAACCGTTATTGTTTCGTTTGAGTGAATTGTGAATCAATATAGGAACCTTCAACTGTACAATTAGGATATCCGTGGAAATTAAAGAAAGTTCAGCCCTGGAATTCTCCATCCTTTCGCTTACGAGAGATCACAGAAATATTATTTTGACACATAGTTTTTTCTCTAAAAGCAACCAGGAATATTTTAACGATGGATGGTCGGGATATATTTTGTGGTCAACAACTCCTCATACTCCTACAACCAGCCTTTTTTAACGATGTAGAGATCAATAGAAAAACGCTGTACAACCCGTGCAAAATTGTTGCAGGGAAGCAAAAAGAGGCGGACTGGATACCAATCCTAGGCCACCGTGGGTTGTTACTTGGAAATGCACTGTAAGAACAATCACAAATATGAGGTTTGAGAAAGCATCAATGAGAATTCTGTGGCTAGGATTGGGCACCAGAAACCAACTTTTCACCTGAACCCTGCCAGACTGACAAAATCCAAAGTTTATCACAGATAGGAGAAAGACACGGGTTGTTCAGCGTTTTCCACACACGTTTGTTCGTTTCTTGCAAGGTGGAAGGTTGACTTTCCTGCGTCCAAAAAAGCTCTCCACAATTTGGTTCTGTCATTGAGAAAATCGGATGGAATTCCAAGAGCTAGCGTCATCTAAAATTGATACCCAAAATAGTTGTCTTTTAAATATTTAATATAATTTAATGTCGAAAACAAAATTCTAATTTCGGTACAGTTTCGGAATTGCATTTGTACAAGCATTATAAAAAAAGGCAATTTGGTTTTGGCAATGTTATAAATTGATTATGATCTAGATTTTTCCTGACATATGGCCTTTCAGCATTGAAAACAACAGCGATTGGCCATCACTTCCAAAAAGCTTATTTCGGACCAAATAGAAAAGGGAAGACAAACTACTTTAAGCCCGAAATTGAGGTTTCAATTTAATTTTGGTGCCGGTAACATAAGTTAATAAAAAGTTGAAATTCCAGTCTGATATATATTAGGAGCTTTTCCTAGTTGTGTACCCTCTTTAACATTTACTACAGGCTCCCGATCGTGATTATTCCAAAAACTCACTCGGCGACGTCTTGTTTTCTCCTGAGAGAATCGATGATTATCCAAGTCTGATTTTATTGCAGAGGAGACAAGTTCCCACTCAAGTGACTTTTGTTTTGGAAAACGAAGATGTATGTCGCTAAAACGGCAGGTAATTTTTCACTTAATTCCCCTTTATGCCTCGAAATACGTAAATTACAATATTTTATCAACACCAAGACCAAAAGTTATATAAACCTAATCTACTTATTTAATAGAACCTCCCCTGTGCATCGCTGAATATATCCACCCCCGCAGAAGCGCTATAAATTGAACGAAAAAAGAGCAAAATTTCAGAGATAGTTTTGTCCACATCAAGAGTTTGGAAATGTTTTGAATACTAGATATATAATGTGAAAAGGGACATTTACTACGTTAACACAGATGAAAAAATAGCTTATTCTACAGCCTAAAATCATGACAGAAGCACTCGATCACAGGTTTTGGGAAATTTTCAGGCAGGGATGAGCATTTAGGGAGCATGATGGGGAGAAAAAATTCTGAAACTTTGCTCGACGGGGGAGTTTCTGACACACTGATTTGCCTAAGATTGGACACACCCTGAGCAGGTTATTTACCAAAATTAATTTGAGTTATTTTCATCATAAACCATTCAGGATCTATTAAAAATCTCATAATTAATTCCTTAGCACAACTTGGATGAAATACAATCAGATTTTTGATTTAAAAGTTGCCAACATGTGTTCCGGATATTTCCTTTAAATGGTCCTTTTTGACAAATAGAAACGGAGACGCAAGTATCCAGCAAAAGTTGATAACACAGCAGAGCAATCATTCATATTGAAAATCAACTGCTTGGATTACATTATCTTTTTTCTTCGATTTAAAATATGCTTATTTTTGTTGAGGGTACACAAATTTTTCTTAACGTTATAACTGTACATTTTTTAGCAAATTAGAAGTTGATAATTTCATTATCATCTCAAGTACACATTGTTTAAATAATGCACTCACATTTTTTTTACACCACATCACATGCCATTTTTAAGCAGTTATTAGCGTCACTATCGCTAACAACTTCCATCTGTGCAACTGGAAGGCTGATTTCGTATATATAAGCCACGGTGCTATATAAATGGCAATTTCAATCAAGTTATCTGAAGACTAAAGTTTGCATATTGTTTGAAAATAAATTTAAAGAGAAAATTGAATTTGAATAGATCGTTCAAGATCGGTTTTGAAAGAATAAAATTGCAAGGTTTATCATGTATAAATGGTATATATTGTAAAATTTTAATCCAAGAAGACGTGACATGAGCAATTTCGAAGACTTTCATAATACTATAGAACATGCCTGTGCTAATTTCCATAAAGAATTACGAAAATTAACTCATTGTTCAAAATTTGGCTCGATTTTTGCAACATCAGCCTTTGCGAAAGGCAAACGTTTGATGAAATCCTTAATTTTATCTTAAGATAAATAATTTATAGTAAGCTCAAGAAACCCATCACGCCAAGGCCAGGTGAAGATCCATGAAAACTTTTTGATAATTATTAGTCATATGCATTAAATCAGACTTTATGTATCTGATATTATTGTCGGCTTGTAATCTACCAATCGGGGTAACGGTGTCACTATTTTTGGCACATAAAATCATGAGACTCAAAAATTTGGAATTGCAGAGTTACAGCCTGTTAAAAACGAATGATAACTAGAAATTGATTATCGTACGTCATTTGTTTTGAATCATGTGCATTAGTTCTATTTTAAATACATAGGCCATGATACTTGTAACATGCAGTTGAACAAGATAATATCTTTGGTTTACTATAATTCTACATGTTTTTTTAATGGCAAATCAGAGATTTTTAAGAAATTTTGTGATGACAATTGCATAAAACGATACTTAAAATGCTTGCGGAATTGGAAATGATTTAAGTATTTTAAACTCAATATGAAATTTGTTAAAACTTAATGTTGCTCAGTTGCTTTATAACAGTTTGAATAATATTATTCTTTAATCGTAAGGCTTGAATCCTTTGAATTAATTCAGAGGAGAAAAGCTTGCCTTGCAAGATCAAGAAAAATGTGCCTTTTCGGGGTGCAAGACACTTTAAATGACCGCTATTCGGGTAAATATCTGTATCGCACTTTTCGAAATTAGATCATTGATTAGTAAGTTTTGAACTGTATTTTAAGCTATAAGGCACCTTCAGGTCCGGATAAATAAACGAAAAGCAAAAACTCAATCTTAAGCAACTTTGAGAATTAAAAGTATCAAAAGTTTACAGAAATTAAGTCAATTTTGATTTTCTTCTGTATTCAAGAACAAAATCTTCTCACAGATATTGCTTAATTAATCACAATACAAGAAACAGAGACAAACATCCGCATGGGTCTGTCTTTCCATTTCTTTTCTTAATTTTGAAAATAAACTCATAAATCAAAGGTCTCCACATGTTGCGAAAAACCTGAATATTGAGGCTGACTAGAAGTATTTTTCTTTAAATTTGATTTGAAAAGTCGGATAAACCTCTTAAATTATTTCAAGTGCATTGTAGTGATACTGAACTATTTTATTAGCTAGATAGCTTCTCAGGTTTATTGACCCTGCCGTATTCTACATAATCAGTTTCTCCTCATGTTGGAATAGCTAGCTAGGTAGCTAGTTGGCTAGTTGGCGACAACCAGCCTAGCAGCTAGCAGGCTAGTCCTCCCTTCCATCAACAGCAGAGAGTCAGCACTGGCTAGCAGGCTAGAGTGCCTGCCAGCCAGCTCCGGCCATAATCAACGGCCGCTCCTGGCCCCTCGACTTTAAATTTAAGTAAGAGCAACTGACTAAGAGAATATCGCTGAGGGTTCAGTTCCAAGTTGCGGATAGAATAATGAATTGTATTTACACAGGGGTATATATTCGCAAAAAGAGCAATTTTTTACCCAGCAATGCAGTTCGAAAACAAAAAGAATTGAATTTCAATCTTTATTGCAGATCTATTTCTGGGTAACATTTACACTCTTCAAGAATGTATACACCTGCACTGGAATAAAAGTTGATAAAATAAGAGGTCATAAGCAACTTTTTGTGACAGTTAAATCTTTTGGTGGAGGCCTTTAAAAAACTCATAAGAAATTGCACACTAATTGATAACATATTGATAACAGAAATACAACAAATTCAATCACACAACTTCCATCTCTCACACCTTAATCCATATTTTTTGTGATTTTTAAAACGCGACTTTTATAGAAAATCTGTTTGGACCTTAGACAATAAATAAAAATAATGTAAGTAAGAATTGCGACAATGGCACCATTTTATAAGATCTCTGTACATGAAAAGACCAAGGAAAACTTTTTTCTCAAAATTTCCATTGATCAAAAAATCACATTTAAATGACATGTGATGTGGTACTACAATTCGCAGCCCTAGTTTCAAGATTGAAGTCCAATTGGTTTCAATTATCAGAATCTGATTCTTTTCAAGTGGGGGTGTTACAAAGATTCACCAGATTTACAATTTTGGCTGAATAAATTGAAAGATTTTTAGTTTGTAAACAGACAAGAAAAAGTTCTTGTGTTTACTATTCCATAATAGCCATATATCTCAAAGGTTTGTGATATGTACCACCTCCCCCCACTTTCATATTGAATGATGTTATGAAATTTAAGACTTAAGTCTGAGGTATTACTGTGGATTTTTGGCTGCTTTATATTGAATATGACCTAAAATATAGATATAGATAGATATAATTATATATAAAATGTGAACACACATTTCGACATGGAGTCGGGACAAATATAATAGATTATCACATTTTTGAAATTGAGGCGATTTGATTTGTGCAATATCAAAATTCACCCCCTAGAAATTAGTCGAAGTGTTGCTTAAATGTTATGTACTTTTTATGTAGAATGAAAACCGGTCCCATTAAGCCAAATACGTAATACCAAGGTTTTTGGGTTTTCTGACTATTTTTCACTGAAGTGTTGAATAATTTCACTGTTTGGCCGTATGATCATTACATAGAATAACAAGGTTGCATTCTTCAGTTGGACACAGCGATTGCAGGGGTTTGGGTTAGTTGAGATCTTGCTCTTTAATAATTCAACACATTTGTGTGTCGCCCAAACGGACCTACACCACTTTTTTCATAAAAGTTCTTCTCTTTGAGTCCATTCCGATGGGCAAGAGTCTCTCCGGAAAATCATAATTCACAGCAATTTTTTTGAGTAACTAATCATCACAAACGCAAGTTTAGTTTTTGACTTGATATGCCTATATTTTGGTTTCCGTGCGGTCTTGCTTCTTTGAATATATTTTCAAGCAATGTTCCGCAATATTGCTTTTGAAAATTCTCAATTCATCTTCAGGGTTTTTTAAGCGCACATTATTGAAACTCAGGTGTTTTAGCTGGCTGGCACATTTCAATTTCTCTGTCATTATCTGTCTTGCGCCAATACTGACATTTCCCCAAACATTTTTTATCTTGAATGCCTTTTGATTCCATTGTGCTTGATAGGATATTAAAGTAGATATAGATATCATACAAAAAGCTACTTTCTTTCAATAAAAAATGAATCTGTTTTGTGTAGCAAATTCCAATCTTTGTTCGATTCATTTTTTAATGATTCAATTAATATAAATACAGTTGCATCACCGCGTTACATGTAATCATTTTTGTTTCGAGGAATATGACATATCAACCAATATGTAGCAGATCGGTCGAATTAACCAGTCTAGTATCACACAGAAACCCTTACTAACTAATAAGCCTACGATAAAGTATTCGACACGATGATTGATGACAAAATTAGCTTGTCTTTAAATTCTATTACAGTAATGGTTAATGGCCCAATATGTCGGGCTTTTCTTTTTGACTAACTTAACCCTAAATTGACTGGAACACCACAGCACAAAGGGGGCCCAGAGAGCCCCATTTCTTTTAGTCAAAACCACTGAATTTTGGTTCAAGCAGACGTATAGTCTTAAATCAAGGTAATTTAGTAATAACATATGTGATAGTATTAACACAGTGACAGGATTCATAAAAAGCATATATTGAGAGAACTTATCTTGTTCGGTTGTATCTTATATAGCCCATCTGTATACTGGGGTACGTAGAGCAGGAGCTTTTCAAATTCAATTGATGAGGACTTAGATATAATTGGCATTATTCTCAGAAGGATATATGATTTTGACCCTCTGGTTAAAATTTTTGCACCATTTTTGAAAGGAAATAATTCACAGGTCCCGCTCGAAAAATACAAAAGTTTTGATAGCGTCACGTACTTTGTCACAGCTTATTTTAACACTAGCTTGGTGTTAAGTTTCACTTTTTTGGCCCCCAATCTTTATCATGTCAAAAACATTTTGATTTTACATAAAATTCATTATCAGCTGGAAAATTGTCTTTTTTTTCACTATCGTAATTGGTTGACAAAAAAGTGTCTCAGTACCACCAGCGTTGAGGGGCAGAAGGACTCACAGGTCCCGCTGCTGTTTTGGCATTTTATTGTGCTTATAGCTACCACTTGTACCCGGGTATTTTGGATCTATGATACATTGTATAAGGCTGGTGGGACAATACTAGTTTGCTGAAATAGGAATATGAACTCTTAACTGAGAAATGTTCCCGCCCCACGTATAGTTATGACACAGCGGTTGGAGGCGGGTTGATCACGATTTACCCGAGGGCAGACCTGTGCAAGGTCTTGATTTGCCCTCCTTACATCCCCTCGCTGAGCAGGTCGGGGGGGAGGAAGGAGTTGAGTGGCGTGGTGCGATTGTGTTGGTCATTGTCAGGCGCGCCCCAGACAGAGCCACCTAGACCAGAGGAGGGCCAGCCTAGGGACACCCCGGAGCCAAGGGCTGACCAGGTGTCGCCTGCAGAGCTGGACTTGGCCAGACGGTATTCACTGGCAGAGAAAGGAGTGGATGGATTGGATCCACGGCCTGCTCCATTGGAGGGAGGGTTGCCCCCTCCATTGTGCTGAGAGAGGGTGCGTACAATGTTCTCAACCTCTTGCTCTTCTGTGGTGGTGGCCAGGATCGTGGTGTTGCCGAGCACACAGTTGTTCAGAGCGTTTTGGGCCTTCTTAGCCTCCTGCCCGTTGCCATACTTGACCAGAGCGATCCCATGGGTGAGATACAAGTGGAAGTTGTGCAGGGGTCCATGCTGCATGCACAGGGTGCGGAGAGTGGAGCCGTCGATCTGGGCTGTCAGGTTCTTCAACAGCAGCCATGGCGAGCCAGGGGCCTGCCCAACAGAGCCCAGGTAGGATGAGGAGGTTGTGGTGGTGCCATTGCTCCAGCCAGACCCACTGCTGCTGCTAAGACCATTGGATGATGGCCACCCAGACAGGCTGGTGGTGGGGGTGTGCTGCTTGTTGCTGGAGGACTGAGAGCGAGACTGTCCCCACAAGTTCTGACCCATCTCGGTCAGGTTTGTGGCACTGGAGCTAGTTGGGAGTCCCATGGATCCCCAGGAGTCCTTGGCACTGTTAATGGTCCCCGAGTCCTTGGATGAACTCGTGTTGAAACTCCAGGTGGAGGATGTCAAACCAAGACTGCTTTCTAGCGTTGTGGCTGGGATACCAGATGGTTTATCTGAATGTGGAGGAATGATAGCTGTGGGAGCCACTGAGCCAGGAGTTAAAGTTGGATCCTCAGTTGGGTCTTTCAGGGCTGTTCCTTTCCATGCCTTGCCTGGTACAAACTCTGGAATGCCAAAATTGTCCTCCTCTGTGGAATTACTTGTGTTGATTGGCTTGTCATTTGTGGAATCAGGCCAACCAGTGTTGCCAGAGGGGCCATTGGACCATGGACCATCGCCAGCTCCTAACAGAAGGTTGGGAGAGCTTTGGCTTGTTGGAGCCTTGGATGGGCCAGGAGCTCTTGAAAAGTCGGAATCATTCCCTCTCTCATTACCCATGATCTTGAGAAGCTTGGAACCACCTACTGGTTCATTCATGTTGAGATGGTCCAGACCCAGTGTCATGTCATTCTGGTTCTGGCCAGGGTTGTGTCCTCCAGATAGCGGCTGGGGTTGTTGGTTCTTCAAATACTGAGCTTGTTGGGCAGTGATCTGGTTCTGCAAGTTACCGATCTGCTGCTTGTGTTTGGTAATCTGCACGGTCAGGCCCAGCAGAGCTTGGCTGCTGGGTGCTCCTGGCCTCTGACCAGCTGCTTGCGCCATTGCGTGCTGCTGCTGGCAGTTCTGAAGCTGCTTGATCTGCTGCAGAAGCTGATTAAGCAGCAGCAAGGTTTGAGGTGCCAGAGGCTGATTCAGTATCTGTGGGTTGAGGTGACCTGCTTGCACTGCCATTTGTATTTGCTGAACCAGCACCCTCAGCTGACTGGTGGATGGAGGACCACTAGGCTGGGGACGAGGTGGACCATGCATACCTCCCGGACCACCATTCATAACTTGTCCCATCAAGGAGGGGTTCATATTGCCTGGGCGACTAGGGTTGCTTGGTAGACTAGGGTTTGCAGGGGGGATGTCCCCGGGTGGGTAGGGCATGGGGCCTGGGAATCTCATTCCATAGTCAGGTTCTCCCCTAGGACCAAACATATCATTTGGAGGCATTCCACGTCCTGAGCCCATTCCGCGGTTAAGAGCATTTAGCATCTCTAGTGCATCCTCCAGCTGGAGGTTAGTATTTCTCAAAGCTGTCTCGACATCTTCCTTCCTGAATCCCATCTCACAGAGAATCCTGAACTGTTTGCTTCCCCAGATCATATCTTTGGTGACAGTGGGTCTGCCTCCTCCCCACCCCCTGTCAGGCATCATGCTTCCTGGCTCATCCCAGCTAGGGCTGGACCTGAGACCAGGCATCTGCTGCTTTCTGTTTCCATTCCAGCTATTCTCACTCCATCCCATTCCATTATCTCTGCTCTTCTCCTCTAGGCTCCAGTTCCCACCTGTGGGCATCGCATTATCATCCCAACCCCTGCTAGGGTGCGGCTGTCCCCATGGAGAGGGTTCTGATGGCTTCATCCCTGGTCCTGGTGGCATGCGGCTGCCTGGGCCTGGGGGTCCTCGGGCTCCAATATTGGGTATGGGCATGTCCTTCCATCCATCGTCAAATCTCCTGCCCATAGTGGGACTGTCATTCTCCCATTGAGGTCCTCTTGGTGGCTGCTGTGGTCCATGCGGATTCTGTCCCCAGCTGCTGCTGCCTTGAGAGGGTTTGTTTGCTGGGGGCGGTCCCCATCCAGCACCACCATTTCCACTGTCTCTGGGGCGAGGTTCTCCTCCATTTCCTCCACCACCTCCACCACCTCCACTGCCCCATTGACTTGAAGATCCACCTCCACCACCACCACCAACACCACCTCCT
>Ga0307396_10000042_pt1 | contig 10455 bp, 2 predicted proteins | sample SouOceMetaPS1036_FD_203304 | JGI IMG/M metagenome (GOLD analysis project Ga0307396, IMG submission 203304) | Metatranscriptome of marine eukaryotic phytoplankton communities from Antarctic Ocean - PS103-6 (Eukaryote Community Metatranscriptome) | ecosystem: Environmental > Aquatic > Marine >... | reverse complement strand
GCCGTGGCCCGGAGGCCGCGCCGCCCGAGGGCGTGTTTTTCTAGTAGCTGTTCAGTATTCGTTATTTCCTGCGAGGGGGCGCGTTCTAGCCTATGTTCCTGTACGTTTTTGTCTTTCTTTTGTTGTTTTTGTTCTTGTACTAGATTTCATGTATGATAGGAAATAGTATTGCTACAGCTAGCTATTATTTTTCTGAAATTGCAGGGCATGGAGTTAGACTCGTAATTTTCTTCTTGTTCTCACATTGTAACACTTACTTGAGTTTGGATGTTGAAAAGAACTTATCATAAACAGCTCTCACTTGAAACCTACTAATTTAATATTCTGGCTATTAACTGACCAAAAGAAAGCTTGAGTATCTAGAAAATAACACGGATTACTGCATCGTATAAAATCGGTTTGAAGACTCTTGAGGGTATGCTCGGTAGCAATCAATATGCTGGTGCAATCAGTAAATGCAACTTATTATTAAATTAGATACGTAGTTGAAGGAAAAAAAGTGATTAAGAATCTTGAAATTTAACATAACTTTTAAGAAAGGAAAGACATATGCCATCTATTCTTATACCACCTTTAATCAGTTTCAAAGTAACTTTCAAAATAGCTCAAAATATCTGGTGTGCTGACACTTTGCTTCAAATCAAACTGTGCACCACCAACACTGCAAAGTTGCTGTATGCGCTGACGACCAACACTTGGTGCCATTTTTTCCAAATTAGTAGTTGATTCATTTTCTGGTGCCAAGCACATGAGCTCAAATCTGAGGGTCAATCGAATTCGAGCAAACCAACTAATTCCATGTGCTTCCGTCTTCAGTGGAACCCATTCTTCGATTTGTCCACCAGAACCCAGGCCATCTAGTTTGACATCAGCTCCTCCCAAATAGTTGTCGCTCATGAACTTCTTTTCGTACACTGAAACTTGAAGGAGTGATGGTGGCCCTTTGAACAAAGCTTCACAATCCTTGCTGTGACATTTTCCATCGATGTCTGTATTCTCTGGGAGTGGATATCTAAATCGAACCAAACTCCCCCATGATGCGGGGGCATTTGGGCCATTTGTTTTAGATAACTTGACTGGATCTGTGCTTACGCTATCTAAAGTTCTTGCTTTGGAAGTCAAAGGAGCGCCAGATCGTGCTCGTTTTAATCGTAAAAGCGAGTAAACAGTCAAACTAAGTGAGCCACCTGGTGAAGTAAGATTCTTGAGATCAAGCAGTTCGACTTGGATCAAAGCAACGTATCGCTGAGGAAAATGAAGCTCGTTACAAAGAGAATTCCGGTATAGGTGTTCCCTTAGCGAATTTTCGTATACGGATGGTTCGGCATTTAATCCGTCGCACAACAAAAGATCCCCTCCGGCAGAGCGTTCCCATGGTGCTTGAACGGTGGCGACAGATTTAACGAGGGAAAGACCGCCGTTTATAGCCGCCCATAATTCCAACATACGAAGGCCTCCAATTGATTTTAGTACCTCTTCGCATGCGAATGTAGCTCTTTCAAGACTGAACGCAAAGAGGTATTCCCTTCCAATAGAAGCACCTCTAGTTTCAGCCTCACGATTATCCAGAGGTTCTACTTCCCATGGATCAACTAGTCGGTAACGAATTCCTTCGACTGAAGGTTCACTTTTAGTTGCTGTGGTTTCGTCATTTTCTTTTTTTTTCGCCTTTTTGTAAACCTTTGGGGCCAAAAGTCGAAGATCAACAGATTCGATGACGCGATTTGTCTCCATCGTATCTAGTCTATCTATAGAATTTTCTTCTGTTGTTTCAACACCATTGTTCAAGAACCAATCAACCGCTTCTTTTTTACTGAATAAGACTACCATAGCATTTTCACCACCATCTCCCAGGCGTAGCGTTTTAAATTCAACACCCGATCCTGGCTGTATCATTCGTCGAACAATGGAATCTCCGCTGTCCAAATTATTTGATTTTTTATCAGATGTTGATATTTCAATAGTTATTTCTGACTCTTCCAATTTTGGTGTCTTGATTGAATCCTTATGATTATACGAAGGTGCGATTGAGTCGCTTACTTCAATTTCTCTCATTCTGCACCACGTTAAAAGTGGTCTCATTATCCTGGATGCAATCGCATATTCTTGTTCGACTCCAGTGTCAACAGAAACATCAGAAATGCTGCCAATTGAATCGGCATCATCAATTGCATCATCGACCCATTCAACATTTTCATATTCAGCTGCTGCTACAGCACTCAATTGCTTCCGTAGTCTATGAAGTAAAACAAGTTCAAAGAACAATCCAATGGTTTCTTTAACATTGTCATCATTATTACTCTCTTTTTCCTCGCTTACTCCAACTGCATTGAATTCTTTTTCGTCTTCCATTGATTCTTTGTTCCATTCTATGATAAACTCTTTTTTTTTCATATTATCCATTACTTCGATTTGATGCATGCCCAATTTGCGGAGAAATGCTGAGTTTGGTGAAGGCTTTGAACCTTCCTCTTTTATTATTCCCTCTGTTGGAGGAAGATCAAAACGCAAATCGAAAGGAAGTGACGACGAGACGGCCTCTAAAAGATCCATCAATGTTCCAAACGGACCGAAAGATCCGCACCGAAATCCAGAATCGGATAATCGGATAATTGCGTGTTGTACGACGTCGTCTCGCTTGATCGGCCGAGATTCAGATGATGATTGCCGAGGTTTTATTTGATCAGTATTGTTACTAGATTCCGCCAGATTCTTCGGGTTGACTTCCACGTCGTCTGATGCTGGTATTAGATTAGTTTTGAAGCTAATTGTAAAAACTCCATGATCCTGAGGATGCGGCCGAATAATAAAAGATCCGGTGGGTCGTTCACGCAGTAATTCTGTAGCGCGTGCTCGACGACAGTCTACAAGAAATTCCCAGCCACCACTACCAGTTCCAATCACATTTTTTTCTCGTCTCGCACCTCCGGATATAATCTTGAGACTCGACCAAAGTTGCTTTCCGGAGGATTCGTCGGTAAGACAGTCAGGAGGCTGCTTCATCATTATTTCTTGTACTTTGAAATCACGATTCCAGCTCGCTAAAAAGTAACCGATCCGAACTGAGCAAATCGCTTCATTAAGTGCTAGACCAGATAAAGGAAGAGCTCCCCCGCGATGTATCCAGAGACATAACTCAATCTGCCAGCTCATTTTAGCCGCAAACTTTTGCGATGGGAGAGCTGAGAAGTGCGCAGCGCAAAGCCGACCATTTGACGCATGGCTATTTGAAAAAGCAATTGAATAACATCTTTCGATCAAAAATTGTGCTGCATTTCTTACAACGTCTTCCGCGAGCTCTGCCCGCTTCATTGCAGCAAACAATAGTACCACATAAAACATCCTGTAATACTGATTAGGTGCAAACAATAGCTGAATAGCGCGATCTACTAGTATCTTCCCTTCAATAGATGTAATCCTAGACAAAGTCTCTATTATTCCACGAATATCGCTGACTAATTCTTCGCCGTCACAATGAAATTGAAGAACCTGAGATACTCTGGAGTTCATGAGAGGGCTTTCGCAGAAATCCGACCTTTCAAATTCGTCACAGTAGTAAGGAGCACAACGCGTAGACAGTTCCCGGATTATCCTTCGCGCAGCAGCATCGCAAATGAGATTCTTCTGCCATTCAACCCACAAAGGAGAAGGTAAACACAACTCTTTGCTTTCAGAAGGAAAAATACTCACGTCGGCTCCGTTATGTAAAACATTCGTTTTTTCTGTAGACTTGTAAGTTTTGTGGATGTCTGTCTGTTTCGATGATGAACACGTATTGAATGTATCAAATATTGGTGATTCCACAGCTCCAGATGACGTTAGATTAGATGATATCACATTATCAACAGAAGATGCTACTTTGCTGTTTCGATTTGAGGGTGCAGGTCGAGCGTCAAAAGAATCAAAGATGGAAGATGTCATAATGCCCGAATTAGGCGCCGACGCTTCCTTTGATTTTGCAGCAGGTGCAGGTCGAGCGTCAAAGGAATCAAAAATTGAAGAGGTCATAGCGCCCGAATCAGGCGCCGAAGCTTGTTTTGATTTCTCGGTAGGTATAGGTCGAGGTCGAACGTCAAAGGAATCAAAAATTGAAGATGTCATAGCGTCCGAATCAGGCGCCGAAACTTCCTTTGGTTTGGCAACAGGTACAGGTCGAGGTCGAGCGTCAAAGGAATCAAAAATTGAAGATGTCATAGCACCCGAATCAGGCGCCAAAGCTTCCTTTGGTTCGGCAGTAGTTGCAGGTCGAGCGTCAAAGGAATTAAAAGTTGGAGATGTTGTAGCGCCCAAAGTAGGCGCCAAAGCTTCCTTTGGTTTTGCAGGAAGAGCAGGTCGAGCGTCAAAAGAATCAAAGATGGAAGATGTTATAATGCCCGAATTAGGCGCCGAAGCTTCCTTTGAATTTGCAGTAAGTGCAAATCGAGCGTCAAAAGAATCAAAAGTTGAAGACGGAACCTGATCAGATGCAGCAGAAAGTTTTTCTTTTTTTGCGGTCTTCAGTATGCCGACATTGTGCATACTTTTATCAGCGTCGTCCTCATTCTTGACAGAGGTTTTATCCATTATTTTCAAACATCGGAGCGCAGGTAGTTCTATCCCAATGCCAACAAGTGAGCGACATAGAGCGAAAGTTGATGCTACTCTTGTTCTCATATTGGCTTTCATCATTCTCAAAAGAAATGGGCCTGATACCAGGTTAATAAAAGAATTCATTGTATATATCGTGGAGTCTCGACTCCTTTCGGCCATATCATTCGGACTGCGTAATTGAGGAATAATAAGATCGTCGACAGAGTATGGAAGACCCTTATCATCGTAGCGGACCAATCCTGACAGCCAGTTGGATGCTTCGCCAAATCGGCCGAGCCATAAAAGCTGTACAGCAGAAAAACAGGCATCATTGTTGGTATTTGGTAGGCCTCTATCAACAATAAGACTTTTGGCTACTGAGCCGATAATACGCTTCCAATCTTGATACATCTCTTTGTCCTTTCTGACCTCAGCCATCGGAGACCCCGACCCAGCAAAGCCTCCTCCTCCCCCCAAAATACCACCGAACCCCATACCAACACTCTGGCCCGATGAAGAGGAAGAGGAGTTCCCAACCAAGCGTGCAACAAGAAAAGCAAGATCAAAATCCTCCATTTTTGTAGCGATAGTTTCAACTGCAGATTTAAGGATAGGAGGTTCTGCAAGTAAAAAAAAGGCAGAAGCAGAATCATATTGATTTTTTCGAAGCAAACTAAAGGCGTTCTTTTCAGCAGCTACGCGACCCCGTTTACTTGAAAAATCGTAACTTGTTAGAAACTTGTGAAACTTTCTTCCGCTACTGCTTGAATCAGCAGCAGCTAAATTTTTCAACATCATTTTTTTTCCTGCTATTATGAAGAAAATTGCAGCTTTTAAAATATCTTTTGATTGCCTGTATGTTTTTTGCCCAATTTCTTCAGACACTTTGCGTAGTTTTTCGTCGGATCTAAGCCAAAATGGAATCCTCAAGTTTCGTGCTGTCGACCAGTCAATTTTATCTCCAGGCTGACGAATTGTGTCAATCATCAATTCTTGGTAATCACTTAAAAGGGCTGCTAAACAGCCCGCAGAAGCATTTTGAGGTAATAACTTCGGCCTGTCAGATTCAGACTTTAATTGACGTTTAACATGAAAGGCCGGAGCAGATATGGAAAGATTGGAACCCGATTTTTCTTCTTCTTTGTCAATATTCTTGAATTCTTTATGTATAGAATATATTGTTAGGGTCAGTTGACTTAAAGAGTCAAATTTCCCATATTTTGGGGGTTCAATTGAAACATTCAATATAGCCTGGAGCGTCCTTAATTCGTTTCTATGCATTTTTGATAAGATTTCAGGGATACTCGAAGCACTCCTATCGGTCAGTGAAATTTTCAGATGATTCTGCAAGGCATCATATAGTCTACCCAGCTTTCGGTTTTGATTGTCCACGAGATTTGAATTCTTCACACCTCCCCTTCTCGTAAAAGCCGTGATATTCGAAGAACTTTCACGTTTATAGTTTTTATCGTTCTCGGGGTCTAGAGGTACATTCAAAACTTCATTGCCCCATGAAGCGAAAGGAGCCACTAAGAGCGGTACATTTGAAGAGAAGTTATCATCCGGCGATCCGGTGATTTTATCCGATAAAAATAATAGAATGCGCCTTATTTCACCTGTCAAAGCATATTTCGCACCTTTTCCTTCCAAGCACAACAGAGTAAATATTGTTTCAGGATGCCAGTCTGATTTTATATATTTTTCCTCGTCATACGATGAAAGTGTTGCCCGTATCAATCTCAATAGATGTGGGTACGCATTCAATGGCCTATTTCCCGAAATTTTTCCAAAACAATGATTAAAATCAAATTTCGTACATGAAGTACAAACAGCTGGGTAAGACAATCGTATTATCGGTGTCCATTTTTTGCTGCCTCCTCGTCTCTGATAAACGACGGCTTCGGATGTTAGAAATGCTATAATCGTAGGGAATGCCTCTAGGTATCCAGTCTTCAGAAAGCATAGATCAATAAGTTCTGATTTGTTTTCAGAAGGATCTACTGTAATCGTTGATTCATAGTATTCTCTGTCAAATCCGACATTCTCAGTGGTGTTGTTAACAAGAAATTGATTTGGTGATAGATCTGGTCTTGAGTGCAGAATTTTGATAGTACGTCGAGGATTTTCGCTTCGTTGGATCATAGCAAGGAAACTAGAACACGAAGAATACAATTGATAATTACACAAGTCACTGCCCACATCAGCTATTTTAAATTGTTCGTGCGACATAACAAACGATGAGCGGTCTCCCTTCCGGTTTTTCCTCTCTGATAATCGAAGGTATAGCAAGCTGAGGCCGCCTAGACTATCCGAAACAACAAAGCACCATCGATCTCCAATACATTCTACGTATGATATTTTTCGAATACAACAACCTTCACTGCGTTTATCGTTCTTGTTATGTAAAAAATCAATTTCACCTAAATCATAATTTTGAACTTTGTCCAAACCCATCCTAGTTGGAAGTTCTATCCGACGTACTTGAATCTTGTCCACTGATGCATGAAGCATTAGGGCAGCAGCCCTGATACGCCTTTGGGGTGTTTCTGTTCCCTTATTCCACGGTAGTATGATGAATCTATCGACAAAGTCAACACCATCGATCGAAGAAACGGCTTTCCTGAGAACAGCAATCACCCGCCCAAATTCTTGCTGCGCTTCAGCAGAGTTGCTGAAAAGCATAGCTGCTAAACTTGCTGTATCCCGAGAATTACCGCGTTGTAAATTATGATCCGATTTTTTTTCGTTATAATTTTGGCTAGAGTTTGAAATGTCAGATGATCGTGCACTGAAAGATTCTTGGACAACAGCACTATTTTTACGGCTACGATCTAGCGGAACAGGTCTGAACGTCATTTTTAGTGGTTTGCCAGGTCGAAGCTCGGCTCCTACATGGCGAACAGTGGCTATGATATCATCAAATGTTTTATTTTCGAGGTTTACGCCATTGACGCTAAGAAGCTCGTCACCAAGCTGTATCATGCCAGTTTTTTCCGCAGGCAGAATGCCATTGTTAAGTGGATTCTTCTTAAAAGAGCCAGCAATGGCAGGAAGTCCGTCCATAGGGGACTCAAGTCGTAGACCGAGACCAAAATCAGGATGAGGGGTTATTAAAACTTCGTATTTTTGAATTATCGTTCTAGATTCGTCGTCGTCACTGGCATCTTCGGCAATGGCAGTATCATAAAGTCCCGTTCCACTGGAAATTGAGGATTGGGAAATGTTTGAATCAAAGTTAGGCATGGTGGGTTCGAGAGCGAATAAAGGGGGTGGAATTTCGTACACAAGGAGAGTTCTTGATTTCGTGACTGCAACGAGCAATGGGGGGCCACCAAAACTATCATCGGGCCACCACTTAATTGCAATAATAGTATCTTCATTGATAGTAGTTGTGCCCATCGGAAGTTTAAGCTGTGGCAAAGCTAGAGGGACAGGAACTAAACTCATGTCGAGGAGAAGATCGGGGGAGTCTGGTGTAATTACCCCTTTGCTTTTTCTACAAAAAACAGAGCTTTCGTCTTCCCATTGTGTAGAGTATGTCGACATACATCCATCTTTGCGCCAAAACAATGATATCGATCTACCGCTGGGTTCAATTTCCGCACTGAGACGACTTGATTCGTATTCCATCGAAGTTTCTATCAATGACGATTTTTCTCGTTTGTTTTGTAAGGAGCATACAGCAGATAAAGCCAGCACATTGCGTATTGGACTTCCTAGCTCCATCGCTCCGAATTCGTCCTCACCCCAAAGAGGAAAATCCATCAATACAACATGATCATTTTTAGGATGAGATGCCATAAGTCGTAATTCAGTAGGTGGACTGTGGGTCCCTCCAGAATAGTATTCGCCAAATGACCCTTGGCTTTTACGTGGAGGAGGCACTGATGACAAACCTAGAAATTTCATTGCAGACCCACCTGAGCCAAAGTCGTTACCAGATGGCTCCGATAACCATGGATTCCACACGGGCCAGATTCCTTGTATTGATAAACCCATATCATCAGCATGTAGAACACTGCTTGCAACAATAGATCCAGCTGGCAAAATAGCTGCAATACTTTCGAAGTGCGCAGGCTGAGAATCGTCGTTACCTCGTTTCATATAGCTCAATCGAGACAGTCGAAGAGCAGGATATGCGCCTCGAAATGTGATTTCTGCAATCCAAGCGCCAGCATCACTAGTGGGAGATCCTGTCCCAGACGATCTGAAGGTTTCTACTGGTAGTAACCCAGAGCTGATCGAGCCAGTTGCGCTCGACAATTCGGAAGAAACGCTACCTGGGCGGCTCCTCCCGTTACGAATTATTCTATTGCTGGAAGATTTTGTTTGTGATTCTAAGTCCCCAAGGCTGAAGGCTGAAGATCCATGAATCCAATCTGCTCGACTATTAGGGGGTGTATCCCACCTCATCAATTCTCGCCATGAATTTTGATTAAATATCCGAGCAGAAGAATCTTCTTTGCAATACGTTAGTAGTAAGTCATTTCCATCAGTTTCTTCTGGATTTGCGGACGGCGTGACATGTCCTAAACCACGAAACGATAAACGTGTCACAGCTGTGGCGTGTTCCAAAAATGGACCCGGCTTAAAAACCATCCCAGCAGATTTTGCTGAGATAAGACTTTCACGAGAAACACCAGTAGAAGGCGAAGAAATCTTCGTTACAGAATTGCTGCTACCGCTAACACCACTTCCGTCATCCTTATCGTGTAAAAAAGTAATAACACCGTAATTATTCTCATCGTTAGGCTGATTGATGACTGCAACTACAGCTTGTCCATCTCCCGATATTTTTGCAGTTACCACTTTGGATGGAAGCATAGTCGTCCATAACAACGTCGCAGCGTTAGATGTCGTAGGCGGGAATATTTCGAAGACGGCCAATTGTTGCCTGTGCGCAACAAGAATTTTGTGATCATAGGACGACGAAATATCCATAAGCTCCCCAGCTTTACCCTGTCTTCGATCGCAGAATTTAATCGCTCTCCCTCCAAATTGATTATAAAAAACTTTGGCAGAATTCACAGTCACGCTATTTTTCCATCGGAACTTTCCAAAAAATGCTTTATGTTGTGGCGTATCTTTTTCTTCAAAGTTGATCGGATCAGTCTGGACAGGTCTATAGGTTTGAATCACCCCATCACTGTGTCCTACTATCAGCACACCGGTGGAAGAATTGGAAGTGATAGACACAACAGGAGCTTCGGAAGCTAAATTAAGTTTTTGAAACAGAAAATTTGTTCGGGAGCAAAGTCCTACTATAGCTCTGTACGAAGTAACATGTGCAAAGACAACTTCCATGCCACGATAAACCAAAGTAGTAAACATCGATGAATCGATCGCAATATTGTCTAACTCGGCGCTGTTGCTACATGCAGCTATTTCTTTGGCCGTTGCTGCCGTCGCCGCTGGTGATTGGAGGGCCTTTACCGCGAGAAAAGAACGCTTGCGAGATTCTTTGTTCAAGTTAGCCAAAGCAATCGGCTTTTTAGGAACGCTACCAGAATTTAGATCCGACGAAATACTTTGAGTACGTCTGCGGGTACCTAATACTTCAGTTGGCATATGAAACCCACTTGTGATCTGAGGTAAGCTGCGTACATCGCGATCAATATTTTGAATGTCGGGAGCAGCATTGCCACTTATGGGAGGGCCACTGATTCCATAATCCCTATTTTTGTCATCATTATTCGTCGTGTTATCGCTACTTGAAACATCATCGGTGCCATCAACATGGGTGGAGCGTATTGGTTCTTTTGGAGGTTGCATGTTAAACCTCTTAAGACCGACTATGTACCTGCTTAATAGAAAGTGTCACGAATAAAGCTTTTTGGATCTACATGTTCCAGTATGGCATAGTCTACTAGTTCTGCTCTAACTTAT
>Ga0307396_10000041_pt1 | contig 10490 bp, 4 predicted proteins | sample SouOceMetaPS1036_FD_203304 | JGI IMG/M metagenome (GOLD analysis project Ga0307396, IMG submission 203304) | Metatranscriptome of marine eukaryotic phytoplankton communities from Antarctic Ocean - PS103-6 (Eukaryote Community Metatranscriptome) | ecosystem: Environmental > Aquatic > Marine >... | reverse complement strand
GGACATTCGCTTTACAATCGTTCCATATCCACACACACACACACACACAGACACACACACACCTTGTAATCGAAGAGGTTGAGACTCCTCCTTCCTCTCACGGCTTTCAATTGTACTATATAAAAAGGGCGGAGCATATTTACAGTTGCTATAGTCTAGTGAAATACCTGCACCACCTGCCACACTAGAAAGATAAGAGACAAAGGCAGAAACCCCAAACGCATTTGTGCACACGATTGGATAACAATCACGTGCCGTTTGGAACACGAATGAAATATTTTGACACATACAGTATTGTGCAACAGGAACGATATAGCAGATACAACAACCTCTCCACAAAACATAACGCAACTTCACCATTCACAAGCAAAGTTGACAAAAAAACTACAAACTAAGTAGGTAATCACTTAAGTATAGGTAGTAGCAAGCAGAAGTCCCGAGAGTGAAGCGGCAAATAAACGATATCGCACAAAATGAAATCCGGAAGCCGTAAATCGCCCATCTCCCCCGTATCGACCTCTCCATCCTCCCCCTTCATGGACAATGCGTTACACCAACAGCAACCATCCTACCCCCTCCCCGCCTACCTAAACTTTGTACCGGGAGGTGTCGACTATGGTACCGTCCCTCCCTCCTCCGCCAATGCCAGCAGCGGCAGTACTGGCACGGAAGACTCGCACCACCACCATCCATCGTCGCAATCCTCCTCCTCCTCTGCGCAACAACAGCTTCAGGACCACTGGTATTTATTGAATTTGATGGGGTCTCCGGATGGGTTGGTAAAACGTGCGCATGCTGCTGATTTAATGTTGCGGAAGTATGCGCTGCATTACGAGGCCTCGTTTCCCGCTGGTACTACCGGTATGCCACCCAGAGGAGGAGGTAGTAGCGGAAGCGGGACTCAGAATTCGATGGAGGGAACGGATCTTCCGGAATTATCGCATCGACTTCCGTCGTTGTCCGTCCTTGCGGAAGCAGCGTTTGCTCCGTTGACTGGATTGCAAGCGTCTTCTGTACGGAAATGGGCAGATACAATGGTACTCGCCTACCTCAACGACGATGAGACGGAGGAGAAGGAAGATGACGGCACCGAATCCTCCAACGACTCCACCAAACCAAAACCCTTCGACAAAAACACAGACGCAGAACTTCTCTCTGAATATCACACCCTCCTCTCCAAACTCCACTCCTCCTCCAACCTCGATTTCAAATTCCCCCCCACCAACAAAGACCCCAACACCACCCACGGCCCCCAATCCACCACCGCCCCCATCACTATCCGCGATCTACCCTCCCTCCTCAAATCCCTCCACCAATCCCACCTCCACCAATCCTCCTCCCCCACCTCCCCCACCCCCGACCCAACCTCCCCCCTCAAATCACCCTCCACCCACCAACAAAGGGCCCCCCCCATCCGTCCCTGTGGATACGTGTTCCGGCGGGGGGATATTGCGTGGAATTGTCGCACGTGTCAAACGGATTCCACGTGTGTGTTGTGTGATGCTTGTTTTCGTGGGAGTGATCATAAGGGGCATGAAGTGTTTTTTCATCGGACGAGTCCGGGGGGGTGTTGTGATTGTGGGGATGTGGAGGCGTGGAGTGTGGAGGGATGTTGTTTGCTTCATCGGCCGCGGGTGGAGGTTCCGATTGGTGGTGGTGGTGGTGAGGGAGGGAATGGAGTGACGAATGGGGGTGGTGGTGGTGTTACGAGTGGTGGAATAGGAATAGATAGTACCATCCAACACGATGGAGGAGGAGGTGGAGATACCACCACCACACCTGAAATCAAGGAAAACTCAATAGACTACGAAGCAGTCAAAGCGTCCCTCCGCGGCCGACGAGACGGAGAACAATCCATACAAGACATGCTACCACCTCGCTTCTCCGCCGCTCTTGGAATAGTCATTGGAGCAGCGGTCAACGCCGTACTCAAAGCGGTCGATGGGTCGGGCATTGCCTCCGATCGAGTGCAGTGGACGAGGAGGTGGGCCGATCAAGTACGGAGGATTTATGATGGGAGGAGTTTGGAGGAGGAGTATGCGAGTAGCCGGAGCAGGAGTTGTGTGGGGAGTGTGGGGGATGCGGCGAAGTTGGAGTTTCCGGGGGGGTTTAGGTTGCAGTTGAGGTTGCACAATGATGATGTGCATACGTTTGATGAGGTTATTTCGGCGTTGTATGAGAGGAATAGGAACCCTAACAGGAGTTATATGACGATGGGGAGTGGGAGTTTAGGATCGGTTAGTAATCGGGTGGGGGAGGAGGACGGACTTGGCGGTGGTGGTAGTGGTAATGGCGGTGCTGTTAGCGGTAGTGCCGGTAATGGTGGTAGTAGTAGTGCTGGGCATGCAAATGAGACGGATACAACAAATGGCGTTATTATTAGTCGAGAGAATGCCAGCGAGCTAACGCACCATGTTGACTCTGATGGTCAGGTCGTAGTACGGTCATATACCACTCTCAATGGAGCCAAGGCTGGCTACGATCGACTTAAATCAAAAGGGTTGCAGTGTGCTGTCGTATCCACACCCCAGGTTGATTTAGAACTCAGAGCTAGATTATTACTTTCCTGGTTGGCAGATATCTCGGCGGCACATCCTGCCGTGTCTGCTCTGGTCGTCCACGCTCTAGTGGATGTTACGGAGGGTACAGATCCATTGGGGGGAGTGCATGTCTGGGGATGTGCAAGAATGCTTCCTCCATGGTCATTTTCTCCGGGATACCTTTCGACAAACTTTGAGGGAGGTGCTGGTGGTGGGGAGATGGATTGTGGTAGTGGTGAAGTAGATGAGGGATTCTTACCAGGATGGAGACGGAGGATGGACGTATTTTCTCCTAATTTAGATAGTTCGTATTTAACGAGGGAAGAAGCGATGCAGTTGCATCAGTTGGGGTTTACTGCTCCGGATGATCCTTCGTCTCCGATCGTGAGTCCCGCGGAATTTGCAGAACTTAGAGGTGCGGATGCAAACTTCTACTCGAAAGTCCCTTACCTTCTACCAGGAGAACGATACCGAAAATCACCTCATGCACTATGGGGAACCATGCCACCACCATTTGCCACGGGAAAAAAGTGTGAACATCCCATTCTCTATCGACAAAGTGGTGGCGATCGAAATTCTTACAATCTACTCGATCGCCTCCTTGTTCTCGACACCGATCTGCGGAAACAACAGGAAGCAGATATCCTCACTTCCAACAAATATCCGCATAAATTACTCGGCCTTCACATGATAAGTGGCGTTGGTCTTGCTGATGTGGAAGAAGATGAGAATGGGGGGTCTCTCATGGCCCCTACGGCTGATGACTGGAGGCTTTTGCTATCAGTGTCTTCATACCGCGCTCCTGTATCTCCCATTTTATTGTTTCTTCTTCTTGACCCTTATCCACCTAAGCAGCTAAGGGTAAATGTGCACTCACTTTTTCTATCCCTAATTGTCGACCCAAGATTTAAATCTCGATTTGCTGCAAGTCTTGGGGCTGTTGCGTATAGACCACTCAGTACGCTATTCTGTTCCGGAGTTGGTACTGAGGCAGATACCCCTCTAGGATTCACTGTTCAGACATTTACGGTAGGGAGCTTGGTGCGTGCGTTAGGGAATGCCGATGCTACAAGACAATTGCTCGATTATGATGGGCCGAAAAAAGACGAGGGCAACGTTGGCTTTCAGGACGTTTTCACGCTACCACTGGCACATAGCATCGTGAGGTGCATTCATACGAATTTGCTGGGTGCAACCAAAGAAGTCACTATGATACTAAAGAACACTGCTGCTGGGAATCGAAGCATTGACGAAGGGAAATTTGATAACGGTGGCTCGAGAGGCTCAACTCTTCCAGCCCTAACTTACCAACACGGAGAACTCCCACTTACTACATTACTGCCCGCTGCACCAGACGATGGCTTCTTAGAGTCGCGCTCCATGAAACACAAGCGCCTGCCCCATCTTCTACGCGATCTTGAATATGTTTTTGAAACTCCAGGCACTGCACTGCGGATATTACTTTCTCCTCCCTCCCCCAGCTTGGAATACAAGAACAGCGCTCTAGGCAACGCTCAAGGAACTGACCCCACCGCGATTCTTAGCTTTCCAGCCATCTGGTGTCGACTGCTTCGTCTCGCGCAGGGGATGGATCCACAAAAACGTAAAACTAGTGGTGGCCACGTGGAGTATGAGGCACAGCGATGGCTAGAAGCCTTTAGTTTAACTCTGAACTTTTCAGGAGCTCGTGACGCCCTTGCAGAATCGCAAACGCACTCCATACCCAACAATGTACCTCCTAAATTAGAAACCGTAAGAGAGGGAATGGGGAACTTGTTCGTGGCGTTGGTACGTGAGATGAAGTGGTGGCTCTACAAGGAGGGCGTATGGGAAACTGGCTTTCCATTATCGGCTGCGAGAAGTTCGAGTGATGCTTTGGGTGCTACAGGACAGATGGAAGCGCTTCAACGCAGTACTTTGCACGTGTCCTCTTCCTCTCCAGCTGCGACTAGCTCTCCTGATGATGGTGTGCCGCCAATAGCTTTGTCGTGTGCTACTCATATTAAAATGACAGAAACTCATCTTGTAGCTATTGAGAATGCACTCAGGGCTGAACAGGCTATTGAGCGCAATACATCTGGGAGGGGTGCTATAATGGGCGATTGGTTGCGTGTGCCGCACTCTCCTCACGGGGGTGCTTGCTTATCCTTTCACCTTCCCCTCCATAGGTCTTTTGCTCGAAATGTCCGGAGTGTGTGTAACATGGTTGTACCAGAGTCAGTGAGAGACGCCCAACCTCAGAACTGGTGGCAACTTCCTATACTGGACGTCGATGCGAGTGCTTTACATAATGTGACAGATGATGCAATACTTGAACATCCATTGAGTACTATATTAAGGCCAGCGTTGCGCACATCAAATTGTCGAATCACATGGTCATCTGGACCAGATTGTAATTCGGATGAAGCACAAATGAGGAGATCAAGATCTCGCGCCATTTCTGCAGCAATTGCGTCTGCAAAAGTCATACATAGCATGTGCGATCACCCATTACGATGCCTTGCTGCGGCAGAACAGATTACGCGTCACTTGTGGGCAAGGAATGGACAATCTGCTGCGGGTATGGCCTTGAATTATAGCACTGCGCCGCTGTGTAGAGATTTCAGAGATTTAGATTTGACTATGGTTCAGCTCTCTGCAGCTGGACTAAGCATTGGGCTTGGAGCTAGACGCGTCTTTTCCTTGCTATTGAGCCGGTTTAATTTGGATGGACACTTATGTGATCCTGAAAAACGGAGGGGGCATGGTAGCCCATCCAGTGCAAGCACTAACTCATTCGGAGGTACTGGGTGGATAAAACCTCAAAGGCTGCAGGATCCAGATCATGCTATTCCTTTGGCAGAGGCCTTATTCTCAACAATTTGCGTGTTGGTAACTGAATTACCACCACCTCCACCTGTAACGATGGGTGATGACTCTGGCCTGAGAATGCATGTGCGTCGTGAACTTCTCCATTCATTATCTGCCAAACCTCGATCTTACAGTGAGGCCATGTCTTCATCGGCAGCTGCATTTACACGAAGAGATGAAAGTGAAACTAATACGACTGGAAAAAGTGGAGGTACTACTTCTCTACGAAATTTGTTTTCTGAGGTACTGCAGGATATAGCCAAGCAAAAGACCCAAGGTGCACGATCAACTGAACCGCCAACTTTTGAATTACGACCTGAAGTTAGCGATGAGTACGATCCAACTTTCTTCCACCTCCGTCGCCCTCAACACCAACACGCAATGGACAATATTGCGCGGCTGCGCAAGCAGAAAATATCAGGAAATTCTAAGAATGACAAGAATTTGAATACGAAATGCCTTCCAATAGTGGGTGCTCCACCTTGTGCGCATCCACGTTTTATCCCATGCCGTTTAATTTTGCATTTACCTGCCTTTGATGCCTCTGTTCGCCGTGCACTATTACTTGCTCTTACTGGTGGTCAATGGTTCCCTCCGCAAGAGCCTTCAGACTCCAATGATGCTGAGTCAGGAGCCGCTTCATTTTCTTCTGAAAACTGTGTATCTAAGACTTCTGTATCTAAAGTTGGTGGCTTGAGTCGCCGCAATTTTAATAGGGATCCTTCAGCGCTTAAAACATCTACGTCCTCAGTCGGGAAAACTTCAAAATCCAAATTTACCCCTGAAGTTGTCAATGCATCTTCTGTGTCTTTTCTCGAAGTCCTGCAATTATTGACTCTGCAAGTACACACGCTTGAAGAATGTGCATTCTTGCATAGATCTCACCCGAGCTTGGACCATGAAAACAGATCAATTTCTGCTGGACTTTCCATTAACTCATACCTGAGTCGTTTAATTCACGTACCGCATAGCCTCGTGGACGAGTGGGCGCTGCGAGCCACACCTGATGGACCATTGCCTTCATTGGGAAGCGGATTGGCTCGGGGATCGATCTTGGGATTTTTGATAGCTTTGTTCGAGCATCGATCAGATAATGAAAACAATTCAGGAAGTGATGCAGTACATGGTGAGGATGGTCATGGTGGCGCCCGGTTCCTCGTTGCAAGTGGTCTAAAATGGCTTCTCCGATTTGTACAGTGTTTAGTCGATGGTGCTCAAAGCGTAAAGGAGGCGTGTGAAAGCGCCTCAAGCGGAACCTTAGTAAAAAAATCTACTGATCACGGAAATGAAGGTAGCGCTCTATGGACGATCGATCCTGCCTTAAAATCTGACATTAGCAGTATGCTTCAAAATCTTCGTGACTTGTGGCCCAAACACGATGCCGATACACAGGCAAATGATAGTGCTGGTTTGACCGCTAAGAGTCGGGAAGCGCGGAAGGCGGCTCAGATGCGAGTCATGCAAAAAATGAAAGTCCAGCAAGCAAAGTTTGCTGCAACTGTTACTACCGGTGGGAAGGGTACTTATGATGGTGGAAAGGGGAGTGTAGATGAGGAATCAGATTTGTGTATCATATGCCGTTGTGACGACGACGACGGTGAGAACAACGGTCCGCTAGGATATCTTGGACACATACAAAGATCTCGAGCACTGCTGCTGCGATCTCAGTTCGAAAATCTATGTAGGGAGGATAAGCTTTCGATGACTTATCGAGTGACTGGTGATAAGGGATGCCAGGTCCGTAAAACTGAGGCAATGGATTCTGATCCAGTAGCATGTATATTAGCTGGCAATCTGGTTCAAGTTGTAGACCCTACAGTATCAGATGAATACGACCTCTTATCCCGTCGTGTTTTTATTCGACATGAATCTCCAGAAGACGGACAAGTCGTACAGGGTTGGGCTAGTGTACAATCTACGCAAGGATATGTAATTCTTTCTCCTTTAGTGAACATTTGCCAAACAAACTCGCGTTGGGGCTGCACACGACCAATAATTAGACAGTGCGGACACGCAGCGCATTTAGGGTGTGTTGAAACTCACGTTGCGTCGATTCATCAAAAAGCTCAAACAGAATCACCGTTTGATGGCCGTTTTGCGGCAGATATTGACGACGGGGAGTTTCTCTGCCCTCTATGTAAACAACTTTCTAACGTAGTGGTTCCTGCCGAAAAATATGAGAAGCAATCTAGAAATAATCTCAGGCCAGCACGCAACATGAAATCATTGCAACAAAAGAGCTCTATGTTAACCCCTCAACTTAAATCATTACAAGATACGCTTACCTCATGGCCCCACCCTGTTGCAACTGACAAAGCGAAGAAGAAAGCAATAGAACAGTATGGCACTTATTTATACCATGCTATGCAGGTTTTCTCATGGGATCTAAGAAATGGGAAGAAGAAAAAAAAGAATAAATGGCACGCGGAGCTTAACAATTGGGATTTTGAACAAGAGAAGGACGAGGATATCCACAAAACATTCGGCGTCTCCTCCAACGATACTTGTGTTGGGGATATTTTGCGTCTTCTCAGGAAGCAGCATATATCATGGGCAGCAGCTGGTCACAGCGCTGCCACTGCAGAGGCTTCTTCCAGAGGTGTAAGACGGTTGGGTTTGGACCCTCCAACATCTGACCCATGGGCTGGCTATAACACAATTTCACGGGATTCTCACCTGATGCTTCTTGAATTAAGAAGAACTCTTACAGCTGCATCGTCATTATATAGCGTGCTATGTGATGACATGGGTAAGACCTTTAATGGTAATAGTTCGACATCATCGCACAGTTTTTCGCTTATCGGCCATCTCTTGAATGACATTATGGGTGGCAATTACTGGTCTCATGGAAGCAAACATATTCAAAGTTCTACTGAACATAATGTCAAAGCTACCCAATGGAGCGTACTCTCTGCACTATTGTCATCAACTCCTTGCCATGTCTCTAGAGACGAAACACTTTCCGTAAGACTTGAAGCGCGAGCAACCGCTGCAGCTATTTGGACAGTGAAAGGGTTCGAACCACCAATGACAAATAAAAAATCTGATGGCCCATTAGCCAAACAAAGGAAAGACAATGTTGAAAAATCGACACCCCCACTGCCGTTATCAGTAAGACAAATATCTATTGCCGAAGATGTCCTGCAACAACCTTGGGGAACACTTGATTCTTCAAAGGCATCGGAAACGGTGCCCTTTCGACCTGCTCTTGCTAGCGCATTCCTATATATCCCACTTCTTCTATGGGATTTAAATTCTCTAGCAGGCGCAGTATTCTCGACAATACTATCATCCAAGAACCGTAATTCTGAAGACTTGTTACTTGCAGCTCGAATGTTGCTGGTTGGACGGATGATACAGGTACTCATTACACCTGGTGGATTTGATAGTGAATGTCCTGTTACTTTAGATGCAATGGAGACAGAATTTGACATTGAACTAGAAGGAACTGGAATAGCGTCGTTGCTGCGTCACTGTCAAAGTGCAATACATAAAGATTCAAAACCTGCAACGCAAGTGGGTGTAAATGACGGAAAACTGATAACATCTGTTAGTTTCGCCATTCTTCCATTTGCTCGCACTTTAATCCTTATTCTACGCGCTTCAATGAGCGCGTTAAGACAAAATACCGGTCGGAGCCATGGAAATGATAATGCTTCTTCCGCTGATGATTTGCTCCAAAATCTCCTAGAGAACGATGAGGCTATGTATATGGAGGATGGCTTCTATTTTATGCACCAATTGGGCGCACCAATGCCATCAACAATAGCAAATGCCTTGATTGGCGAAGGAGACGTATCTTGGGCAACGCTGATTAATCGATGGCTTAATGCTGTGACAACGCTAGAATCTTATCATGGTTCACATGGTCGACATCTTCAGCTTGATGCAGACTCAAAAGAATGGATACAAAGTGTGCCATCAGCAAAAGTCAACGACCGATTGAAGGGGCGAGGTGCAAATGAACATGACCCAGCAATAGCAACTAGCGCAAGTGAGGATCCAGTTCCAATGGATTTTAGTGCTGCCGCCTACAATGGGGACAACTTTGGCGATGAAGAAAGTGCAACAGAATATGTTGAAGACGTTGATGACGACAGTATGGATGAAGGTGATTCATCAGATGAAATAGACGTATTGCGCCAAATGAATGGCATGTTAGGGGTGAATGATATAGATTTTCATGACGAAGATATGGATGATGACGATGCTGAGGTTGATATGGATGATGATGATGTTGGAGCCATACCTCTACTTCCATCACAACGCGCTTATGTAGACAATGATGAAACTGCTGATAGTGATGAAGGCTCTGATACAAATGCTAGCGTCCGTTCTTGTGACCGTGAGAAGGAATTTGCCGTGAATGATAGATTGTTCGCAAATCTATCATGCTCTGCCATCATACCATATCAACCCAGCTTTCTTGGATCTTCCACACCAGGTCCAGGACCTCGGGGTAGATCCTTTGATTATATCTCAGCTTCATCAGTTATGCGAGATCTCAGTCATTTGGGGATGATTCATTCAAATGGTGATATTAAAGGTTCAGGTTTGATTCGACTTCCTCGCTCTTTTGTCGAGCTGTATGGAATTGTAAACCAAGTCAAGACCAATGGCAAAGGTAACTCATTGGACGATGGGGATGACAATGGGGGTGGTGAAGCAGCTATTTGTCTAGTTACTGGAACTGTAATGCGTTCCGGGTCACCACGCCGTACACAAGGGAGGTCAAGGAATCGCGCCCCAGGATCATGCACATTGCATGCAAGAAAAGCTGGATCTGGGACAGGAATATTTTTCTTGGTGCAGAAGTGTACAGTGCTCTTGATACACAATAAAAAATCAGCCTACTCTGCAAGCTTGTATGTGGATGAGCATGGGGAGGAAGACACTAGTTTGAGACGTGGGCGACCATTATTTTTGAAAGACGAAAGATATGAGGCACTCGAATCTTTATGGCGTCAGCATGGTATTCCTAGGGAAGTTGCACAGATTAGGTCAACGTCAGATAGAGTCATCCGAGAAAACTGGTATTGACAGCATTTCTTGTAAATTTGTAACTGAAAATTTACGATTATTCCCTTAAACTCATCACAG
>Ga0307396_10000040_pt1 | contig 10501 bp, 4 predicted proteins | sample SouOceMetaPS1036_FD_203304 | JGI IMG/M metagenome (GOLD analysis project Ga0307396, IMG submission 203304) | Metatranscriptome of marine eukaryotic phytoplankton communities from Antarctic Ocean - PS103-6 (Eukaryote Community Metatranscriptome) | ecosystem: Environmental > Aquatic > Marine >... | reverse complement strand
ATTGTAGAATAATCGTAGATGAGTTTGAACTCAAGTTTAATTCGCCTTTGAATGTCCTCAGAACTAATGTCTACTCGAAGTTGAATGCTTTTATTGAATTTCCTCTAACTCTATTCGAAAACAGTAGACATGAAGAAAATATGTTTACGCGAATGCTACATCAAAATGTAGGTCTTATTTCAAAAGTGTATCAATTGATTGAATCAATATTCTGGCGCCTTGATTCATTGGTTTGTGATTATTCATCTTGGAGTCTTTTCAGTATTAACCATATTTTAGACTATATTGAAAAATGTACCCAGTTCAATGACTTTGAAAAAAATTTCGTTGCAGTAAAAGCAAAACGTCAAGCCCTTAAACTGATACCAGATTCTATCACCATCGAATGTGTGGTGGTTTCGCTAAGAGAACTAAAAGTAGACCTTTATGAAAATATTAAAAAAATTCATAGAATGTTTTCAGCCAAATTGAATGAATCTGTTGAAACCGATATATCTAAAGTTATCAATTATTTAGATTCATCAACATGTTATCTCCAAACAAAACCTACCAGATTTGAAATAATTTTAGATGCACAGGAAAGAGTAACAAAGATTAAAGCCCAAAAGCAAACAATGCAACAGTTGTTCACTGAATACTTGAAGAAAATGGATTTGTTGGTACTTTATGCACTAGAATCAAAGACTAGCAAGATCGCAAGTTCCAATTTTAAAATTAAAAGCAAAATGCTTTCCATCGTAAGTGATTTACTTCTCATTCGAAAAGAATGTTTTGATGCTCGGCTTTTATAATCACAAAATGATGCATTATCTGTTGATATTCTTATTGTTAATTGATAAAAGAATTCCGAGAGATGGGATATCCTCAATAAACAAATCGTGTCATTTACTAATAATCTAGAAAAGGAAAAGTATGTGCATATATCAATGATTAAACAAAATACTACCAAACAAATTGAAGACCTCAATAGTAGATGGGCATCTTTGAGCGTACACAATAAGTTTCTTTCAAAGAATGAACATTCATTTAAGTTCTCAGCTGATTGTCAGGCATTAAAAAATGAAATATTTCTCTTATACGATAAATACAAAGTGTTCAATATCAATTCTATACCTGATTTTTCTGAGTTTATTTCATTGAATCAGGTTGTACAAAAATTCAACGAATTCACTAAGGATCTTGATTCAATTTCTTCAACATTATGGATTAATCTACGAACAGAACTACGCATTCTTGATGAGTTTGAGAAAAAATGGCAATCAAGACTACTAAAATTATCTAAAGGCAACCGTTATGTATTTGTTTTAACTCATTTGAATAATGAGTTAAAAAGTATGAGAACATTGGCTCCGGTGTTGAAGTATTGCGTTGGTGATTTATTCAAAGATGAGCATTGGGCAGAGCTTCTACAAGGTAAAATGAAGCTTTCCCCAGGTGTTCGAGTTGAAAATCTAACATATCATCATTTTTTTTATGCAAGATCTTTTTTTTCTGACACTGATAATGCTCAGTACCTTAAGAATTTGTGTCTGAGAGCTCAAGGTGAAGCAACTGTCCGTGAGTCTCTACTCACTGTGATAACGTTCACAAAAACAGCTAAATTTCACTTATGTGACCACCACACTTCTCTATATAATAGTAAAAGTTTTACAGAAATTTCCAAGAGAATCATACCAATTGTGAGCGAGTGGGATACATTATTTGAAAAACTTTGGGAAAATTTGCAGAATTTAGACACACTTAACGATTCACCATTTTTCAAGCTTTTGTCTGACTCCAGTAAAATATATCAAAATAAACTTCATGTTTTAGACACATATTTTAAAAAGCTACAAGCCATTCTATCAAAATGGATGATTCTTGAACCCATTATTCTTCATGGCGCCTTACCACAGGAGAAGGATCGTTTTCTTCAGGTTGACACTGATCTCCGATTAATCATGCAGAACATTGAATCGGATCCTAGAATTATATGTTTGCTAGACGTTTCCATTTTCCCCGATGTAGAGAAAATATTTGACAAATGCATAAATGAGCTTGAGCACTGCCAACGAGCTTTATCAATTTTCCTTGAAGTAAAACGATCTAAAATGCCAAGATTTTATTTTCTTGGTGATCCTAGGTACGAATGTCTCATCAAAAATAGAAAAGCTATGTCCATCACAAAACTAAATCAGTTTTACTTCCCACTATTATGATAGCCTTCTTCAGATAATCAGACATGAACAATCTCCTGATGTTGTTCAACTTTATTTAAAGTACCTGTTCCAGGCTGTTCATTCAGTATCTTTTGAAAAACTTAATATTACCGCAATTAAAAGTGCGGAAGGAGAGGAGGTTAGACTTGATGAGGTCTGTTCACTTTATAGGTTCTTTTTTGTGTAATACTTTAGCAGAAATATTTTAAACATTAGTTATCTTTTCATGAAAACAGATGGTTTCAATTGAGAACCCAGTTGAAATATGGGTAGAAAATCTGGTCTTAATGCAAAAGATCTCATTGTCAATGATAATGCGCAAAAATCTAGCATGCACTCCTCTCGACCCTCATTTGATGCTACAACACCAGCAGCCCATTCAAATCATTTGTTTATGTCAACAAATTCACTTTGTAACAGAAATTGAGAAATCAATTGGAAAAAATAAATCACTTTTTGAAATATACACCAGCTTCAACAAGCAGATTAAGATATTAACTACCGAGGCATTTGATTCTTCTCAAAATCTTTTCCTCCTGAAAGTAAGATCTTTAATTATTGATATTATATACCAAAGGGATGTATTGAAAAGTTTGATTGAATATTCTCCTCAGTGTGACAGTGATTGGATGTGGCAAACGCAACTTCGTTATTATATCACCGATTCTTCTTGTATGTTGAAAATGAGTGATACAAAAGCATCATACTCTTTCGAATACCAAGGAAATCAACAGAAGCTTGTACAGACTCCTCTCACAGATAAGTGCTTCTTAAATTTGGCTCAGTCGTCACATTTAGGATTCTGTGGAAATCTGTTTGGACCTGCTGGAACAGGGAAAACAGAGACAGTCAAAGCATTGGGAGCAGCTCTTGGTCGTCAAGTACTTGTCTTTAATTGTGATGATAGCCTAGACTTTGCTGGAATTGGAAGAATGTTTATTGGAATTGTTTCAACAGGCGCATGGGGTTGTTTTGATGAGTTCAATCGCCTCAGACAAGATCAACTGTCTGTTATAGCTCGTACGTTTATCTCTGACAGAAGTCTATCATACCAATACATTTTAATTATAACTCACAAATTTTTGTCTCCCATCTGTTCAAGAGCAAATACAATTGATTCAAAATGCAATTAAAACAAAGAAATCTTATGTGACCTTACTGGATAAAGAGATTCCAGTGAATTTGAATGCGACTTTGTGTATCACATTAAATCCAGCAGGTCAGGGGTACGGTGGTAGAAGCGTCTTGCCAGGGAGTCTTAAGGCACTACTAAGGCCTGTTGCAATGAGTGCGCCTGATTTAACTACTATAGTTGAAGTTTCTTTGTTATCAACTGGATTTACTGAAGTAAAAATGCTTGGAAGGAAAATACTTTTAATTTTCTCCTCATCAATGAGCTTATTGAGACAAGAGTCTCATTATGATTGGGGTCTAAGAGCAATCAAAAAATTCCTAAGTGTTGCAAGCAAGACTCTACAAAACGAAAATTTTAATAATTCAACACCAAGTGATATAAATGCCACTGAGGTGGTGAAAAAAGCGTTGAAAAATACAATAGGACCAAAATTGGTTTCTGAAGACCAATTTATTTTTCATAAACTGATAGAAAATATCTTTGGTAAATCGGTAAGATCTGATTCTACATGGGAAAATAAGTTTAGGGAAAGTTTCCTTAGGTTTGAAAAAGGGGCAACTTTAATTGTATTTCGAGAGGAACAGAAATCTCAGTTAATGCAACTCAGAGAGTCTTTAGATCACCATATTGGATGTGTCATTCTAGGGCAAATTTCTAGTGGTAAATCATTTTTATGGCAAACTCTTAAAAAATATTTGTTAGATTGCGGTGAAACAATTGTCTCACATGTTCTTGATCCGAAAAGTCTTGAAAAGTCTCATTTGTTAGGATCATTTGATCAAGATACACACGAATGGAAAGATGGTGTGATTACCCATATAGTAAGACAAGCTCTAATGAATCCAAATGTGTGGACATGGATTATTTGCGATGGGGATATTGACCCAGAGTGGATTGAAAGCCTAAACTCAGCTCTAGATGATAATAAATTACTCAAACTTCCAAATGGAGAGCGCATGCTTGTGGAAAATATCAACTTTATCTTTGAGACTCGAGACATATCCTTTGCATCTCCCGCAACTATATCAAGAACAGGAATAATCTGTTTGGGAAATAACGATTATGCTAATGCCCTTGGGTTCTTGTCTGTATGGGAAAAAAGTTTACCTGAAACTGATCCCTGTCGAACACATGGATGGATTAATAAATTTGTTAATCCGTCTATTACATTAGTCCAGAATGAGAACGATGACATGGGTATAACAGTAATGAGTTTGGTTAAAAACTGCATTGGTCACTTATGCAGTTATAACGATGAAACAAGCTTTCTCCGTAATGTCTCACGAGGTTTGAGTTGTCATTTGACTAACCCAAAGAGAGAATATTTGACAATGAAAATAATGCACTTAGGTTCTCAACCGCTGTCAAGGAATGTAAAGTTAATTGGTCATCGTTATAACCAAGGGTTGATTGTTAATGATATACGTTTTGCTGAACTTAAAGGAAAGAAATCTGATGTTATTGTGACAAGAGTATTTCAAAACTGTTTGTCTCTCTTTCTTCCTTATGTCAATAATTGTGAACCATTTATAATTATTGGTCCACATGGATGTGGAAAGAGTAAAGTGATTAAGCATGCTTTCTCATTTCAATCCCAAGTGGTTTTTGCAACAATACATTGTAACGAGTATACCAAGCCGAACGAAGTAAAGGGAATTATTAAAAAAAAGTGCCATCTAACCTCTATCAATGGCCAAACATATTCCCCAATTAATGCAAAAAAATTGATCATCCTTTTCAAGAATATTGACAAACCTGGTTTGGACAAGTATGGCACTTCAATGTTTGCAGCTTTTCTGCAAGGTTTTCTGAACCAACATGGATTTTACGATGACAATTTAGGTTTTGTACGTGTTGAATGCGTTCATGTTGTTGCAACGGTATCAGGAATAAAAAACAATGTTGACAAACGGTTGTGCGCAAAGATGAGAATGGTAGTAATGGAAAATCCAGAGAAGGAAGAAATGATATCGTTTGCTTCTGCGATGCTAGCAACAAGGTTTCTTGATGTCCGTCCTTTTGAAAGAATTCCACGTGAAATTACAAGTGACAAAGAAAGGATGAATTATGCAACATTCATGATAAATATATTTAAAACTTTACCAACTACATGTTCTTCGAAAGAAATAATATTTAATCACTTTCCGAAGCTATCACTCAGAAAAATAAAACTATGGTCTGAGAATTTGACAAAGTATGATCAGACTAATTTTGTTTCTTTTTTGAACTGTTTTATCAATGAAGCCCATCGTCTCATTAGGGACCAGTTGGGATATGATGCTTCGATATATGAATTTTTTTCTGAAGATGTTCTTAAAATTACAGATTCGAGTAGTTCTGACAAAAATATTTATGTTTTAAACCTTTATCAATTCAATAATTCAAATAATGGAGAAGATATCTTTCTGAATCTATCTAAAGCACATTTTAGAAGCGAAGTTGGTAAACACCTCAAGATAGCAGAAAAGGAAGATTCAATTTTTACTGCAACTCTAATTGATGAAATGTTATACAATATTGCACGCATTGGGCATAAGATAAACACAGGCACAAAGAATATTTTGCTAGTTGGGGAGAATGGTATTGGTCGAAAGACTTGTACGAGAATAGCATGTCTCATGAGTACAATCAAGTTCAATATTTTAAGTATGACTTTACAATGGAACGATACTCAATTTTTAAATGTAGTGAAAAGAAGTTTGGTATTGGCTGGAGCGCACAACGAACGTATTTGCCTGTTTCTAGAAGAGCATTTTTGTATACGGTCATCTCATATGAATATTATCTGTCACATTTTAAATCCTGAAGAAAGCACGATTTTTCTTTTTTTCAATGATAAAGAGTTTGATGCTTTGTTGGTGACTCAAGACATTTTTCTTTCCCGGTTAAAGGCTAATATTCATATTTGCCTGAGCTTCGATGTATCAACAATGGCATCAAATCAGATATTCGATCCATCTTTTTTCAAATATACCAATATGTTGTGGATAAGATCGTGGCAGAATGAGGATTTCGAGGAATACTGTGACAGAAGTGGAATTATTAGAAGAATTTATGATGATAGCAATATTTCTAAAGGGTCTGAACACAAAAATTGTGTTAGTCATAAATCAATTATTAAAACAGTTGTTGAAATTCACAATTCAACATCGTTACTAGAATCTACACCTAAATCATTCAGAGACTTGCTCACAATATGGGAAGCATGTTTTGTAAAAAAGAAGGAAAAAATAAAAATTGAACTAATTCGTCTTCAGACTGGACTTAAGAGACTTTCAGAAACAAATCATAAAGTGAATCTTTTGCAAGGTAACGCACTGATTGCTGAAGTAAATGCAAAAAAAGCGCAAATAGCAGCAGATTCCGCTATGCTTGAAATAAATGTTGAGCTAGATAGAATTCAAATGAAAAAAATCAAGATAAATCTATTAAAGTTGGATCTTGCAAAAATTTCACAAAATACTGTTGCAAGGAAAAAAGAAATCGAATCCGAATTATCGAAAATAACCCCCATTCTGAATACAGCTCAAGAGGGTAAACATTTGAAAATTCATTAATCTATACGGTTTATCGTCATCAATCTAATTTTTTTCGTTTTATTTGTCTTTCTATAAATACCAGCTGTTAATAGCATCAAGCGCGATAATCTGAATGAAATTCGCTCGCTTAAGACCCCTCCACAAGCAATAATTGACGTTTTGAGTGGTGTATTAATGTTGCTGAGGATCAAAGACTTATCATGGGTATCGATGAAAAACTTCTTGGGCAAACGTAGAATTAAGGAAGAAATTCTCAATTTTGATGCAAGGCGGATAAAACCAGTGATTATAAAGCAAGTGAGAGATTTGATAATGAAGCGCTCAAAATCATTCAATCAAGCTAATATTTCGCGGGTAAGTTTTGCTGCAGCTCCTCTTGCATCATGGGTTAGGGCAAATTTAGAATACGCTGATGTACTACAAAAAATAAAGCCATTAGAAGATGAGCTTATTCATTCAACAAATGCTTTAGGTATTAGTGAAACACAACTAAAGGAATTTGAAGAAAGCCTGATTCAGGTTGATGAAATTGTCAGTCATTTAAAAGATAAATTTGCATCTAAAACAAGAGAAGCCAAAAGTTACAAGGTGCGGCGAGATCGCGAAAAAGATAGACTATTACACGCAAAAATGTTAGAAAAACAGCTCTCTGGTGAAAAGGACCGCTGGGAAAATAGTTTAAAAAGCTTAAGGCTTAAAATGCAGTACCTTTGGTCAGATTGTCTTCTTTCTAGTGCTGTTATTGTGTATCTAGGAAACGAATGTGGAGATTCACGAAATGATTACCAATGTAAATGGAAGAATACAATAATGACTTTTAGTGAATATTCTCAGTGCGACTTTATATCAATTATGGCTAATACACGTGAATGCTATTTATGGAAAAGTTGGGGATTACCTAACGATAATACTAGTCTGGAGAATGCTTTAATTGTTGCAAATTCGATTGAGAAAAAAGTTCCTTATATTTTCGATCCCCCATTATCATGGGTAAAGCAATTTGCTGAAAGTATGAGAGAGCCTAAACAAGTAAATTTTCTCCAGCTATCATATAAATCTGTTGAAGTGCTTAGACAAATTGAGAACTGTGTGCAGCTTGGCAGAGTTTTAGTAATAACAAATTGTAATGGAATTAATCCTTTCCTATATCCCCTATTGCGAAAAGAAGTTAAATACCAGGGATCTAAGAATGTTATTCAATTAGGGGAGAAAACCCTGGACTACAACCCAGACTTTCGGTTAATTTTGCTGACAGAAAGCAAAACTAAACTATCGCCACAAGAGAAAAGTGTCGTATGCTTAGTTAATTTTACTCTTACACAAAATAGTCTTCAGCAAAAACTGATTTCTATTCTGTTAAAACATAAGAACCCTGAGTTAGAAAAGACTATAAAACTTAAATTTGAGGAAGAGGAAAATAGCACCTTTAACCTTGAAAAAATAGAGACAAATCTTCTTCTCTCGCTTAGTACAGTCGACAGTGATATTCTTGAAAATAAAGACTTGTTAAAAACATTAGCAAAAACTAGAAATAGTGCCGACAAAATATCTGAGGTTCTGTGTGAGATTAATAAGGCAAAGATTGGTTTAGAAAAAGAGCAAGATGGGTACAGGGAATTGGCTAACTTTGGTTGTAGATTATTCTTCATGGTAAAACAATTATACGCCATAAATCACTTCTATAGATTTAATTTGAAAGGTTTTCTTCTAATGTTTGTAAAAACCCTAAAGGAAAATGTTGAAATTAGTCCAATTATAAAGTTACAGTCTATTCTGTTGAAGAATATGATTTTTGCATTAGAAAAAGCAATTTGGAAAACAGATTTAATCACTGTTTTACTACATCTAGTACATGGATTAAGATCTAGTCAGTGGGGAAAGCAATTATGGGAAGTCTTTCTAGGTGGAGCAGTTCTTTCTCATAGTAATGAGATGAAATTTCCATCTTGGATTTCTCAAAATCAAAGAATTTCCTTAGGAAGTCTTGTTGAATCAAATCCAAATATTATAAAGACCTTAAACTCTGCTGACTTTCAGGATTGGGCCACAATGAATAGTCTAGAATCAAACTTACCTCCCTCTACACAATATTTGGTACCTGAGGAACGTCTTATTTTGATTAAAATTTTCCAGGCCGATAACTTGATAGAATCAATTAAGGATTATCTTACCATTCAGCTCGGATTAGACACGAATTTCCCTCAAAGTTCAACTTTGAAAGATTTATGGTCCATTATGATAAAATATCAAAACACACCAGTTCTATTCATATCTACTCAAGGTATAGATCCTGAACAAGAGCTAGCCCTATTTGTCCGGATATTTCGAAATCGTATAAAGTAAGTGTTTATAGATACTGAAATGTAAACATTTTAATTTTATTCTTGCAACATTGGTATTTCAGCAAAACATATCACTACTCGCTACAAATATCTACATAGATACAAAAGTATATCAATGGGCGACGGAGAACGCGTAGCCTCAAAAATGCTGCGTACTGCAGTGAAGGAGGGTCACTGGTTGTGTCTAAAAAATGTGCATCTATCGCTTGGTTTTATGAATCATTTAGAAATACAGTTGCAATCTTTCGATAAGATTCACAAGAATTTTCGTCTTTGGATGACAGCTGAATATCATCCAGACTTTCCTATTGGTATCCTTGAAAAGTCGGTTAAGATAGTGTGTGAGGGTCCATCAGGAATCCAAGAAAACATACGACAAACACATGTCCAGTGGAAAGAAAAGAGACTGACAAAGATCTCCACCATAGACTGTAAAGAAAAGAGTAATCTCTTGTTAATACTATCTTGGTTTCATGCAATTGTCCAAGAAAGAAAAATATACGGTCCACAAGGATTTACAAAAAAATACGAATTCAATGATGGTGACCTTTCTTGCGCGGCTGAAACTTTGATTGAGAATTTTGTTTTTAAAAGTGATTTGAACAAAATAAAACAATTACTACTTGACTTTGTGTATGGTGGAAAAATCGATAATAATTATGATCTCCGTATCCTTGAGACATATATTAATAAATACTTTTGCTGGGATGTTCTAAATGGCATCAAAGAACTATTTCCAGGCTATAGTATAAACCAGAACGAATCTAGTTGTTTTACCTGCAGGCGTATACTATCTCACCTTTTCAGAATTGATTCTCCTTCGTTAATTGGATTACCAAAAAATATTAAAGTGACAGTAAATCGTAACATTGGGAAAAGAATGATTAAGCATCTAAAATTGATGCATTTTCAAACGAAAAGAAAGATTACTGAACAAGATAAAATGTTAGAAGTAATTATACCTGTACGAGATTACTGGGAAAAAATTACAGGAAACAAAGATATTTGTAGCGAAATTTTAGAAATCTTTGACGTAAAAAATTCATTTCAGAACGCTATTAAAAACGAGATATTACTAGGAGTCGAATTGTATCATTTAGTGAAATCTACTCTCTATTTTTCAGATGATACATCAACACAAAGAAAGAAATCAATAACAGAGGCTCTTATACATGGCAACGTACCAGATGAGTGGAGGAAAAAATGGCGAGGTCCTTCCGATCCATTTATTTATCTGAATAGTTTTGTATATAGATTAAATAAAATTTACAAACTTGAAAGAAATAT
>Ga0307396_10000036_pt1 | contig 10642 bp, 1 predicted proteins | sample SouOceMetaPS1036_FD_203304 | JGI IMG/M metagenome (GOLD analysis project Ga0307396, IMG submission 203304) | Metatranscriptome of marine eukaryotic phytoplankton communities from Antarctic Ocean - PS103-6 (Eukaryote Community Metatranscriptome) | ecosystem: Environmental > Aquatic > Marine >... | reverse complement strand
GTCCAAGTTATTATATATATATATTATTATATCTACATGTATTCAGCAATGTGTTGCATTGTATTGTGTATTGTCTGTTTTTCTTTCTTCGTTTATTGTACTCGGAATATAAGATAAACACCAATTAAACTAGCTGCTTGTCTCGAATTGACTCTTTCTCCCGTCCAGTAGTGTAGCTATCGCGCCGTTCTCACACCATTAGTATTGTTTTCTTTCCTTTTTTAATCCTTTCCTTTTTTTTTGATTGCTTGTCTTTCCTTTTCTTTCTTTCTTTTTGTAATTATCGTTTAGAATTGGGCCAGCACGCACGGTACCCAGGGTGTTGATAATTCTAGAGTCTGGTTATTTGAATCAAAATAGATTTTTTATTTTTTTATTTATTTCTACGTCATCCTTTTAGTCTTCTCTCAAACGTACGATGCCTCGGTTGGTGGTTCTGTGCCTCGAACTAAAATTTCTACCGTAGGAGATGGACTTACCCCTTCATTCGATTTTGTCCAACCTATCCGTGGTGGTATATTTTGTGTATTTGCATCAACTCCGGCGGAATAGAAATCAATGTCACTACTTGTTCCGGGAGCAGAGCCATAGGGAACGATAGATATGTACCAGTGCTGCGTGTTGTTGCTAACATTACACTTGAATAATGAATAAACAACCTCCTTTCCGTCGAAGACACCACGCTTATTAAATTGAAGAGCATTCTCACAAATTCCATTTTTTCTGTATGTACCGTTTATTTCTTCATAGCCACCATTTGACACCACCACCCCTGTAATATCGTGGCCGTAATCCGCATTATTACTTTCATCGAAACGCGAATCGTCGTCGTCTTCGGATTCGTTCATGCTTGGCAGGCAATCAGAATCAGATTGATGATGGTGGTCCATTTGGTATCCAACATCGTCATTGTCTCTAGTACCGGGATAGTCCCTTCGTGAGTGACTAGACCCATAAGATTGTTGATCGGTATATAGGTCCCTTTCGATGTTTTGCCAACTACGACGATTGCGTTCCATCCAATCAGTTACAGCTGGCACATTGCTATACATTGCCTTTACCATCTCAATATAACGTTCGTACGGAGCGTATGATTCGTGCGCGTACGAGCTCGACCTTGGTCGAATATTTCGAAACACATCGGCTGCTCGGATCAAGCCAATGCAATGATTGTTCACTCTTTCGTCGCACATCATTATTGTGTCTATGCGATGACTTTGAAATTCATCAGGAATAGCACACATCACCTTTAGTACCACGGCGGCGCTAGCGACAATATCTTGTGCGGCCCAACCCGATTGTGCCTGAAATAATTGTTTAAGAGTACCAACAATTAGAGTGTGTGAAGTTTGGCGTTCTTTAAAGAAACCTGCCGCTAATATGTATTCAGTCAATATATCATTCGATGTTGTACTATGAAGGCGATGGAAAACATCGAATGCCGCCAAAACATGAACGGAAATAGGCCCTATTCTCGTATCCCTATCATTGAACATTATAGCAATATCTTGTGCAATACTATCGCAGTTGTCAACCGGCCCTTCTTGACCATCATCGACTGTCACTTTGTCATCACGCGGTCTTCGAGAAAGATCTGGTCGAAAGCCGTGATGATACAAATCATTGCGAACTCTATTGTCCTCCCGTTGAGCGGTGTCCCTATAGTAAGTTAAGAATCCAGACAAATTAAGGTAGTTCCTACGATTGCAACCATTCCCTCCGTTTGCAGAGGTATACTTCGATATAATATCAAGGATTCTTTGCGCTGGAACTTGTTCGTGACCACATCTTTGAAGATAATCTTCGATGTCGCTTTGTCCCATACCTTGCATTGATTCTTCGCAAGACTCGTCAAACACTATCGAAAATGCATCTTTGGCCTTCAGAGAGAGAACGATTCGCTTGTGGCCATTTGGGTCCTCTTTCTCAACAAGAAGGTCTGCAGGAATCATCTTAGTGATGCCCAGGAATACTGCTACTGATTCAAAGATCGGTGTATAATCAAAATTATTACAATTGCCTCGAAAACTTTGCAAATCAGAATTCATTGCTTGATTTCCGTTCATATTCAAATTATTCTGAGCTTGTTCTGGCTTTGCTTGAGTCTCTGCGACCTCAACTGAGACAGTCGAACCTGGAAATAACGATTTAAAAGTAGATGCAATACCGTTGCGACCGGCGAAGCATATCATGCGTGTAGAAACCTGACAACTCACTAACGCGTGTCGGAAAAGATCTCCGCCATATTTGGTATCCATCCATGCCAAATTTCGTATAAATAGAAAAATTTCCGAATGTTGCTTCCAGCATCTTGGTAGCGCCTCTATCAAGACATTGAGGAAAGAAAGATTGATGCCGATCGCAGATGCGGACGGTGATCGTAAATTCTCGTGATCAGCAAATTTATCTTCTAGACGACATGGATAAGGAATATTATTTTGTAAACAATAATCGAATCGATTAGGATATTGTTTCTCCCACGCACTTATCCATCCTTTGAGTTTTTGCTGTTCATCGGATAATACTAGACACGATCGTATTGCTACCACAAGCACACGATCAAATGCAATACGAGCTTGATAGATGGGACAATCTAACAGATATGTTCTAAGCCAGTTTCCACTTATGGATAAAGTTTTCGATGCAACTTTAGACACAAACGCTTGAGCACAATCTGGGTTATCATGCATTACATCTTCGAGCGTGTTTGTCCAGTCTGCAAGATGTGATCTATTATTCGCATAAAGTAACGCATCGAACATGTACGTCACAAGCATATCAGTGACATTCTTTCGCCAGCCTAGTGACTTTTCCGTGTCGGCTAGATCGGGATTGTCTACGATATTCATCGTGAGATTGGAACCATGATCGGGCCACCGACACAAATGAAGCAAATTTCGGAGAAAATTTTGGAACTCGTCATCGAACAGAAATGATTGCCATCTATGCGTTGCATTAGACCGTCGTACATCTGGCTCGAATACGTCGTATCCAGTTGTCATATGTATTTCGTTCGGTTTCTTTTCTTGGGAAATAGATAGTGGCCGTTCCGTAATCTTCACCTTCTCGTAGAATAGCATGAGCGCATTAGCGAATTGTTCGCTCTCAGTAGAATGAACTTGACCATTTGGCCATTTCGTTTCTTTCTTCACTTTTCCGCCAAAGCATTCTGAAGCAATCAACACAGGGTCAAATGGTGTTACATCCTCATCATCAAAGCGATACCATTTATCTTCAGATCCAGGATTCCGATCATTGATGAAACTGTAGTAATGACCTCCTTGAGCAACACCGGCATGAACTAAAACACCGGCTAATTTATATTCGTAATCTTCGTCAGGTAGATGACTCAATGTATTTTCGTCGGTACCTACATCCATTGCGTTATCGTCTTGATTATTGTTGTCTGTGGCGGCCTGTTCAATAGCTTCGACGCCTTCGAGAGTGTATCGCTTCATATTCAATGCCTGATCGAATGCACATCGGCTGTTTAATTTCACAGTTTCGAACGTGTTGTAATCTAAGTCAAATCGTTTCAAAGATAGGATCAACATATTCGGTAATTCGGAGATAGCTGATCGTAACACTGTATCGGTGTTTTTCTTACAACGATCACAGAAAACCTGATTGTTCCCCTCCATAATTTCTGTTTCGCACATCGTTGCTAATGCTTCGTGAATATCAGACTTCCCTCTAATTTGACAATCAACATTTAGTAACTTCTCTTCGCGGTTCGACTTCAGTCCACATTCTTTGCAGATCTTTTGTTTCGTTTGCTTCAGACCAAAAGTATGATCCAAATACTGGAAATGATCTGGTGCCCATCGTTTCAACGAAGTTTCTAACCTGTCGAGGAGCTTAGTCGAGAATTCGGACGCGTCATTCTGCTGCCAAACATCAAACTCGAGTTTGAGACAGGCACATGCTTCAACTAACGCCCGTGGATCAAAACATCGGCCTCTCGAGCCTTCTTCGAGATGGATGAATGTTCGCTGTACCTCCTCCATGAGATGACGAGAGGAAGCTTCGTCTTCGGTTTCTTTTATATCTTCCGATGGCTTATCGTCTTCCGACAAAGTAGAATTATTGTCTTTCTGACCTTTCGATCCATCAATTGTTAGTACCTCGAATACACCACTTTCCTTGCCAGGACGTCCCTCCGAAAGAAAGAATTCTTCAGATAGAAGAGTTGGTAACCTGTCGATATCTTCCTTGGTTACATTTTGTTGGTAATTAGATTCACCACTATCTGCTAAAACTATTGGGCAGTATTTTATTGTGTGCATTCCACTACCACTATCGAAAGCTTCGACTATAGCAAAGTATGATTGGCCATTTTCCCAGTTCAACGCAACCTTTTTCCCAACGAGTTCGGCACCTCTGGCAGAGACCACTCCGCCCGAAGATCGAACACTAGCAGGTAATGGTGCGGAGCAAAACGATTTGCGCAATTCTGGCATCATGAAAAGTTGCTGCAATACAGAATTCATATAACACGTACAGCCTTGATTCTTCAGTCCCGAGTACTTCGAAGAATTTCTCCCATGTCGTCTACCACCTTCATTGCCTCCAGCCCCCTGCCCCCACCGATGTTTCAGGAACGGACTCGCAACCGATACTAGTCCACTTATTTTCTGTACAACTGCTATGTAACCATTTCCATCAGTACAAGCACGAGCAGCAGATTTCACAACATTAAAGCCGTGTCGTTTTGAATCATCATTACAACATATGGCCATAATCGAAGTAGCACCACCCGGGGAGAGAAACGCATCGAAAATAATTCCCATTAAATCAATGAGAATCAGATCTTGATCTTTTGGTTTTGCGGGCAGATGTATACTCTCGGACCAACGTGCAACTCTGAATTCTTTCAGTAATATATTTGTCCCTTCCATTAAAATAGATTCATCGACATGGACAATCAACGCATCTAAAAGAGCAAGACATCCTCGCAAAACTCCGGTGGGAAAGTCGACAGAAACAACAGTCTCGCTAGATGGCCTTGGACATGCCGCAAGTTTCAAACAAACCGCTGTACCTAAAGAAGCCAATTCCGACTGCGAAACATTTTTATTCGTGCCCGCCACCAGTTTCAACAAAAGGTAGAAGTATTCATTTGTACACTCAGATGTAACCTCGATCGAATTTATTTCGTTTTTCAACCAAGTCAAAGCGTAATGTGCAAGAAGTGGAGTCGTTAATACAAGCTCGTGAGTGTCCCGTCGTATCTTCGTATTAGAACTTATCGACGAACCCGTTTGGGTATCTTCTGAACCACCCTCCCATAGCAACAATTTAACGAGAAATTTTTCCGGTGTATCATCTGGTAGTGAAGCAAAACTTTTCACTGTTGCCGGTGATTTAAAGAGTAGACAAAGAAATTTCAACACGTCCGATACGGTGGAACTTGATATGCCATTATCGGCGACAACCATTAATGTCAAACTACGTAATAAGCCTTCTGCGTTCACGAGGGACTGCATTAGTCTACTCCCAGTCACGTTTAATTCGTTCGAAGGAGAATCGTCCAAAGCTAGTTGATTATCACTAAACAGACAGCATTTCAATATTCGTAAAGCTACAGCATTCCCCCTTCTAGTCATACTTTGGCTCATTTCTGGGCTGCCTTCGGAGAATGAGAAAAATCTTACTACGGCGTCAAATCCACCACTACTTATAAATTCTCGGCGAAAATCAGTCGAATTGCTACCCAATTCTCGTTCTAGTATTTTTCTCTCTTCGTCGTTTGGTAAAGAAGATAAGATTTCGTTAGCAGGTTGAAGGAATGCGTCGATAGCAAGAAGAACATATACGGAACGGGAAAAGTTCTTCAAATCGAGAAGCCCTGCCCACTGATTTTGCTGATGAGTGTCAATATCCATAGCATCCTCGTTAATGGCGGTGACACCATCGCTACTATCAGCGGGATCGCTGCTTCTTACTGTTGATAGTATTTGTGTCGAAATTTTCGGATTGGTAGGCATGGCAAGTAGAAGATCCCATACAAGTTTGTGGGTGTTGCTGAAAGATGCCGATGCATCGCTCATTTCGTCTGGTTCTCTCCATGGTAGAGATTTCAGTACTCCCAATAAAGTATTGAATAGATCATCACTAAAATTGTTTTTATCGTCGCAGAATATATCACTCAAATCGCGTGCTTTACCGTTCCTAGCCGCTCTTGCGTTTGTGAAATTATTCATGTTTTGCTGTTGTACTTGCCGATCAGTAATCATTACTACGATCTCGCTTCCTTGAACTATTCCTATCTCGTCAACAACGGTATCATCTGGTATAGCGGCCATATGCGTCGTCGATCCGTCCGCTCCGGTTTGCTTTCGTGTAGCGGAGCTCGAGACACGACCAATCGCATTAATAAGACGGGTATATTCGACTGGAACTTTACAAGATAAAGAAATTTTTAATTTAATAGAATGCATCGTCTCGAGTGGGTGCACACTTAGTGGAATACGCCAATCTCTCTGCCAATTCGGGTCACGCTCCTGCTGCTGCTGCTGCTGTGACCGTTTCGCTTGAACAATTATTTTTCGGTAACAAGCTTTCCCACGCATGCCAAGAGGCAAACATTTCGTAATACTACGAAGACCATCGATTGTATTTATATTAGAAAAACGGTTAAGAGTGGAAATCGTTATCGAACCCGACGATCCAATTTGACCGATAGCAGTATTAAGAATACGCAAACATCTCTCAGCTGCGAGCTCCGAGGATGGATCTTTCCTGTCGAGACTTTTCTTTACTTTCGACAGACAATCGAAAACTCTTTTTCCGAAGCTGTCATCGGTCGATTCTGTTTGCATCGATTCAAGTGAAAGAGTATTGCTGCTGCTGGTGGTGGTACTGGTGTTCGTTTCAAAATTGTGATCCACTGTGCATCCAATGTAAATATTCAAAAGGTCGGTCATCGCCGATGAAGCGACGGTATCGTTGCCTGTTACCAAGCAAATACGCCAAAGTGTGTCCAGAGCGGCCTGACGGACGGATGATCCGTGCGTTGCCGATAGCTTCATTTTGTTGAACATAAAGCGGAAACTTGTATATGCTTTCTCACCAAGCTGTTGGTAACTGATGTTCGGAGAACAAAACAGCGTAACAAATGCCTTCGCGCATTCGTCCTCCGTAAATGCCGAAGAAAGTGCCTTTTCAGAATCAGGTTCTATCATATTACTGTTGTTGATGTTATTATTGCTGTTGTTTCCTTGATTCGTTGGTGCCTGATCCGCGACTCCGCAAGCATTATTTTTACTATCAACGATGTTATTATTACTGGTGTTGCAATTTCTGAGAGCTGTCCCAGATGCACTGGCAATGAAAGCCATGACTTCTTCGCGATCTGGTGGAGCGCTACATAATTGCCAAAGACTGTGAATTTGAGGAGTGCTCATATAAATTTGTTCACTTACACCAAATACATATCGAAGTATTCTTAGTCGCTCGGAAAGCGAGATCGTGGCGTTTGCATTTTCCGTATCGATCGATGGTGACTTTCTAGGTGGTGTTTGCGGTTGAATGAAGATTCTTCCTGTAGCAGCGGGGGCGACATTTCGTTTCAAAAATGATGTCAATTCTTCGAATAGCAGCAATGGCAACCCACCTTGATCGCTCATGACCAATTCAGCAGCCTGATTTCGTGGACAGGCTTCCAATACGAAATGCGTTAATTTTACCATTTTCAACGCACGGATTTCATCAACCGATCCACATGTTTGCCGTTTCGAATTTTCACTCATCGCCGAAACACAGCATCTTAGATACGTTTCGCGGTGTTCTTTCCCACCCGGTTCGATCCGCAATTCCCGTGTAACAAACTGTTTCAACGTATCATAACTTTTCAATGATGATGCGTCGGGATGGATTAGTACCGACCACAACAATTTCAAAACTTCTGCGCGAACTCGATCGGTTAGTTCGAGAATAGGTCCACTTCTGTTATTTTTATTATTAGTGTTATTATTATTGTTGCTGATGCTGTTGTTGTTAAAGCTGGATATGGCCAATGCCTCGCAAAAATCAGATACTTCGTTGAGACAGTCATCATTCTTCATACTATTACTACTGACAATAGCAACATTATTAATATTGATATTGTTATTATCGGAGGAAATAGAATTAGTTTGAGGTTGTTGGCTTTGAACAAGTGATTCGTGAACCGCTTCAAGTAACGATACCGCCAAACTGCTAGGACAAGAAAATAAGACTGTAACAAGAAGCTGGTATACTTGTGCTGATACGGCGGCATCGGTTTTACGAATACAGGTCTTCCATGCTAACAACAAATGGGATGTTTGTAGACAATACGAATAATCATCGGAATGATGATGGCCACCGTTCACGGCGTTGGCCAATACAAGAAACTGCTGTTGATGCGCCGGTGGTAGTGGGCTTTCCGTGGATATTACTGGTGCCGTTGTTTGTCCTACTGTCGCTGCTACTGTCCCATTGGTAGCAGCCTCGATATCTCTCGTTCCTCCATCATCGACATCATCAATACCGTCATTGTTAATATCGTTATCGTCGTCATGATTACACATGGATGCTAAAAACTTAATCAACGGCACAGAACGAGATACAATTTCACGATGGACGGAATCACCCAAGACTAATGTATCAATAATTTTATTCTCGATTGCCCATTTTGCCAATTGATGTTCTAACGTATTCTGTTCTTCGCCGGGTGGGACCATCGCACCGACCTTGGTAAGTTTCGGTGGTGGATCAACGCCTGCATTTCGACACGTAACCCAACCGGCCGACGGTGGTTCCCATTCTTCATGTTCCTTCGATTTATGTTGATAATAATCCGTATCACGATCGGTACCTGGTTGATCTTCATCGGCTTCGGATAAAAACCACCATTTTTGCTGTGATCGCATCGTACACCGGAATAAGGTCAGTTTCTTTTCTCGACTGCCGCGTCCAAAGTTATTACGATTGTTGTTGCTGCTGCTGCTTCTACCGTTATTGCTATTATTTCCACCATCACCATCGTTAGGATTAGATTGCTGTTGCTGTTGTTCTTCTTCTACGTATTCTTCCAACGGAACAATCCGTTCGTACACGATATCATTATTAGACGACCGCAAGCCATATCCGTCCTCCGTAACGATACCATTGAAATTGTACGTACCGTTCACAATGTCACATCCGGCACCACGTGCAACATAAGTTCGGGGTGGTGGACGAGAACTTTCACAGGCTTGCATCAATTGTTCCAATTGTTGCCAACCAAACAACTTTAATGGTAAGGATTGAGACGTAATCAATTTCAATACCAACGCACGCCAAAAGACATAAAAGTCATTCCGTTCCGACCGCCGTGATTCAATAAATCGATCAAAGATCTTATGCAAATCATTCAAGAGGAATTTTAATTCATCCATATTGAATTTTTTCAACATCTCTTCCGTACAGGATGTGATGTATCGCATAACTGTCTTGGCTACATTCACTGTAGCTTGCTGCAATGACATCAACCCAACTTCGCTATTCCTGTTGCCTTGGTGATGATGAGAATCATTATTATTTTGGTTGTTTTGATTCTTTGCTATGCACGCATCCAACAAGGCTGTTAGCACCTGATACAGAATATCAATCGACGGCATTGTCGATGGTACAACTACTGTTGTAACTGCTGGTACTGTAATCTCGCGGACAGCAGATAATGATGGTGGAGGTTCCCGCCGCTGAGGAGTCGCCGACGGAGAAATTGCAGTAGTGGTATGATTGTTGTCAGTATTATTGTTATTGGTGTTGTTGTCAGAAAAAACAACGGTAGTAGAACCAATGGTAGAAAAAGACTCTTCCGTTGTTGCTGTTGCTACTACTGAACTAGTACGCACATCACCTCCAACATTATCAATAGGATTATGACCATGATCATGACAACCATGTTGATCCACGATACTAATCCGATCTGTCATGTAGGTGACCAATTGTGCAAATCCATCCTTCACGAGGAATGCTTCGACGATGTTCAATCGCGTTTGTGGTAAGCCGGATAAATTTTGGACATTCCAATTGGATCGTGTGCCCTTGTAATAAATTTTCTTTTTATTGAATAACACCCCCAAGACCTCTAAGGTGGAACAGCCGACTACATTCGGATTGCCGGATCGAGATCGCCGGCCACGATTGTTTTGGATTTCTAAATCATTTGCAATAATTGTAACGGCTGTATTTAATGAGTCGTGAACGCATTGACGTTCATTGACACCCACAGTTGCTGGTTGTTGTTCCAATAATATGCCAATAATCTGTCCCATATATTTTTCCACAAAATCACGTGCCTCGCGTGAAATTGATAAAAACTTACTCGCCTCCTGGAGGGTCTCAACCGATTGACTCCACACCACGGTAGACTCTTTATCCAATTTATTACCAACCTCGACCCATAATTGTAAAGTATCCTCCGAGGGTGGTTGACATGCATCCCAAATATACGGTGGTAGAAGCATTCTCTCTGGTTCTTCTTCTGCTTTCGATGCCGTAGCTGTCGTTGTCGTTACATCCGCTATAGTTGCTGGAACGCCGTCATTCGACGCCGTCATGGTTTGTTGTTGTTCTATTGCTTTGTATCAAGCATCAATAGAAGAAGATGATGATGATAATGGTTTTGTTTTTG
>Ga0307396_10000035_pt1 | contig 10669 bp, 2 predicted proteins | sample SouOceMetaPS1036_FD_203304 | JGI IMG/M metagenome (GOLD analysis project Ga0307396, IMG submission 203304) | Metatranscriptome of marine eukaryotic phytoplankton communities from Antarctic Ocean - PS103-6 (Eukaryote Community Metatranscriptome) | ecosystem: Environmental > Aquatic > Marine >... | reverse complement strand
TGAGATTTAATTGGTCTCAACAGAAATGTTGTTCATGATTGAAGAATCTGGCATAATTGCAGCTCTATTGCGATACATTTGGTTCGGTTTTAGCATATCTTGATGAAATTATGTAAGCTAGTAAATGAGAGGGGAGATTGAGACGAGGAGATCAATACCTTCATTCTGCTGTAACGTACAAGCTCGAAAGTTCTAACCAACTAATTTTCATTTTTAGAGAAATAGTGCTTATCATTATAAACCTTTCTTAGTTTTGCTGCAATGATGCTCACAGATATTTTTGTGAGTTACATAATTGAGTCGTTGTACTTTCTCTACCATCATTTAGCATGTGGTGAATATTATTTAATTGATCAGCTTTTACATCTTCATCTTTATTTGTTGTTATTATCATGAAACTAGCTCTGTTGGTAGTTATCCTATTTAAGGAAAAACACAGATACTGCAATGATAATACCAAGTTACAAAATCATTAAATTTTCTTTTGTTCCTAACTCCACCATTTTGCGGAACTATCAATAGTTTTCCTACCCCCATCTTTACTTGTCTTATTGACAACTGTTATATCACCATTGTTCATACCAATAAACATCAATTGCGCTATATTTTCATGCGGAGAAGTAAAGGCAATGCATTGAACAGGGCAGTTATTTCCTAAGTCAAGAACATTCTTTATTTCTAGATCATGCAACGAACGAAATACAACATGACAGATCTCTCCACCTGTTACAAGTGTGTGACCTCCTGGTACAATTTCCATTGCATTCAGTTTTTCTCCTGCATCAATGCTCCCAAGTTTCGCGCCATTAACAGTGTAAGACTCAAGTTGTCCATTTTCAAAATGCACAACAAAAATGCCATGACTATCAAGCGCCAGTTTTCTAACTGCTGACATACACTCGCTGTCTCCATTCGTTTGTTCATTCTTTTCCGAAGGACGTTCATTTGTTTTGAAAGATCGCACAAACTTACCCATCCGCCCAGTGTGAACACAAATAAGTCCATCAATAGATCCACTTATTACAATATCTAACTCAGATGAGTAGGCAAGGGCAGAAATAGCTGTTTCATGTCCCCATAAAATATGGCAGCACATCAAAATAGAGTCATTTTGTACATTTTGACTCTTTCCTAGTGCAGTTTGAATATACCCATCCTTTAACGCAATTCCCATATCTGTGTGATCAACAACCCATACCCTACATGTTGCATCAACCCCACCAGTAATCATAAGCTCATCATCATCACCCACACAAAGACAGTTAATGGGTCCTCTATGAGTTCCCTTTTCAGAACCTCGCAACTGTAGTCCATCTAATGAATGTGCTTTAACTGTGCCATCGATATAACTGCAGGATAATAGAATGAAGGAGGCGTCAGAAATTTTGAAATCTTTAGCCTTTTGAGTACCTAACGAATAACGCTTTGTCTGGTATTTGAAAAGCCCACTAAGAGTAGTTGCGAAGGTACAATTGCCAGGTTCTAATATACCGCTCTTGAACCAGTCTATTTTACTATCAAATATAGATGAGTCAAAACCGTTTTCCTCAAGACTGGGATTCACAACCGATGGACAAATACTCATTGCATTGCATCCTAGCTTACGTAACTTGTCTCTCTTGAATATAAAAGGGGGATTGGATTCTGTATAGCTCCACCGATAAGTACCAATACTCAAGTCTGAGTATACAGCAACTATTTGCTCAGGTAGTACATGAATACTTAAAACTTTCCCGTGAGACTTCGTATTATCACCTCCAAATTGTTTTTTAGGAGTATGATATTCCAAATTTCTCCAGAATGATGATTCCGAGATTAAAGGCGACCAACACTTTTCAGGTTGAAAACGGCATGGATGAGGATCATTTAGAAGAAGTTGAGGAGTTTGCCCAAAATTCTGTATCTGGGATTCCGTTGCAATCCTATCAACATCATTCGTGATTTTGTCAAAATCTACAGAACCTTCATACGATAGATAATGAAAAATATTATTCGCTTTAATGGCTTCTTCTCCTCTTTGTTTGTATCCAAATATAAGATCAACCCATTGATGAAGATGATTTGACACATAATCTGATTCTAATGCCAGTCTCTGAATACGAACGAACTCATGTGCTGAGCCATTGGCCCATGGAGGAAGTTTGACATGGCTTACATCAATATTATTTTGTGTTTCCCCCAGAGGTAAATTGTTTGTATTTAAAAATATTTCTGGACAAGTGAAAAATTCGGGTATAAGTTCTTTGACATCAGATGTCGAGCTGAGACAGCTTTTCCAGCAACCTGCAACATCAAAAAATAAACGGTCTGGGCAGTCAAATCGTCCTGATTGGAGTTCAATAGCCATAGTGGTAAACGGTTCTTGACGAATAAGATAATGAAGAACAACACCTGGTGATGAGTAATGACTTCCATATAAAAACCTTTCCTCTACAGGAAATCCATCAAGCTCATGATATCTTTGTATAAGCTGAAGTAGTCTATCATCATTTAAAGCTCCAACTGGCTTAGATAAATCTCTAAATGTTTTTGGATTTTCCAGGTCAAGGTCTGCACTCTCGTAATCAGCTATTACCCATGGAAAGACAGGATACTGGGTAATATCAGTGAACGTTCGACCAGCCATAAAGTTAAGCTGCACCAAATATTCAAAATTTGATATTTTTCTTTTCTGCCAGAGTTCTGTGACATTACTTTTACTAAAAACATATTGTGGGTTTAATGACTTTGGAGAGGAAAGCATTGGAACGTTGCAACTTCTCAATTTACTGTTAAACTTGTCTCTTTCTTTTGGACCATTACTAAAATTTACAAATAGTTCATGCGTATCTGCAAAGAAGAGTTCAATTGCCTGAGCTCTTAAGAGAAATCTCCTACCATGAACCTCTGTCAGTCTACTAAGTCTCCATCTTTGTTCTTGTTGTGTAGGATTCTTATCTTGAGTAGTATTAACTGTTTCTTTTGTCCTCACGTTAATGGTTTCTTCAGGATTAGGGCGAAAGTAAAGAGCGTCCGTTGTCAATAGCATAACCCCTTTTGTCAAATTTTGCAATGTCACTACTACTACCGATTCAAATAACTGTACGACTTTTTCTCCTTGACACCAAATAAATTGCTTCGCCCAATTTTCCTCACTTTCTTGTTTATTTACAATCTTATTGAAAGACTGATCTTCGGCTTTAACTTGATCCCAGTCATTATTATCATTTTCTGTTAATGCATCTTCACCTATTTCATTCACATCCAACTTACCCTCGTCTGGTTCTATTGCTCCTTCGTCTTCATTGTAAAGAATATTTTTATCACTTGCTGTCTTACTCATCTTCTTTAATTTTTTTTCACTATCGCCATCATTACGTTGAAGAATTATGCCTTCACTGGCCACTCGAACCATTGATCTAATCTTCATTTCATTCTTCTTGCAAAGACGATCTTCTCTATGCTTTTGTGCTTTCTCTCTTTCTATCCCCAGCATTAATTCGTAACTTGCTGCTTTGTGATCATCGAAATCTCTATTGGGAAGTAAGAGGATTCTTCTATGAAGACGATCTGTATGTTGTGCTAACATCCAGTGATCAAGTTGGTGCCATGGCTCGATCTTTCTTTCAACTGACAACAATTTAAGACATGTCATTTCTTCCTTTTTCGATTTTAGCTGAGCTTTGTTTGCCATATCCTTGCGATAAAGAGTACCTAATCGATTAATAATAAGATTGCCATCATGTTCTAGATCACGAACAGCTTCAGTGTCTGACCATTTCTTGTGCTCATCCAAGTACTTATTAAAGGGAATATTCAATGCCAAGTCATATTCTTTTAAGATTTGTTTAGTCTCGGCAGAAAGTTGATGCATAACTAAGAACCCTTGAGTACTTGCGGTCCTATTACGATAGACCTGATTGTTTGCTACTTGTTCTGGGATAGCTATGTCACCATCTGTATCTACGTCATGGAATGATGTTACCCATGCATTAGCCAAAAAAACTCTTAGACTGGCTTCTTTACTTGAGTTAGTATTGTTCGCATTATTCTCATCACGCTGATGAATAGTGGTGCTTTTTCGCGATTGGTTTGAAGTTTCTTCAAGTCCAGCTGATAACGATTCATATGCTTGCAATGAAAGTGCTGCTCGTAACACTTCATTTCGTCCACGAAAGGAAATTTGAACTATTTCTCGTAATTCATTGGTTGCGCCTAACAATCTTCTATAACTTTTTTGGCGCTCATCTTTGCTAGGAAAATATTTCAGAATGGGTGCAGACTCAATCTCAATCAATACAGCTGAACATCTTGATAAAGCTCGATGACACTGCAGGACAACACAAAGAACTAGTCTATCTAACGGTGCTGTTAGTTCATGGAAAGGTTCTAAATACCCACTAGCCTTTGCAGTAGCATCGCGAATCAAATCTAAGCTAAAATGTAAAAAACAACGAAGTCGACTGCAACATTGCAAAAACTTTAAACTGCTTGGTTCTAGATGGGATATAAGAATTAAGGAAATTCGAATTAAAGAGGCAACAATAGGACCTTGGGGTTTACCAAAGCGTGGCTCTTCTGATTGAACCAAAGTCAGACCATGTAAATGAGAATTTTGATCGGATGAATCCAAAAAATCTGGAAAGATAAAGGGATCTAATAGAGAAAGTAAATGGCTCGCTATTAGAACACAAACGTAACGGCAATGTTCACGTCCACCTTTACCATGTTCACCCGAGGAGCGCCTATCAAGAACTGTTTCAGTCATTACTTCATTCGATGCAATGCCCTGAGTTGCTGAAGGGAGTCTGATACCATGAAGACCCCCAGAAAAAAAATCAATAGAAGATGAAATCAAATTTCTGTAATCAAAAATATCAGCCATACCAAAGTTCCTCGTCAGCATTGCCGAAACGATTGCTATCAGATGCCTTAGTGCTTTCCATTGCTTAGCAGCTGCGTACATATCCATATTGTCGACACCATTTAGTAAAATCGATTTGTTTACAAGTCTTGCACTTTCCTTAAGGTACCTATTCCTTTCACTCTTTTTACCAATGGACATGGGCGAAACCGTTGAAATATCTAAAACTGTTCCATTTTCAATTAGTTCAGCAAGTAGATGACTCATCAAGATACAAACAACTTCTTCACCATTCACACACACACGGGTCAGACATGCTGCTAATTCTAGTGCACGAAAGCTTATCTCCCCCCCTTTACGGAAACAGTGACCTAATAACATAGAATACAGTTTCAAGGATAAATCAAAACGAGTTTTTAACCCTTCATCTACATCAGAGTTACTTTCTTCTTTAATCTTAGACATTTCAGTCATTTTACTACTATATGCGAAATTATTCTTATTGCTCAATGCTTCAACATCAGTAGAGATGATGTGAAATAAGACAACTTGCCAATCTGTTCCAGATAAAATTTCATTCGCAAATTTTTTACTAACACGGACTAATGCAAGAAGATCAAATAACCAATGTTCAATTTCATTGGAAGGCAAAAAGCGTAACAGGCACAAAACCGTCTTTAAGACGTATGGGTCTCTTATTTTCTGATTTGTGTCTCTCCTTATTGCAGTACATGAAGGTTTCTTGCAACTAACGATTAATCCATTTAGAAGAAATTTGTCTGGAATGATTATTATACCAAAAACGTTGTAATCGTTAGATGCTGATAAATTAGTGTCATCAACTAACAAAAGCATTAATGCTGCATGGGACAGTTTGCCAAATGCTTCACGGTGGGATCGCAATACAAACCAAAGTAGTTTGTAGATTTTCTCAATTGTTTTTGGCGTGAATCGTAGTAGAGATGTCACTCGTAACCCAGCTCCAACAATCTTTATTGTATTAGATATTTTTGAAGCGGCTACGTCTTTGGCGTTCTTCAATTTTGAAGGTCTAGGTGATGTTGGCTCTATGTTTAATCTGCTTCCGGTAACAGAATTATCAGCCGAATCTGTTGAAAATGCAGTAGATAATGATTGAGAAACCTCCAAAATTGTCTTTAAGCAGTGAATACCCAACGATATAAGTTCGTCATCATAGCTATTTACTATACAGCACAAAGTCCAACTTGTAACGTCACCCAAACATTCAACCAAAGACTCGTAAAATCCTGGTATAATAGGAGAACACTGCATCAAGAATAATAAAGCAGTGCATACCTTCTTAGTTGATAAAAGTCTTTCTTTTCTCGTACATTTCCATGCATTAGTTGTAACCTGAGCATCCATATTTACTGCTTCCCATTCCAAATCCATATTATACGAAATAAAGTTTAAGACCGGTCCTATTGTAGTCTTTGATGTCTTTGTTGAAAGCATAATTATAAGTATGCTGAGAATTACATCAACAAAATAACGGCGCTCGTTTATGGTGAGTGGTACAGTAGGTTTCATACCGGAATTTGGTCCTCTATCAAATAAGATCGAGTCAACCAGAAGCGTTTCCTCTGTGTTATCAACTGTTGTGTATTCATGTATTAAATTAATCATCTCTTTTACATCAACGCAAGCTAGAGCTCTATTTGGAGAAGACTTAGCCAATGAAGACAACAAAGGTAATAAAGCACCATGTAGCGCAACCCCTATGGAATTACTAACGCCACCGAACCACAGATCACCATTAAAGAGTAGCTGTGAATATATTTTTTCAGTTAAAGGCAAGTTGTGAGAACATGCATCTCGCAGATCAATTAGGACATCTACAAACTCCTTAGATATTTTTGGAGAGCTCCGCAAAGCGCTAGTGACTGTTAATTCAGAAGGGTGAAATGAATTTGCTATTGATTTCTTTTTGGATTTCTTATCCTTAAAAAAAAATTTATTTTCTGATAGTGTTTGCTCGACAATATCAACACCACCACACCTTAAAAATTCGCGACTATTTTCGTGATGATCGCGTAGAAATGAAACTAAGAGGTTAAATAGGCTTGGAATAATCAAACTGCTCTGGCAATATTCAATTAAAAATTTTTTTTCGGATCTTTCTTTTCTTATTATGTTCATTGCACATACACCATCACCGACATCTTTCTCCCAGCCTCTTTCAATATGACCTTTAGAAAGAAAATATCGAAATAAAGGAAGTAAGCATTGTACACCACCAATACTCCCAATTACATCTTTTGCTCCATCGACTTTCCACGACGAAATTTTCCTACTTTGTAATACAGCATGTAGACCAGAATAAATTTCTAACACCAAAAGATTACCACCAGAAACTTTTTCAGGATCCCAGAGAAGGTAAATTTTTGAGTAAAAAGATAAATTTGTAACGCTTTCAGTACTTTCATCATCTCCATTCAACTCTGATGAATCTGCTCTTGCTACATGAACGCCACTGAGACTTGAGATATTTCCTGTCAATACAACCATTTCTTCAGCATCAACAGGCTTCAGTTCAATTTTTTTTTTAGATTTTTCAAGATTGAGGTTCTTTGAGACATTATTTGTGGTATTTGTGGGGACAGCACTTTCTCTATACAAAGCGTCAAACGTAGAGTTAAGTACGTTTTCGTTAAATATGTATAGTGGACCAGTTTGTCCATTCATACCACACCAAAATTTAATATTGAAATGATCACAAGGAGTACCCTGAAATGAACTAATAAAACTATTACTACTTAGGACTTTTGATTGTGGATTTCGAAGTTGCATTGCACCTTTTTCGATAGATGATGAGAATGATATTTTAGGAAATTTTACTGGCTGAGATAGCATAACTTTACCATCTAATATGATTGTGATTTCATCTTTCGTTATGAGGTATCCACTCTTAGCAAGCTTTATGACCAAAAAGTACCATGATCTTGGAACAATAGGACACTTTGACAATTTCACAATACGCGACTGAGTTTGAGAAGTGCCCTTTGTAGCATTACTTGAGTCGTGAATGGTAACAACAATAGTAGCAGCAGAACCTGTACCATTTTTCCAGTCTTTGGTATCAGCTACGTCCAACATTTCAAGTGATATTTCAATTCCTCCTCCATTATCTGCCAACACACTTAAAATAATAGGAATTTTATTTTTCGTATCACTGTCCTTACTTCTTTGACCATGTGTCATGTTAAAATTCTCTACTCTAAACCATGCAGCCATGGCAAAGTTTGATTTAAATGGCCAACTTAAATGTGTCTCGCATGCTACCCTTCGTTCTATTCCATTCGAACATCCAAACGAGAAAAAACTTCTTGGCGAAGCTTTTTCTAATTTTTTGGCCAGAGATGCACCCTCCGTGGCAACAGTAAGTGCGCGGGTCAAATATAAACGAGCGATATTCGGTACAAACAGCCTCATTCCATCCATTTCATCATCCATCTTATCACTAGCAATAGAAAAGTTCGGAACAGAAATCAAATTCAAAATAAATCGCAGTTGTTTCACGGATATACTAGCCATGCAGAAAAGACCTAATAAACGAGTAAGAGGACCAAACAACGATGACAGCAAAGAGAAGGATGATCGAGACACACATTTGGAAGACGATCGGTCATGTTTCAAACACATCTTAATAAGTTCCAAAATCGAATCAACAGTTTCTGATTGACCCAGTTTGCATCTTAATCGAACCATTGAGTAAAGTTGATCAGCTTTGGTTAAGGGTCCAGTCTGTCGACAACTAAAATTAGAATGCTCATTTACTTTAATCCACATACAACGTCGGTCTACTACTTTGCTTAAAACTGTAGATGGATTCAAAGTATTGCTTTTATTGGAGGAAGTGGTTATTGATGTATTACCCGATGAGAGACTTTGATTAATATTTTTCTTAACATACTTTTCATCATTCCTATGATTTTTTTCATTATCCGAGAGAAGACGAGTCCTTACGCGAAATTGGGGCTCTTTGTCATCGAATGAGCGAGCACTATTTTCCTCCAAAAGTATTTCTTCATCTTGTTGCACTACATTCAAATCCGGCATGTTTTTCTGTTCATGGGCAACATTCACCTTTGATTTACAGAATTCTTCTTCATTATCACTCATTATTTCATCGTAATCTATCAAACATTTTTGGTTAAATTGATCATCTGTTTCATTGGTCAAAAGCCGTATCAAAATTCTGAGGAAGGAAAGTTTAAAGTGAAGTGGTAGTGCAGGGAACATCAGCTTTTTTTTAACCTCTTCCTCTTTATCATTTTGCTTCTTCTGTTCGGTCCCGTCTTTCAACTGCTCTGTATGCTGCGATTTTTGTGGTTGAGCATTTGTTGGAATAGAAGAATTATCGAAAGATGAACTTCTTATGTTTGAAGTACAAGGAATTTTAGCTGTCAATAGCTGAGTCACCGCATTGCATGTATCATCAACGTTCACCACTATATCTCTTGGTAAGTAAATATTAGCTCTTTCCATGGTATCTGCCGCAAGTTCCATAGCACTGTGACACTCATTCATTCTCTCATACTCCAAATTTAAAATATTTCCAATTGATTTGAACGATGGTGCTGGAGAAGAGAAATTAGAGAAAACGTGGTGAAGCATGTATGTTTCGTCATAACGCTGTTTTTCGTCACTCGATGCATTTGAGTGGAGGGTCGGTATAGATTGAGTTTTGAATTCTATATCATCATAATTTTGGTTAACATTGTCATTACAAAGGGATGCAGTTTCCTGAAAGTTTGGGGAGGACACACTATTATGAATCTTTGCATCAGCATTTTCAGCAGAGGTCTCTTCACTCTTTTTTGTAATGCCTGAAATGAAATTGGTATCCAAGGAAAGTCTACGTCGTGGGGACAATATTCCATTTAAAATAATTTTTGTAAAGAATGTTTCACTTGTTTTTGGAAACGCTCCAACGCTTCTGTCCGCAGTCTTTTTTTCTACATGATTACTATCTATGCTACCCATACTGTGTTTATTATTATTCATTTCTGGACTTAATTGCTCAGTATTTGATTCTTGACCCGTAATTCGTTCTTTCATTTCGGCAATATATCTTAACTCTTGAAGGGAGCATGGTATCACCTTGGCACTCAGCAACAGATTTTCTGTTGTTTGTGATGAATCCTGGTTCCGGAGGTGAGGCTTAATTTCGTAACTTTCTTTCTTTATATTTTTATTCGTTTTTAAATCGCTCATGAAGTCTAGATCACTTTGCTGTGGTGTTTCTTCAGGCTTTTTAACGTCTAAAATTGCACTTTGAATTTGACCTGATTCGTTATCTAAACAATGCGAAATTTCAGTGGTTTCATAATCTACAATACTATTTGGATCTTCTAATATTGTTCCCAAATTCTTCTTCGAAAGAGAAGAATCAACCATATGTACATTTTCCTTGTACGATCCCACAAGTTCAACATTATTATTTCCTTTTGAAATTGACTGTTCCACGCCATAGGTCTTTTCTGTTTTCAAAACCTGGTCTGTCGCATTCTTTTGTTCAATGAGCTGCTCATAGTTTTCCTCATCATGTTCATCTGATGATTCATTTTGTTTCCGAGTTTGGAGAGACTCTTCTGGAATGTCCGTGTTTGCTAACATATTACTAATGCTTCTATTTATGGCGCCAAACAAGGTTTATATTCGCATATCTCTACAGCGGGCTGTATAATCGAGGAAGCCAAGATTTAGATTACACAGTAATCTGTAGACCGAATTATGACTGCATGCATAGAGCATGCATCTTGTTCTCCTCTTCGTAATTCGTCAGTAAGAAGTAAGATTGGA
>Ga0307396_10000027_pt1 | contig 11300 bp, 2 predicted proteins | sample SouOceMetaPS1036_FD_203304 | JGI IMG/M metagenome (GOLD analysis project Ga0307396, IMG submission 203304) | Metatranscriptome of marine eukaryotic phytoplankton communities from Antarctic Ocean - PS103-6 (Eukaryote Community Metatranscriptome) | ecosystem: Environmental > Aquatic > Marine >... | reverse complement strand
CAGGATCATACAGTGTGCCTTTTTGCAATCAATTACGTTGCGGTATTCATATCTCTGGTAGACTTCTCGAATCTAGCTACGTAGCTATCAGGTCTATAGTAAACGAACGACAACCTGCGGAGGAAGACGAATGATACTCTTGGACAACTAATTTGAATAAATCTCCAAACCCGAAATAAACCTAGATTCCCGTACAACTACGTTCGAGCAAACAATCGTTCCTTTCTCTTCTCCATTGTCAGATTTTGCGGTGCTGTTCGCCGATATGGTTGCTTTCCGCATATCAGCAGATACAGTACCTCAGATGATACTGTCGAACAGCGAGAAGAAGAGCTTTGTCAGTGATGGTACTACTTCTGGCCTGTATCACCGATCAAAGAAGAGGCGATGTTGGAAGAACGATAGAAAAACATCCGCAATATGGACAGTAATACGGACAGTGACTAGTTGCCATAACTGCTGCTATTATCTACCAACAACAATCATGACGGTGTCAATTATTGTCGCGTTGTTCGCTGCGCCGTCAGCTTTAGCCTTCACTCAACGATTGGATCGGGCCGAACCCATTTTACCGAGCAAACCGAATGTCTTTAAAAAAGAGAGTTTCAACTTCAATGTGATAGGGAAAAAATTACCATCCAGTATAATTTGTCAAAGAAAGAGTAGTTTGTTGACGAAAGAATCTACATCATATTCCAGGCTATTTTTGTCAACCCAAAATCCTTCAGCGGTGGACTCGAATACAAATTCTGATCAACAAGAATGGAAAGCTATTTTCGTAGCCTTGCAATTATACAAGGCAGCATACGGGGACATAAAAATTCCAATTGAATTTATAGTTCCCGCAGCTGCTCCATGGCCGGAGCTCGCGTGGGGATCAAAACTGGGCCAAAAGGTGAAATTAATACGCGAGGAAGAATTATACGTCACCAGGAGTCCAAAACGACGCAAACTGTTGGAAAAACTAGGATTCGATTGGGAGGTTTCAGGGGATGCCTCCAAAAATAAAATCTCTTTTGAGGAAATATTTGAAGCGCTCGTAGTCTATCGAGGAGAAATCAAACCGTCTGGACCATTGACCGTTCCCATTGATTTTTGTGTCCCCGATGCAGATCCATGGCCAGAGAATACAAGAGGGCTTCCATTGGGAAAAAGTTTAAAACAGTTAAGATCAAAGAAATTTTTGAAGGAAAATCCTGATGCAGAAAAAAGACTGAAGCAAATCGGTTTAGAAACGGACAAAAAGCTATCAGCAAATGACAAGAGATTTTTGGCTGTGTACATGGCCCTCGAAAGTTACAAAGAAATATATGGGGATTTACTAGTTCCGCAACCTTTTATCGTTCCCAGTGATTCTATAAAATGGCCAGAAGAATCGTGGGGTTTACGACTTGGAGCACGTGTTAATGCAATTCGCAGTCAAGGAACGTTTATTAAAAATAATTCAGAACGCCGAGATATGTTAGATGCCTTACAGTTTGTCTGGACACCACCCGAAAAAGAGTCGAAGAAAAGAGGGCGTAAAACACTAGATCAAATCGACGAGGAAGAAAAGAAGGCTATATTAGAAGCTTCTGTTACGAGTAACAGAACAATTCCATCTTTGTCCAACATTTCGGAACAGGCTAACCTTGAGAATGATTCCGAAGAGGAGTACACAGATTCTTTTCTTTCATTTTTCGATTTCAATGGGAATGAACAGGAGAGTTCCGAGATCGAATCTTCGGCTGGTGAACCTACCTGGGGGCTAGAAGCTGACCGAGAAAATATTCCAGTTAAAAATAATGGCGATGTAATGAAAATAAAAGTCGACGACGACTACGAAGCTCCCAGAACGCTAGGTGATAGCCTATTAGCGGCAAGAGAACGAGCATTGGAGTATGGAGTAATCGAGGACACTGATAGCAAACGACCTACTAAAAGAAAACGAGAACCTGATATTCCTTGGTTCAATGATGATTTTGGTGGCTACTTTGTCTTTGAAGATGTTGTTGAAGCCCTAACGATGTATAAAAAAAAGTATGGAGAATTCTCTAACCTTACCAATGGGGAATTTGTTATACCTATAAAGGATGCGCCTGAGCATTCTTTTGACGATGATTTTAGGGACGATAGTAATACGTTAGATTCAGCTGAAACATCTAACTTTGACACGATAGAAGACCCATCATTAACGGAAGACCAAATCGAAGCCGAAATTTCTAAGCTAGAGCGTGGAATTCTCTCACCGATAGGAAAGGATGGTACTACTTTGGTTGGCCTCGAACAAATTGAGTGGCCCGAACACCTCGAAGGCATGCGGTTAGGTGACATCGTCAAACGTATGAAAGATGGAAGCTTAGAAGTTAAGCATTTACCCGAAAGAAAAGCTCAATTAGACGCGATTGGTTTCGATTGGGGTGATTCAAAGTACTTTTTAGATGTGCCGTTTGAAAAAGCAATGTGTGCGATGTACGCCTTCTACATGGTTAGAGGTGACATGTTTGTTCCACCTGACTATGTGATGCTCGACGAAGATCCTTGGCCGAGAGTGCTAGCTGGATATGAACTTGGAAAGGCAGTAAAGAGAATCCGCGAGTTGCAACATTTTTTTGAAGCATTTCATACAGAAAAAGTGAGCCTTCTGAGGATGGTCGATTTTGTTTGGTTCCCAACTCTAGCTCATCCTATAGATCCAAGTGAGCCAGAGATGTCTTCAGAAATGTTATTACTAGGTGCTCTCGGTCACCCTGACTACCACCAATTGGATGAGTTCCCAATGGGGCTTCCAGACAAGATCATGGCCGATGGCCCATTCCACGTTTCCAATGATCCACGTCAGTGGTGGCGAGAATGGCATAACTGGGACTACGTTGCCGATATTTGGCACAGCATGGGAACAAAAGATCGTGCCGTAGCCTTGCGTAAAGGCGGCTATCCAAGAATGGCTGACGAACATAGAGAGAAATACGGACCTGGTCTATTCGACCAAATCGACGATTACCTCAAAAATATTTTGCAGGAGGTTGGCGAAGAAGGGTTGGAAGAAATGATTGGTCCTGATGATGCTAAAGCTTTTTACCAGGCTGTAGATCAATTCGATCAACTGATTATTAAATGGCCTGGGATGACCCAAAGCGAACGTATGGACGCACCAGGGTTGTATCTTACAAATTTTACTCTCTATGGAAGAAAAGGAGGGTTGCCTGCAATACTGAAAGTTTATACAGAATCATTCGAGGACAACCAACGCCAACGTACCGATCTATCCGAAAATCTGCTTGTCATTCGTGATCAACTTTTTAATTACTTGGACGAACTTGTTGATTGCACTGATATGGACGATTTTGAGCTTGATATACTCTGGCGGTTCCGCCTTAAATTTTATCTATCTCTACCCTTACATGACCGTTTTGATACTTCAAACAAAAAATCAATGTTGCAGGAATCACTTGAATCAGAAAAGAAAGAGATAGGTGAAATGGCTGATCAATTAGAGTCACAACGAATTAGTATGGAAGACGAAAATGTTGGAAAAGACGGAGAAGCAGATGACGAATCATTTTACGAAGAAGAGTTCGAAACTGATATTAGCGTAGAGGAAGAAGTTGAAATATAACGAATGAAAAATAAATTTAGCATTACGGAATTGATGAAATCAGTAAATAGTAATAGCTCGAAACAAAAATTGTATATAATGTAGGAAGTTCCTGATGCTCATTTTCAAGGAATGATGTGCCTATTTATAGGAGGCCGTTATAGTGAATGGATTGTTTGGGATTCATTCGAAAGAGGCATTACCCTAATGAATATCTTAATTATAACCTTGATCTTCCATAGACACACCCGATGAAGAGAGAGCTGTTTCAATAGCAACGGCTTTGCCTTCAACAGATCCGAACAATGCATCGCCAAGCTCTAGATTTCCTTCTTCAAGTGCTAAATCACCTTTCACTACATCTCGAAACATTTCAAGAGACCACTTCATTATCTTATTTCGTAAAAAGTCCTCAATAATGGTTCCTCGAAAAAGACTTGACAGTAAGCGAGGGACAACAAACGCCATTTGCACATTGATAGAGCATGACCTATTTCCTGTTTGTTCACCCGGTTTGGGAATAAATTGAACAACACCCTTGTTGTTAACTCCACTTGTTGATTCCCATCGGATCCCTTTGCATGGATTATTAACAAGCTCGGACTTAGCACGCCATCGAAAGTTAACGCCGCGGACTCGAAGAGTCCATTCAGTTTCTTCGCCATTATCATCACCATTGTCAACGTAGGCAACCGATGCCAGCCACGGGGACCAGCGAGGTTGTTGAGGTAGATCGGTGAATCGGGCGCAAGCTACATCGGCAGTAAACGGAAGAGGCAGTGATGCAACCAGAACAATTTCACGCCCGGAACTACTCACAGAAGTAGATGCTTCAAATTCATCTAGCATGTATGAGTCGGAGCTATTCGCACTTGATGACACTGATGATGTCCCAAAAGATGATCCATCTGCAGCTATAGAACTTCTTTCTAGAGAATATAAACTACGAGAAAGGACGCCAGAAGAAACAGAATTGATTTCATCCAAGCCCAATCCAAAGAACGCGCGAGAAAGAGATGCAACGTTTATTATTCCGTTTCGATTCACATAAGATCCAAACGAAGGCGATATAGTGTCACGAGCCATAACTTCAAAAGTGCTCAAACCATGTGGATATTGATGTACGCTTGCCTTCTTCGAGGAGGCATCCGAAATAGATGCTAAGAAAGAAATATAAGAAAGACCGATACCAGAGTCAAACGAACTAGTGAACACGGCTCCAATGCCTAACTCCTGTCGAGAAAATCGAGCGATACGAATGGACATCTCGAGCCCCAAGAGAGAAGGTTTTAAAATAACTGCAGCGCAACCTCTTGAACCTTGACCAAAGACTTCAATTAAATTCTCAGCTACTGCTAAGAAATCATTCTGATGAAGCTCCAATAAATCATATAGACTCTCGTCTAAGGCGTAAGGGATCGAGCTTTTATTGAAAGAATGCTCCAATGCGTATATTTGCGTTTCTAACGACCAAGGAGAATTTTCTGTAGCCTGTTTTTCAAGTGGTTCTTCGATATACTCCCATCTTATATTGGTATGCGCATCTTCAAGCATCTTGACGGCTTCAGTGAAGTGAGCAAATGCTGATTGATTAAACCCTCTGTTTGCATCAGCTCGAATCATGCCAATATTTTGGTCAATATCAAAAAGAGAACTATTCAAAATCTTCAAATCTGACGAAAGATTTTGATGGCCAATTTTAACTTTCAGAGAAGGATAAACTTTCTTTTGGTTGTAGCCGGTGTAAGAGGTAGGAAGAGATCTTGATCTACGTGAGACAAGACCATTCAATGGTAAAGAAGAATTTGGCAAAGAAATACCATTTTGATTAGGAGCACTTGAAAATAACGCCTGATGAATTGGCGTTCGTAATTTGGAAGAGGATAGAGATATTAAACTCATTTCCAAGCCAGAGCGAACAGAAGGAAGCAATGTTTCAACTTCTAAAAGAGAAATAAACAATTGAATATAGCTTTCAAGATATCCATCTAACGAAAGAATTTTGGTTGGATCAAACGGCGGAAAAGTTTCCGAATGAACTTGAGATAGCTTATCGGCAATTTCTTCAACTTGATAACCCGCATCTTCGAAGGATTCATTATGTAATCCATTGAGAGGGCTTACTTCGCCTATGCCCGTATGTAAACCATCCTTTGACGTAATTTGGATAACTAATCCCAAGCGCTGCTTCAACCCGGAATCATCCTTTGCCTGAGCTTGCAACCCCCAGCCAACGCCCAAAACACTTTCACTTTCTTCCCTCTCATCAAAAAGGTTTATATTGTAAGATTCGAAATCTAATGATCCGATGGATATTACTGCAGGTATTTGCGCTTCAATTTGTTGAATTTCCTTGCTTATACCAGTTGTTTCTCGTCGATCGAGCACAAAGTTTGCTTCCCAGATTTTTGTATTGTTCTGGCGGAGAGGAAGGGCTTCATTTTGTGATTTTGATAAAAACGTAGCCATTGCCTCTGCTATGTGCTCAGCAGCTTCAACGAGGAGAGCGTGCCCCTTTCCGGGTAGTTCAATAAAGTTTAACGATGGCTCAGCAGCGCTCCATGCTCTGCCGGAAGCGCAGTATTTTCTATCAAGTTCTCCAGCTATATATAGTACCTTCTCTGCATTTACTCCTCGCCAATCCTCGCTACTGCATCTAGATGGAGAACATTGCCTTAAAACCGCAGCGATATCATGACCCCTGGTGGATAATGTATCGATACGTCTTTTAATCATATCACAATACGCAGTATTTTGCACTCTTAGTAATCCCCACATAGGAGTCTCGTACCAACAGCTTAAAAATTTGGACCAAATCAATGCAGTTTCTTCAGTATAAGCGGATCGTAATGAACCCCGATTTGATAGGTTTTCAATTTCACGGGCCCTTCTTTCGTCTAGGAGGAACCTCTCGAAGTTTTTGTGCATTCCATCATCTCCTGATTGAAATGGTGAGTTCATCATTTCTCCTGGGTAAGCTGATACCAATATCATCTTGGTTTCATCGTTGATAATATTAGCAACATCAGTATTATCTCCATCGGACCGAATCAATGACAATCGTTTCATCATTAAACCCACCCTTCCACCAAGACTATAACCAGCTAAAGCATCAATCCTTTCAACTCCATGGAATTTCAGCGTTCGACACACAGCAAGAGCGATATCATCTAGACTGAGACCTTTACTTGAATGAAAACCGTTTTTGTCGACTAACCTGAGTGCTTCTCGAATGGATATGACGCGAGAGGAGCCTCGTAGCGTTGAGCTTCCGTGACCAGGTAAATCGACGCTAAATATTGACCACTCATCAGATAGGGATTGGATCAAGCTTGATTCCACGTCGTCCCATTCTGTCTTATCACCCATCCATCCATGAAGTAAAACTAAGGTTTTTTTTCCAATTTTTTTACGAATCTTCTGCATTGCGCCTGCTCTAGAGTGCTTAAGAGGCAGTAACTCGTGAACATTTGCGTCGAAAGTATCAGCATTTATAATTTTTGAAATAAACTTGTTCACAAGAGCAGATATCGTAGAGTGCACGACAACATTTTTCGCATGAGATGTAACTACAACTTCTATTACAGAAGAATTATCGTTAAGCATACTTTTGATGCAGGCATCCTCAAACGATTCCAAATTCTCGACTCTTGAAAATGAAAGATCGAATGCCTCAGCGCTTTTTCCAAATGAAACGGTCGAAGTTGCCGTGGCAAAGAATTCCTCAAACGCAACTTCTGTTCCGTGCTTAGCGATAGGTAGAAAAGAAAATATTCCTCCACCATTATTGTTGAGTATAATAGATGTCACCGGGTTATTTTTCTTTGATTGACTTTCGTTTGCATTTTGATCAGTCCTTAGCGTGTGCAACGAATTGATATCGTGCAATGCAGCAACATCACCGATCAATAACAATGTAGGGCAATTAGTTGAGTCAGCTAATCCAGAAGCTGATGCTATAATTCCGTCGATACCACTAGCACCTCTATTTACACCTGTAATTCCCAATTTAGATTTTTGCTCGAGCGATCTAGGATAGAGAAAATATTCAGAATCTCGGACAGGCATAGAGTTGGAAAGAAAAAGGTTGAACAAGGGTAAATCTTTGAGTTTACCACTTGTGAAAATTTCGGATATCTTCATTACAATTTCAGGTTCGGTCAATTCTCTATTCCTCGAACCGTCTGCTGTTATTCCGTCGGCAGCAGCACTCTCGATAATCTTCGGCATCTCTGCCTGCAACATACGTCCTAAATGTACAAGTGGAACAAGTTGGCTTCCGATCAAAGCATCCCCTTTCTTTTCAATTAATGACATTATTTCTATTAAGAAAGAATCAATATCTGAATCGATAATACGAGATAAAGTAAAATCAGGATTATAACGCTCTTGCGGATGATGTGGGTGAACGAGGACATGGCTCAAAGGTTTTTTTTTCAATGTTTGCTTGATGATATTCGGAATTTCTGTTGATATTAAAGGTGCTCCTAGTTGAATAATTAGATCAGGTTCAATGCTTTTCTGAATTATAGGACATCGCAAAAGATGCTCGGAGAATGGCACAACAGCTGAGCTTTCGTACCTCAAGCTTCCAGATTGTACACCCGCAAATATTGGATATCCGATAGAAAGCGCAAAATTCGATATTAGTTGCACGGTTCGTGAAATATTGCTATCTTGATTATCACCAGTTGGTTTACGAATATTTCCGACGACGATTATTCCGCGTTTTGATTCGCTAATTTCACGGATCGTCTCCATCAACGACACACAATCTAGGTTTCCACGCGTAGACGAGGACTGTAACCACCGATTTCCACCCAGAGACCATTTCTGAAATCCTGCAGCATCAGTGAAGCGCAAGGAATCAAACGTTGTCATCGAACCCACTCTGTCATCATTTCGGATGGGTCCCGCATCAGGGGCCAAATTCTCTCGAAACTGTACATTCAGATGAACCGGTCCCATCAATCGCCGAGATACACTAACACCATACGCTGCGTCTGCTAAAGCAACCGATATCGGAACATCGTCGTGAGGAGGTGAAATATCTCGAAACCATCGCAAGTATGATTCTGAATAAATTTTTACTTGATCAATAGATTGATTTGCTCCAGTATCTCGCGACTCATAAGGTCGGTCAGCAGTTATTAAGATTAGAGGAACACCATCCATACCGGCTTCAATTATGGCTGGGTATAAATTGGCAACAGCTGTTCCGCTTGATGTTATAACAACTGCAGGCCGTCCAGAGCCTCGACCCCAACCTAATGCCCGAAAACCAGCCCCTCGTTCATCGTGTACACTCAAGGCGTGCACAGAACCGATGTTAGAGCGCACTACCTTGGAAATGGCAGCTACTAATGGTGTAGACCTTGATCCCGGACAGATATAAAACTGCGTGATCCCATTGCGAACTAATTCCTCTATAAAAGCTGTACTCCAGGCAATATTAGGATTCAAAGCATTTTGGAAAGTGAATGGCGACTGCGGAAAAATCGAAGATACAACAGCCAGTTTATAAGACGTTTCTGACCATTCATCTTGCACTTCCGATCCGGGAACGATACCAGCGCCTGCAAAAACGTGAACTATTGGCCTGGTATTGTCGCTTTCCATATTAGTTTTTGCAGCAAGCAAATCAAAGTTATTCAATGATTGACTACCACGTGATATTAAACCCGAGCGAATCGCTACGAAAATCTCTGCTTCTTCGCGACCTACATAACCTATGGGTCCCGAATAATACCCTCTGTCGAAGCCGATGCTCTCATATTGTCGAATAAAATTCATGGCGGGATTTTTGGGATATCCTCCTACAGCTGGTGTCGGATGAAGTGCTGTTAGTAGATACCGGATCACATCTTTTATCACAACTGACGATGATAATCGACATTGAAATTGTTGGCAAATGTGTTGCAAATGACGCAAGCGCCTTACAAAGTACCTTCCTTTTGTGTTACTATTCCCATATATGACATCGTCAATTTGAGAGTAATCTCTATCACTCTTATCAACCCACCCTCTATCGATCATTTCCTCGAAGACTTGGGTGATAAAATGCCCGGTAATTTGATTCTCTTTCTGGTCTTTAGCCGACGCAAGCAATTGTCTCGACAGTTCTTGATCAGCTTGTGGCGTTGATCCTCTTTGTCGAGTTCCCGCAAGTGCTTCAGATATGACCATCGTTGTTTTATTACTATTGCACTTCACGTATGACGAAGGCAACGAAGAAACGACTTGAAACAGACGTTCAGGGGTGCAACCGAAAAATTCGTAATCTCCGGTTATATCTGGACATAAATATATAAGATGACCACCTGGCTTACCAGCAAATTTCCATTTTCGTAATATATTCAAGGCTCTGATGTTATCTTGCGCCGATTGGTCAAATTGTAAATCTAGCCGTCGTGCCAATACAACCTTTTCCAGTAGACCTAACTTACTACCACCATCGTTACTATCATTGACAGTATTGTTATTGTTATTGTTATTTTTATTGATATTGATATTGATATTACCGGTATTAGTATCATTATTATTATTATCACCACTATTTATAGTATCACTCGTAGAGTTCCGATTTATTATTGAAAATTCTCCCACGGCTGCAGTAACAGAATTTTCAAACATTTCTTGACCATCTTGGGATGGCAAAGAAGATTCTTTCTTTGTCATTCTTGAATTTGTGTACGATGACGATTGCGATAGTATCTGTCGTTGATAAGTCGACGATCGGGATAAAATAGGTGGTAGGTTTGGAGAAATAGCTGGTACGCTAGCATCGTTTAGCCCATCAATAATCGATAACACATGCTGTGCAGAAGAAACAAAACCATTATCAGAATCAGCAACTAGATGAATCGCCAAAGTTGTTGTAAAAGCCGTTGATGTCGTTTCATCCGCGATTGTTTTCTCTCGTCGCAATTCAACAGCTGGCAACATCCAAAAACCGCGTGAAAAAGATTTCCATTCATCAGACGGCTCTGTTTCAGAATCAAAACGTTGTCCACCATACACACGAGCGCGGTCTGGTAACTCCGGGCTTATTATTCCCCACCACTCTTCATCTTCATCCAAACTCCCTCGGTGAGTTCGACTCGATCCGAACACAGCGGTTTCCATCCCTCCATCTGCAGTTGCGATGTAGAACGCGGGATGTCCAGCAGAAGCGACGGTGGAAGAGGAGGAAAGCAAAGAGCTACGTTCAATCTGAGCCTGTAGCCAGCACAATGGGTCTGTATGATGTGATATCTTTTGTTCGATTCGCAAAACTTGTAATTGCTGTGATGAGTACATCGATGACCAATAATTATGATCATAATCTGAGGAAAAGATAGAAAGACTTTTCTTCATCAATCGTAAAGAATCAAACAATGTATCAGATATATTCAGAGGAGCTTTGAATCTACTGAATGTTTCGGGGTATAACAAGTGATAAGGAGATACAAGATTACAACTCTCATTTGCATCACTATATTCGTCAGCATTGATTGTTGTTTGATATATACAACCCGTAGAGCGCCACTGACATTCTGGTTGCCATAACAGTTGATCTCGTATCGACGATGTTGTTGAAGAAAATCTATTTCGAATGTAAACAGGTGCTAAGAACGCATATGTTCCGGTCAGTAACAAAACGATGGGAGAAATGAATCTCCCCATTTAACCCAACAAAGTTTAAAATACGAAGTACACACTTTTCTAAAAAATTTGATGATTG
>Ga0307396_10000022_pt1 | contig 11630 bp, 3 predicted proteins | sample SouOceMetaPS1036_FD_203304 | JGI IMG/M metagenome (GOLD analysis project Ga0307396, IMG submission 203304) | Metatranscriptome of marine eukaryotic phytoplankton communities from Antarctic Ocean - PS103-6 (Eukaryote Community Metatranscriptome) | ecosystem: Environmental > Aquatic > Marine >... | reverse complement strand
GTTGATGAACTTTCTTTTTTTGTCGATGCGTCTTTCTGGTCCTGTTCTTTGTGGCAACTAACATTTTTCTTCTCCAAGAGAGAGAGAGAGAGAGAGAGAGAGAGGATAATTCTTCGAGAGAGAAAGAGAGGAATCAAAGAGGAATAGAAAAAAGAGAGAGATAGAGAGGGAAGAATTCTTAAAAACATATGTATTCAGCTGCTTCGGTATTTTTTATATATAATACGTCGTACTCATGAATTACTTTACCGGTATCGGCCTATAGCTACTTTTTTTCTCTCTCTTAAACTGCTAAAATCAAAGTCGTAAGCTTAGTCATGGGTGATTTAACTTTTTCCTCTGACGGTAAGGACGTTGACGTTAGTTCTTCTACTTCTACCGATGGCGGTGATTTTAAACAACCAGCATCGGGATCACCATCATCCTCGTCATCGACGACAACAAAAGAAGTACAAGGAAATAGTCGTCATCAGCGGGAAAAATCAACGTCAAGAACGAGCCATGATAGTGACAGCGGTGGTAGAAAACGACAACGAAGACAAAACTGGATCGATACAGCCTCTCATGAAACGACAGAGTTGTTAGAAGCGATTCCTTCAGACGGAGTTAACTTCCTATTTCCCATGCCTTCTGTAGTATCTCTGCATAATGCGGTGAAAGATCCTCCCCCGTTACTATTTACAGTTGCTGCTCGACGACGTCGAAGTCACAGCAGCAGCCGCAACAACGCTAACAACAACAGCAGCAATAGCAGTAGAGCTTCTGCTCCAACCAACAATTCTAGAGATATCGTTAGTGACAGCAACAACAACAATAACAATAGCAACATTTCTACATCGAATGTAGAGAGAGGTGGTGATGGTGGCAACAACAACGATAATAATATCAACAATAATCATGTGGAAGTAGAATCCGAGCGTAATCCCAATAATGATGGATCGTACCATCGCGACGAGCACGTGAGAGGAATCCATCAGCAACCCACTGTTAACGCAATCCAACAGCATCGACGTGGTCAGATTTACAGTGAAAACGGCATTGGATCACTTTTAACAACTAATCGGGGTCATCACATTCTAGTTCGAAATTTGGAAGTCTTGGAAGATTTTGAGAAGAGTGAATCGGAATTAAAATTAAATTCTCCGTTGACGACGAAACTAACGAGGATAGCCACAGGTGACGACGTCAGATATAAAAGTCCTCGCGACGCTGTTCATATGCTAGAGGAACTTTCGAGAAGTGTCCCCCGCAGAGTTTGCCAACATCCGTTCAAAAAAAATGATATCGTCTGGGTGTGTCGGACGTGCCAGGCCGATGAAACCTGCGTTTTGTGTCACGTTTGTTTTAAGGGGTCCAACCATGAAGGCCACGACGTCGCCTTTTACCACGCTCAAGCCGGTGGATGCTGTGATTGTGGTGATCCTGATGCTTGGGATCCAGCAGGATTCTGTGACAAACACGGACCGGCTGCTACCGGTAACAACAATTTTAACAGTCGAGAAAACACTGGCGACGACGACGTACAAAATTTGGGACCGTTAAGTGGTAGTGTTATATTTCGGGTGAAAGGTATAGTTCCTGCTGCTGTAGATTGGATGGTAAAGTATGTAGCGACGGCCGCAGAAAATGGATTCGCAAGGACAGAAGAAGATCAAAATCAGCAACAAGTAGGAAGAGAGGATGTAGAAATGGAAGATTCGCAAAATGCTATGACTACGACGAAGACAGAAGTAATATCAACATTATTCGACGGAGGTTCAGATATTCGTCCGATATTTTCGCCGTCCGCTGCTGGATCGTCGCTGCGTGAACAAAAAGATTTACCCTTCAGCAAAGCAGAAGAAATTGGTATATTAGCCAAGCAAGAAGGTGGGATATATTTAATATTGAAGAGTGATGATATACACACCGATCGGCAGCTAATCGACGCATTTCGCGATTTGCTCGGAACGTCAAGCTTGTATCCCGAATCTGTACTGCTAAAAGTTGTCCAAGCTCTCAAGCAATTCGGGCAACTTGTTGTGTGGGGCACCACAGAATTACTAGCAGAGCTTTCATCGACTCAAATCCGGTTATGGTTGGACGGAGACCGGATAGCATCAGGCGTTTTGGGGTCAGCAATGATGCGCCGTGCAAATATTTTAACTGGTAAACATGGGCTTTTCTGTTCCATTTTAACACGGCAAGAGTTACTACTTGAACAGCAGGCAGTAACTGTCTTGCAATGGTTGACTGCGATAGCACGATCGTGTGATCCACTTTGCCAAAAAGTCGCAGAATCTATTTCTCCCGATCGGCATTTAGTGCCTTTGTTGCGAGCGGATTTTAAGTTGAGTTCCCGAGTCACTAAATATTGGCATTCTCTTTTATTAACATTACTAGCGGTACCAACATTCAAATCACATTTGGCGGTGGGATATTGTGACACTTATCAATCTGTAACGGCAGAATATGCTCGAGGGATGGGAGTATTAGAACGAAGCGGATACGCATTGAGTGTGCAATTCTTAAATCGGGTGACTTACGTAGTAGATTTGGTTCAGCGACGCGATCTCTTGGGTAAATTAGGGGCTAGTTTATATCAAACATTGAATGTAGCGGCGACTCCCGTCATTAATATTGATGATGAAACCGACAACGCATCAATAGATCAGTATACCTTAAAAGATCGACGACAGCGACGGCTAGATCCAAATCACTTTGTAATGATGAATCGCCGATATTCTCCCTGTATATCCGACCTAAAATGCGTCCTCAATGTAAAAGGTATGCCTCGATTATTTGCTTCAAAATCAGGTTGCTTCTTGAAAGATTGGATTGCCGCATTAGGGCTTGGACAGATGATGGACTCACAGGTTTGGAGAGATTGGGCGCTGGGCCATGTAGAGGTTGAACATCGTGGATGGGTAGGCGCCTTTAACGCATCAATAAGTTTGGGATCGTTGTTTGAAAGATTACTCAGTTGGGATGACTCTGATCCGTCACCTATTCAAGATCCGCAGTCTCCTATGTGCAAAAATCTCATGAGTTGTGTAGAGTTAGCATTTCACGTTTTGGTTACCGGGGTGCACGAATGGCAAACCGTAGCATCAAGGTCATACAAGCCAACGTCAAATGCAATATTATTAGAACCTTATAAACGCCGTTCAGCAACTCTGCCATTTTCTACTGTTTCTGTGCAGAGGGGATCGCTCTTGGCCTTCAAAACTCTACCTGTATCCCAAACTACACCCTTCTCTTTTCATCTGCCGCTTCATCGATTCTTCGCAGCTTGCTTACGAGAAGCATGTTTGCGAGAAACGGGTATTCGAGATCTGCGATTACTTTTGTCTCAAAAATTGACTACCGACGTCCAGGACAAGCTTTTTATCGGGTTGATGGAATTTCCTCTACTGGTTTTGTCTAGAGCTGCACAGATTCGTGCCGGACTTTGGAGACGTAATGGAAATGGCTTGAACGATCAGGTTCTCAACTACGCCGAGCCACCATTTTGTCGAGCCATGCGGGACGCTGATATACTTCTTCTTCAGTTTGCAATAATAGGACGTAAAAAAAATCTAACTGCTGACTGTCGCCCTGATTCAGACGTTGGAGTTTGCTTTTTAGTTCATCTAATGATTCATCGCCTTGGGCTATTTGATTTTTGCGGGCTTGCGAAGGCTCCAGATGCTGATTTTAATCAATATTTGGATGAAGTGCCAAAGGTTTTGCATCCTTCAGAAATTTTCGAAGGGACGGAAGTTGACGCTTTGATGTCCCTGCCGCCGACGACATTTTCCCCAGCACAAGACACTGGTTCATTCTTGTTGTTATTAGAAGAATTCCTGCACGGGATGATTATTTTATGCAAAGAGTTGCCCCCTCTGCCACCTTCGGATAAGTCAGCGCACACCTCTCAAGCAAAATGGAGGTTACGAAGAGAGGTTGTTCACCGATTGGCATCAGGTCCTAAAACTCACAGTGAAATGGCCGAAGTTCATCACGTCTTAAGTCATTGGGATAATGTGTATCTAAGTGAAGAAGGAAAGCTAGTTAATCCCGATGATGCTACTGGTGCTGCCCTTGGGGCAGTGTTGGTAGATGTTGCAAACCGAAAGATTTCTCACAGGAAAATGGAACCCGATAAGTGGGAATTAAATCGCGAAGCCTGGGAGGATTATGATCCTAGCTTTTACCACATTAATCTTCGAAACCATCAGATTGCAGCGGAATCACGACCAGCGTTTCCAGCTGACAATAAGTTTCGAGTCAAACCAAAGGCGTTTTGTCCACCTTCAGTTGAATCTCACCGTGATTTTGTTCGATTGCGACGAGATGTTACTTGTGATGCTACTATCCTTGCCATTACTTACCGTACCCTTCACATGCATATACGGGACATCAAGAAATCAAAAACGGAGGGGGAATTGCGAGGAGCTATGGCTTATGAAGGTGGCGAGAAAAGCGAGACTGCTGTGGCTCGAGCTGTACATTTACTGACACTTGGAGCGTATGCTTGGGAAATCGCTTCCGAAAGAGATAGGAATTGGAGAAATGACGGAGGAGGTTCGATTGGCAGTATTTTCTTTGACCGAAGTGACAATATACCTGCACCTACCGTCAAAGAATGGATTTCATCTGCATTATTGGCAAATCCTCGAATGCAGCAAGATTCGGAGTGGTACAATGGCGAAGAGAACTGTTTACAACTTCTTCGTCGGCTGGCCTTTGATGGTGGCTATGATGGTTGCTTTTTGGCGCAGGATCGAGCTGTACAAGCTGGAGCGGCTTGGCTTTGTGAATTTTCTGCCAAGTACAGTATGGAGGCAAGCAAATTGGTTTACATCGAGGAAGAGTCATCAGATTTTGTAGACTCTGACGAGAAAAAAGAAACAGATATCGAACGGCGTAAACGTGTTGCTAAGGAAAAGGCAATAGAGAGGATGAAAGCTCAAGCCGCAAAGTTTGCATTTGCAATGCAAGAAGAGTTAAATGATAACGACTCACAAGAAGTATCTGAAAAGGAAGAAACATTTGAAAGTGTTGTGCCTTCCGCAAGCCGCCAAGGCAGTTTTGCGTCTGGTTTGAGCAATCAGTCTTTTTCTGATTCAGACAAAGCGCCATCTGTTGCTTCATCTGATGCTGTCCCAACAATGTTTGAGGATAATCAGATTCCAAGAAGGCTACTTAAGACACGACCACAATGCATAATATGCAGTGATGATAGCCGTGCCGAAAAAAAATTAAAAGAAAGAGAAGAGTCGAATCATCGCACCAGCCGTCGAAGGCGTAATCACGTTGGTAATGCGCTAGCGTTTGTCGGATACACACAAGCGAGTACTGTTATGAAAGGTGGTGGAGGACCTCCCTACGACAAAAACTCTACCTCTCCTTTTCATTCGACGAGACGTTTCGTTGGAGCTCATGTTGCACTTTGTGGTCACGCAATCCACAGTGAGTGTTTGGAATCTTACCTCGCTTCGGTTTCTCGTCTTGAAGATCGTCGTGTCTCAAAGAAAAACGAATTTCGCTGTCCCTTATGTCAGAGGTTGAGCAACTGTCTTATCCCCTTCATAGACGTCGCTGTTGATTGGATTGATCCTGCTTCAAGTAAAAATATTTCGTCAAAGACGGATGTAACAAAACTTAAAAGCGATGATAGCGTAGACGCAATGTCTTGCGAGGTTTCGTCAGTAGAGCGAGGAGGGACTTCATCACTGAAAGAATTTTTGGCTTCAACATCTTGGTGGGTATCAAAACACAATGACTCGGTCGTCTGGGATGGTCAATGTGCTTTCGTTACTAAAAATTCCCGACAAGAAAGCGAACATCAAGGAGATTCGTTTAGTACATCTCATCGGCGAAATGTTCGAGCTTTGCGAAAAAAAGATCTTTATGCTGCCTGGAATGCTACACTAAAAACTCCCCGATTTGTTAGACGGAGGCTTCGATCAAAGTCAGAGGGCGTATCTAATGATTCTATTTCATCTGGTATTCAAGAGGAAACTAGAATTGCATCGATGCCCTCAACTGACTCTACCGCTGAAACTATTGTATGGAGACGGTTTATGGACCAAGTTAGTGACATTGCATATAAAGCAGACGGTAAGCGTCTAGGAGATGAGAATTTATTCAGCAATTTTGGCGAATTTAGGCACTATATTGTTGAAAAATACTCTTACAACATGGCGAATCGTTTCGCGAACAAAGAGCCTTTAGATTGGCCATCATGCGTTTTCTCAACGACCTTATATGACGCACAGAGACAGGAACTGTCGAGAGAAAAGTTACTATCAAAATTGATGATGTCAATCCAAAGTTTGACTTACAGTGTTTGCTGCGAAGCCAACGAAGCTCGGCGTTTGATGAGAAGTGCGAAGATTGTATTATTAAAGCATGCTAGAGCATCAGCATCAAGCAACAGTTGTATCAATTCATTATTAACAAAATATGGTTTTTCTCAAATTATGTGCAACGGTACGATGATAATTATGCCACGGCCTACCGAAGCCGAGGACGATGGGTTTCAACCATTTAATGGTCGTCTCGGCCGTCTCCGTTACTTTAGTCTCGCAGTAATGGCAACTGCCGGAGCAGTTGCATCTGATCTTGTTCAACTAGTTTTAAATTTTCCGATACAACCAGCAAGTGATGCTCCCAAAAATCGACAGCGAGCCCCTATTGTTTACCCACTTTTGTTGGGAAATATTCTGACACATGTGGTTGCAGCATTATGTGCTTCGGGAGGGAGAGCAAGGGCTTTAAGTGATTCTTTAGAACTTGTTTGGCCGGTTTCCTTTTCCAGTAAAGGTAGCTTTATTTTTTCTAACGGTTTCAGATCGCAAAATAATGCTGATTCTATGGTTGACGACTCTGAAGGCTTCATTAAACTGGGATTTCTAGCAACAGTGCTCCAAGTTATGCTTGGAGAAATTAACGAAATAGTTATTGACGCAGAATGTAAAGTTTTGGAAGCTCTTCAACAGATACGCGCTGATGGCTCAGGGTTAGATGATTCAGTTGAAAGGCGATGGATAATGAATTGTGTATCTCTTCTTGATATGGCGCTATCTGAATATTGGAAATCACATCAAGTTTCTGATATTTCTGATTTCGACGTAACTCTTCTGGCAAATAGAATTCAAGACGGGTGTTTGTTGGCTGTTAAGGCTGCTTGCTCCTTCCTAGCCGACATTGGTATCATGCTACAACTGCTCGTTCCAGGTATAATGACAAGATATACGAACTTTACCAACGAAGACGATGAATTAGAAGATGATGATAACGCATTCACCACCTTTAACAAGCTTCAGAAATTATTCCAACTTGAATGTATTACTGAAATTCTTGATTCCGATGACACTCGTCAAGTTTTGACGACATGGTACGAATCAGCACGAAGCCACATCAAGGCAAAGTCGCAACCTTCGGCTAAAATGTCGAGGTCGGGCGCTTCGGTAGCTAGTCGGCTCTTCCAATCGCAAGGATTCCACGTCTTTGACTGGCCAATGAAATCTTGCAGTTATTCGAGAAATCTTCACCGGCAAATCCAGAACAAACCGAAGAACAAAGATACCCCTTCAATGCAAGGAAGGGTAGATGGGATCCCCATGGATATTGATTCACCGATCCAACCAGGTGCTTTTCCGACATCATCTTCTGTTCGATCAAATTCAGTAATTCCCTTGTTGAGCTTTAGCTCCAAAAAGAGCGTCCAACTGATAGGCGGATACATAGTTGAGGAAAATCCTGCCGAAAGCAAAGGACGCCCTCGAGTGACTGTGATACCAACATCTTATACCGACTTATATGCTGAGCTCAGTCAATTGCTTCCCGAGAGTGACCAAACTGCCGTTTGTCTAGTTTGTGGAGAAGTAATGAATGCTGGAGGAAAAGGAGAATGCACAAAACATTCTTATAAATGCGGAGCAGGAACTGGCATGTTTTTCCTCTTGCAGGAGTGTGCCGGATTGATTATGCACAACGGCAAGGCAGCGTACATTCATAGTCCATATGTGGACAGTCACGGAGAGACCCCGCAATACAGAGGCCGTCCGTTGAATCTTGATCTTGAACGGTACGATCACCTACGCGAAGTTTGGTCTGGGCATTCCATCCGACAGCAAGTTTTGGCTGAGCGTGAAAGTTCCCGCCAAATTATTGTTGATGGATTTTATTGAATACGCTAATAGTTTGTCAATGTAAAATACGTTGTATTTTAGAAATGTATCTTATTAAATGAGCTATTATAGTATAATTTAAGTAAGTATCTTCACTAGTTCAGGTTTGGTTATTGTATCTAAAAAACTTAGTACATGCCAATGACAGAGACAAGCGTTCTTTGTACCGCCATTTATCATCGGCTCTCTCACGCAGGCTGTTCAGGGGTTTATAATAAATTGTATAGGTAGAAAGAGTACTTGTAGTAGAAGAGTTGAGATATAAATGTCTATTGTTCATAAGGTATTAATTGCATTCTTCCGATAAATTAACGAACAGTATAGATACTATTCGTGATGATAAAAATGATGATGACAATTCATAAACAATATTTTGTGCCAAAACGCAATTCTTGCTGAACCACCAGCAACTCAATTAAAATAAATCATCATGTGCTGTATCATTATTATGCTTCCTTTTATCTATTTTTTTTTTGTGACTACGCCTATTTCGCCCGTCGTTATAACCGCGCTTTACTTTTCTTACTCTTTTCCTTTCTCCATGCATTCCTTTATTATCCGATCAACTTCGTATGTTGCCACACGAAACAGGTTTCCAGAACTTTTCCTTCTCCTTCTCATTATTTTATTATTGTCATCATTCGTTGAAAGATGGTGGTTCTGAGGTCGTTGTAAAATAATGAAGTCGTATTCTTCATTCAGTATATCGTATTCCGTTCCCATATGCTGACAAGTTTCCTTCCAACATTCGATTAGGAATACAATCGTATCTTCGAAAGAAGTGCTATTATTATTCGCGAGAATCTTGTTGTTGCTGTTCTTCTTATTTTCCTTCTTATTATTATTTTGTATTGCTACTAATTTGTTTCCGATAGTTCTCCGCACTTCCATTCCGTATTTACCAATAGCCGCTGCTTTTCCCCAATTCTGCCAACTCCCCGATGGATCAATTGAATATATACACAACGAGGTAGAATCGTTATTATTATTACTATTACTATTATTGATATCAGTATCAGTATCAGTACCAGTATCCATACCAATATCAATATCAATATCATCGCAACCTAAAATCATTGACTGTATCCCATACGGACGACTGCTTTTGTATAAACATTCCTGTTGCAATATTGTTGCTAGCCTTTGCGTGATAGTATGCGACGTCATTGATTTATCGTACAGATTGAAATAATCGTCGCTTATTTTTTGAATCCTCCTGAAGATATGCTCGACGTCCAATGCCAATCCCGTCATACAGCATACGGTATCCGATCCCAATGGTAACCATGATGGCCCGTATTGTATAAATTGTGTCTCCCGATTGATCTGTTCAACGTGTAAACCGTCAAACAATGTTTGAGTTAGTGGCGACGACGGTCCCGATGCTTTGTAAACATCACTTTTCGGTGAGCGCAAAAAAATGATTAAACAATCCATGTGCGTTATTGCGATAGTTGTACCGTGGGCTTGACTTGCCGTCCAGGACTCTTGCCAACGTGGGATCGGTGGCGAATAAGAGCTCGGTATGCTTCCAAAACTACTGCTGGTCTTGCTTCGGCTGCTGCTACTGTTGCTGCCTTTATTGCTGCTACTTCCAGTAATTGTGCTCGACGATGACGATGATATGCTCATCACATACTGCATTTTTGGAAGCAATAGCCACATCATCGCCATACAACTGAACTTTTCCCATTCTCTCATCGTGATACTTTTAAAAACTTTCATAGAGACTATTAAAATTAGTACTTCGAACTCGAAACTGTCAATGTCATGACAACTTTAAAACTGTCGAACTGGATCTCAATCTACTTTAAAAAACATATTTACTTTGATTGATAAAGGTACAATACAATAGACGGTCTCTTACTTATTTTTGGGCTATCCGTGTCAATTGATCATGACGCAGAAGAATACTATACACCAAGGCTGCTCGTGCGGTCGATTGCTAAGCAACAAAAGCAATAACGTTGACGTCAATCAAAATGATAACAAAATGAATAATATGTGGCTAGAAGCATCGTCATTCGTGCATCTTATTAAGAAGCAACAGAATCAGATACGCATGCCGCACCAGCACCAGCACCAACAACATGATTTCTTGGAACAGCAAGAAAATGTGTTACAACTTTTAGAAATCGCATTCAACAGCAAGATCGATCACGCTGAAAAGAAAACAGAAGATGAGAACAATAATAACAACTTCAATAACAAGAACAAGAACGCAGAGATTTGTTTTGATTGTATGGACATGCTGTCAACTGCTTTAGAGACGGATACACAGCGATTGTATGCTGAGACTGAAGCATACGAAGAAACCATCCTAAGCTTAAATCAGCGGATGGAAGCTCTCATAAGAACTACGGAAGAGATAATACATCAAACGTCGTTCGGTACTTGTACCGGCAACAGCAACAGGAGCAAAAGTCAATCCATTGAAGATGCGTATCAACAAGAAATCGATATGCTTCGACAGGAGATAGAAATTCAAGGCGATGAACTAATCCATTTGAAAAAGTTACACAAAGAGCAAAACGTTATAACAAATGAACTTACTCTGTTGGAGGAAGGTCTACAGATAGAGCATAATTCACTCGAATTTCATTCGAAAGTTTTCGACGATCGTATGATATTCCTTACGAGAGAATTGTTGGAGGTTGAGAATGAAGCTGAGAAGTTAATGTGTGTATCGTTACCTCGAGCATTGTTTGATGTACAGATCGATCACGTTAGGGGACTGCATTATCCGCTCATAAACCACCTACGACTGGCCTTTCAACCGAAAGGGGACGTTTCGAAGCAGGAAATTCAAACCGCTTGGTCGCAAGCGACTCAACTGCTGTTGGTCTTAGCTACGATATTTGAATATCATAGTCAAGATTGGAAACTCGTACCCTTGGTGAATTGTGCCAAACTTATTTATCGGAAAGAAATCTTTAACTTATCACCTGGTGATTGCCGTAGTTTAATGGCGTGGAATGCACTTTTGGATCAAGTCGTTAAACACGCGTTATCAATAGTGAAATCTGGAGTGAATAATAACTATAGTCGTAGTAATAGAGTTGGAATTGGAATATCTTCTCCGAACACTAGAATTTACGAAAGTACTAATGATAATGAAAGTAACAACAGCAACGTTAGTAATACATCATCCACGTCTTCTTTCCCACCCTTTCCGAGCTCACCAACGATGATTGGAGGAACCGAATTGGCCAGAGTAGAACCGTCTAATGATGTTGGTTGGTCTTTGGTCATAAATTTTATGGCTAGTAATTTGCTGTGGTTATCGAATCAAGCAAGTGATCTAGCAACAACTCAAGTTGGTAGCATGGCACAATGTGTAGTCTAAAAAAGTCGAGTCACTTCAATAATACGTATATTAATCAGAACGAACAAATTGATGGCGAAAAGAAACAAATTAATCATTTGTAATACTGAATGATTTTTTCTACCAAAGTTCTTGTTTGACTTTCT
>Ga0307396_10000020_pt1 | contig 11798 bp, 1 predicted proteins | sample SouOceMetaPS1036_FD_203304 | JGI IMG/M metagenome (GOLD analysis project Ga0307396, IMG submission 203304) | Metatranscriptome of marine eukaryotic phytoplankton communities from Antarctic Ocean - PS103-6 (Eukaryote Community Metatranscriptome) | ecosystem: Environmental > Aquatic > Marine >... | reverse complement strand
TTCTGATCACTACGAACCAGGAACAGCATTTGTAAGGGACTTAAGTGAACAAGTTCATCATGCATATTATCGTTCACTGAAATTACCTTGTACTATTGTCGTATAACATATATACAAACTACCATTACGCAGACTAGTTACTACGCACTTTCGTTGCTCGCTCCACCACTTGTGCAATTGTACGTAAAAGACCGCTCGTATACTAGTATATAGTAGAGGCTACGTTCGTAGATCAGGTTTGTTTTCAATTGTTCAAGATAATTATAACCAGGCATACCGGGTACTTTAGTTCGCGTGTAATATTTGCGACATTATTGCCCACTATTGTTAATAAGTTAATCATGAGCGACAACGATCATGACGAGGATGAAATGATTGCCGTTGATGTTGAAATTGACGTTGATGATGACGACGACGAAAGTCATAATAGCGGCGAAGATCGCGATAAGGAAGAACAGAGCGATGACGACAGCGACAGCGACGACGAGAACGATGGCGAGGATGAAGAGGAACTCGCCGTTGTTGTTGCAGAGGCTGTAGAAGATGACGACGATGATGTACCCGCAATGGCAGAAAAAATCGCTGAAGCGGATATCGTAGAGGAGGTGGAGGAGGACGACTCCGAAAACGATGAAGCTCAGGTAGTCGAAGAAGTTGTTGCAGACGATGATGCTGATGATGTCGTTGAAAAGAACGACGACGACGACGACGACGAAGAAGTAGAAGCACAGGCAGTTGTTATGGAAGTCGGAATCGATGATGATTTAGATGTAGAAGCCGAGGCGGTGGCGGTGGCTGTCGACGACGACGACGACGACGACGTAGATGTGGAAGGAGCCCCTTCTACCAAAAGAATCAAGACCAATTCGGGCACGGCCAGTCGAGGAAAGGGATCGATTTCAAAATCAACGAAAAACAATCCTGATAATAAGACTCCCCTTAAAAAGAAATCCAGTACTAATTTCACCACGACGACGAAGAATCTAGCCGGAAAGAGGAAATCCAGAGATGAAAACGCTTCAAATAATAGTAGTAAGGGAAAACGGGGAGGGAAGCAGAAGGCCGGCAAGGCGAAGGCGTCATTATCATTGGCGGAGCAAGCGATGCACTTGGCCAGGATTGATTCAAAACGAATGTCCTCTGCCAATGCTGCACGGGAATTTCTCTATGAAGAGGTTCCAAAAATGCCATTTCCCGTCAACACCCATCCGGGGGACTCGTACACCGTGAGAAGCTTCGGAGAACTGATGGTCGGTGACCTATTGACGACGTCAAATTTTTGTACGCCGACTTCCCTTTACCCTGTTGGATTTTCGTGTGAACGGGCGGAATTTTCGCCATCACATGGTCGGTTCCTAAAGCTCCGATGCGCCATTCTCGATGGGACTCGTATGGGTGTAGACGGTCCATTATTTCGTATAATGTGGGGTCAAGGAATCGACGAAGATAAGGCCAACGATATAGAGTATCCGTACGATCCCTTTAGTAATTCAGCACCTATAACCAGTTCCGGTGGTAAAGGCGGTGAAAACGACGACGCAGATGATATCGTTGTTGCTATACCAACGTCGGCTGGATATCAACCTTCACGTCAACTTGCACCGGCACCAGGTATGAGAGTAAAGTCGAGATTTGACGAGGACAAGTACTATTACGGAACTATTATGTCTGTCACAGAACAGAACGGGAACGACGGAATAGCAGCATTGGCGTCACCCTCTTTTTCATACAACAGCAGCAATTCGGGCAAAGCTAAAAAGGGAAAGAAAATACCGGTTGATATTAAAATCAAAATTAAATACGACGATGGTTCTTTAGAGGAGTCTATTTTCCCAGATCCAGATATCAATCTTGTCATGCCAGGTAACGATGACGAGTTAGACGACATGGGGAACTACATGCTGACCGAATTGAATGGAAAAAAAATCCACTCTGTCATTGGGAAAAATCCTTTAGAGGCATGGGGGATGGCTTTAACTCAACTAGGTCTTATCGACGAGGAAATTGCTCACCGCGCTATAGAAGCATTGCATGCGAGCCGTGAAAATAAAGTCCAGGAAAGTGTTGGACGGGGATACAGCAATAAGGGAAGTAAACATAAGCAAGGAGACGAAGAAAGAAAGATGAATTTTTATTATCTTTTGGAAGCAAAAGAGAAGGGAGATTTAGACACTCTTGATCCTGATGCGGAGCCATACACCGACGAAGAAAAATTTCTCAGAGAACGTGTCGCAGCTCTGAAAGAAGAGTACGCCGCTGCTCACAAAAAAAACGAGCTAGTTGCTACCGCCCTAATCGACGCAAGAGTGGCGCTAATTGGTCCAATGGTGTGTAATCCATTCCCGCATACAGAGAAAAGCATAGATAACCAGGCTTCATTCATTGGAGTAGCCGTAAAAAAAGAGAAGACAAAGATGGGAAGCACAGGGAATAAAAGGAAGATTGTCTTACCTACCGATCTTCTCGGAAAGAACGACACATTCTTTCTTGGTGATATCGAGCCTTTAATCGAGGGACTTCCCGGGAGTGAATATTGCACCGACTATGTCTATCTGAAAAGACGTGGCGAGAAAGAAAAAGAGAGACCGAACAATGGGAAGGAAAGCAGGCACATGCTTCTACAACAACGAAAACGAGTAGAACAAGCTGAACGTGAAAGAGAGATGGAAAGAGCAAAATTGATCAGACAAATGAAAGAAGCAAAGGCTAGAGAAAAGGAGTTACACGAAAGGGAGATAAAACGTAGGAAGGTTCAAGAGGAGAGAGACGAGAAAAAACGGCAAAGGCTGGACGAAGAGGGTAAACATAAGAAGAAAAGAGCAGAAGAACGGATGTCAAAGCTTTCTATACAAGTAAATGATCGGTTAAAGAAAGAAGCGTGCTCCAACAGAGAGAAGATTATACTTATAATAGCAAAAAATCTGAGCAGAGAAATGAATCGTCGAAGAAAAGCGGCCGAAACTGTGGCAGGACAAGTTGTGGCAGAATCCAAAGCTTCAGCACAAACATTAACATCTACCATTCCAGACTTACCGCCCTTAGGTAAAATTTATGACGAGGATATTTTACGAATGTGGGACTTTTTAAATGTCTTCAAAAAGTTCTTCATTGATCGGAAATTCTTCAAAGATCCGCCATCTCTTGACTCTCTCCAGAATAATATCGATGCATTACGCGAAACCAATTCTGTGGTGAAAGGAAGACCGAGCAAAGCCGAAGCAAAAATGTTCGTAACAGAGCTCGCCATTTCTCTATGTAAGCCTCTTGCGGCCGGTTTGTCCCGCATGCTCTTCGCAAGTCTTATTGCATTGAATCCAGGCTTACAGAAGAAATTTAACGCAGCTTTCTGGACCGAAGAAGGCGATGCAAAAATCAACGACAACGACGAGGTAGAAACAGCCTTTACGACTGATGTTCTTGTTCCTGTCAATAATATGACTTGGATGGAAGTTGCGAGATCGGCTCTCTTGGCCGACTCACTTGGAGAATTAGGCTTCTCTCGACAAGAAGTTGCGCATTATCTGCGTGGTTATCGAAGTACCGGTCACCCAAATTCCAAGGAAGCGAAACGTCTTGGCAAGGTGCAGGACATGGACGTTGAGATGCTGAAACAGAGAATAACTGAATTTCACCAAATAGATGACGGGACTTTTTCGCCCAAGATTGTTAGAATTTCAACTCCATCGAAACCACAAAGTAATCCTTCTGATTGGACATTTTATCTTCACAATGTGAAACCTTTGAAGGCGAAAGAAACAACAAAAATAAGAAAGAATATCCGGAAGTCTTTAGAGCTGCTAAAGAAGAAAAATGTCGATCAGTCAATGGATTCGTATGTTTCGACCTTAGAAGAAAGTCTTTCTCTGATTACAGAGGACAAGAGTAAAGATAATTTAGACGGGAACAAGGCAAGAGAAATCGTCTTGAAATTGATGGATTTAGTCACCGGAGAAGTTTATTCCCGAGATCGGATCGGCTCCGTTGTAGACAGAGACAGCGTCAATTCGTCAAGTTTAAAGCCAAAAGGCGAGAAGCCAATGATCGATAGTGCGTGCAAACGAAATAAAATGGGCGAGCTTCAAACTCTTGAATTTTCAGAAGCCATCATGAAAGATTTGGTTCAATCCCGCGAAGAGTACATGTCTATTGCCCTCACGCTGAAAGAAGATATGAAACGCCAAGAGTTGAAAGAAGCGGGGGAGGATGTAGATGACGACGACGATGAAGACGACGAAGATGAAAATGAAAATGACGAAAAAGAAGACGTTAAAGAAATACACAATAAGACAGGAAACGACACACCGATTAACCAATCACCAACGAGTTGTGGATTAGTTGACGAAAGATCGCCGAAACTTACTTCAGAAAGTTTAACTGAGGAAAAAAACAAAGGCGTTGAAGTATCAACGACGGATGAAACAGCTAGTATGATACATGCTAGTATTAAGAGCGATTTAAAGGATCCAATTAAATATAAAATCGAACCAGCTATTGTAAATACGAACGGAAGCGATGACATGACGAGATCAAAAAATCGTCAGGTGGAAGATCTAAACACTTCAGGACCTTTCAAAATCGGAAAACAGACTGACCACGAAGATTTCTGTGGTGATTTACCAGAAGCTCATGATCTCATTCGGCGATGTCTTGCTGTACTGAGAGGTTTGGTAGATAGTGGTCCAGCTGAACCATTTTTACTTCCAGTTGATCCACATACAAATCCTGGTTACTACGATGTGTTAGTTCGTCCTATGTGTTTGAGAGAGGTAGGTCTAAAGCTAAAATCTGCAGCTAAGAAAGGTGCAAGAATAGAAAAAGGTAGTCAACTTGAATTCGTAGAGAAAACAGTTGCAGATTTTGCAAGAAATATTCGTTTAATTGTGAGAAATACTCTATCATATGCTAATGCTGGTCCGATGATTATCAGTGCGGGTACTGAGATGCTTCGAGTTTTCGAACGATTGCTATTTGATTGGGTCCTAGTTCCGGAAGAAGAACTTCCAGCCCTCAGTATTCTTGACGATGATCTCTGTGTTGAACCTCATTCATCGGATGGAGAATCTACCGTGTTGCTTTGTGATGCTTGTGAGGGCAATTACAACATAGATAGATTGGATCCTCCTCTTGAGGCAGTACCCAAAGGCGACTGGTATTGCCCTAGATGCCTTAGCGGGAGATGGTGGGGTGATGTGGATCCTCGAATTGGCAAGGATGTGACTTTGGAAGATAGGGATGGACCGATTACGGCGAAAATACAAAAATGTATTTTTTCGCATCCAGAAGGTGAAGATCGATCTCTCGTATACAAGATCAAAACAACGAACGGTAAGACAATGACGATTCCTCTGAAAAGAATTGATGCAGCTCTTAGTAAAACATGCGAGCCGCCACCAAAAATCCGTTGTCTTGAGGCAGTAACGGAAAGCACTGGCTACTGTGCTGGTATTGATAACGGTTTTCGCCGAGATCTCGTTCCGGTTCTACTCAATCCGAACATCTCTGATTCTGCCGCACAGGTAGTCATGACTAGTTCTGTGTTTCGTGATTCAATTTCAACTGCTGCAATTTTGATGATTAACAATAGTGAGGATATGACAGCAAATGAGTGGTTAAAGCTTTTATCGCTTTTGATGATGAGGTGCTCGTCAAGCGACTTATTCCAAACGTTTGCAAGTAAAATGGAAGCTGAATCTGCGGAGAACATGGCGAAGGTTATTAAGACGATGAAAGAGAAGGACTCAACGTCAAAGCTCTCGTATTTCAAGAAGGCACTTTTTTCATTGCCCTTTCAAATCGACGACGAGAACCAGATAGAGATTGATAACGATGATGAGAATAACGAGAAGGACCACGGGAAACAAGAAGAATGCAATTCCGGAAAAATTAAGTCTGCTTTGCCTGATAATACAAAAAATATAAATGCAGAAGAATTAAAAGTAGAGGAAATAAAACCTGTTGCCATTTCTTCGACGGAGGAAAAAGAGGATTCAGTACCGGTTGTTGTAGTAGGACAAAATGCTGTTCAAGTGATTGCTATGGAAGTCGACGGAGAAACGAATATAAATGCAGATGTTGCCGTCGTGGAGGTGAACACCCCAATTTCAGAAATGGAAATTTTCAAGAAAGCACGTACGTCATCTTTACGGGAAAAGGCAAAGAGGCAAAAAGCGCGAGAAGACGGTATTGCGAGCTTTTGCGTTAAAAACCAATTAAAGTCTACTGTTGCGTCATTCGAAGAAGACAATGTATCTCATGCCATTGAATCTTGCATGGTATCAAGGCAACCTGGTTTGTCTTTTGGATCGACACGATGCAGGGGAAAAGTTTGTGACTTGTGCGGTCTATCAGATACAGCGTTGGGAACTAATTTAGTCCGCATGCCGAATCAAAAAGAATGGGATGAATTCATACAGCATGCTGCTAGATTTCGACGAACGCACCTACTTGCTGACCTTCGAGATGAAAACTCTCAAACGCTTCCATTAAAAAGTCGGGGTAATAAGAAGTTATTGAAACTGAGTGTTCGGGTTGGAGGGGATTTAATAACTGATGAACCAGATGAAACTTTCTTTTGTGGCATCAAGGATGGAGGAATGCTTGAATTTCTTCCTCGTAATTCAGATGGCTTCCAGGATGAATTGTTATTCCGCTATAATTCTGGGTTGCCTTATATTTCGGGATCCATGACAGCTCACGAAGGATGTGCTATTGCAGCGCATAGTACGAGGAAGACGAAAGTAATTGAATTGTTCAAAGAAAAGCAAGCTGCTTTAGTAGAAAGAGAAGCAGGTATAAGCTGCGGTAGAACGTTAGATCTAGGCACAGATAGTGCCGGTCGATCGTACTGGCATTTTTACAACGACCTTGAATCCCTTTATGTGTGTGAATATGATTCCTTTGGAAACGTAAAATGGCAGAAATATTCTGAACCCGAAACTATTAGTAGTATAATGATTTCTCTGTCAAATTGCAAGGATCCAGTAGTTCAAGAACTGAAAAAAACATTCCCCAACTCTGTAAAAATGATATGTGACAAAACTTGGTCCGAACTTTTATTGAAGCGCCACTTTAAAGTGACAGAATTAAATCACAATTCCCCAGGAATTAAAGTAGACACGGAGAAAGAAAAAGACGCTATCGACGAGGATTCTCAGCATTCCAGCGAAGAAGAAGAGCCGTACGAAGAAGGTGAAAACGTGCTCGTGGAGTCCACCTGTGGTAGTAGATTATGGGATGCAAAAGTTGTTGGCGTTGCAAAGCACGGTAAAAGCAATCAATCGAAAGATTTATCTTATCGAGTTTCATACAAGTCTTGGAGTAGTCGATTTGATGAGTGGGTTTCTGGGGACCGTGTAGTAGAACCCAGTGAAAACAATATTGAAGTGCAGGCAGAAATGGTTGAAGATGAAATCTATCGTCGACAAGGTCTCCCAGCGGAACTTGAGGATATGGGAGCGAATTCGTATCTTAATTCAAGGGATCGTGCGAGAGGACCATTGCCACTTCCTCCCTTCTCTCAAATTATGGAAGCTGGACCTCATGCTTCTGAAAACGAGAAAACTTTCCTGAAAATGAAGGCCGCTCTCCTCGCTATAGAGGCTTCGCTTCCGATTGGTTCAGTGAACAATTCGTCTAAAGGATCGTGGAGACCAGATCTTGCAAGTCAGTGGCGTTTAAATTGCTTGCAGGCTGAAGGGCCATGGGCTCTCATGCGATGTGTGATCCTTCTTGAAGATAATATTGGTGAGGACTGGATTCATCCTGATTTTGGTAACTTACGTTCGGGATTACCTTTAAGAATGAAGGCTCTGGAAGAAGCGTCGCCTTCGTCTCTCGCGATCCGAATAGACCTTTTTGATAGATCAATTAAATACAATTGTGTTGATAAAAAACGTCACAAGCCTAAAAAGAAAAAAGGGGAATTTTAAATGCTTCGGTGACTACCAAAAAAGATATTACTCTGACTGCGTGGACATTGTAAAAGAAATTGATATTAAGTACTAAATTTAAGTTCTTGATTAGTTTATCGATTTAAATGCCAACATTTTTTAGGCCTTCACAGAAATTGCAAAATGCGCAATCCTTTTTTTATGTTATATGTCTATTTTCGTGGATGCGTCATAAAGTTCCTTCAGTAGCTGCTTCCTTCTTCCCGTGACATTCCCACCACCCAACTCCCCTTTGCAAAGATTAACAAACTTCTGAACAAGAACTCCGATCTCTCTACGAATGGTAAGGAACTTGATTCCTTTCAGCCTAGTCAATGACTTAAGTATCCGAAAAGCTGCTGTAATAAGCTGGCCAGTTTCAGTATTAAAAAATGCGTCAACAGGAAAAAGACCAATGGGTCCAAGAATGAGATAGAACGAATCCACCAACTGAGAAACAGCATTCAATATTAACTGTGATGCTTCGATCTCATTTGATTGACCGTGTACGACAGCAATTCGAAGAACTGCGTCTGCGGCAACCAAACGTTCCGCTGATTTCAAATAACTTCGTTCCGAAAAAATTTCCAACATATATAACGAATCGTTCATTATTTCGGGGACATTCTCGACAAGCCAATCAAGTTCTCTGTCATGAAGACCTTGTTTCAGAAGTACGGATGCGAGACTGGGACGGCTTTTCATTAAGAATCGGATAAAAGTAGTTGTCATCGAGCAACAAAGCAAATCTTTTGATTCGCCTCCATATAAGGCCGCGAGAAGGCATCGGACTACTATCGCATCTCTAGCTGTAAGCAGTTCGAATGCTGAATCGTTACATTTTGATTCCTTTAGGATAATAGCCTGGTTTGATCGAAGTAGAGTTTCCAAAACTGACAAAGCAATTTTACGGAGACTTCTACATCGCCAGACAAAAAGGGGGAATTTCAAGCAAACGACCGGATCCCTGCATAACATGCTAAAACTATAGCTCGGTGGTGGATTGTGAGATTTTGATATTGAAAGGAATGCGTTGACGACAGTGCGATATACATCAGCATCGCATACTCGAACTTTGGCTTGCAAAAACAGTTGTTCAGTCTCGTTTTTATCGAACATTATTTCGCCGTTCTTGTCTGAAGTTGATCTAATTGAGTTTGAAAGAGCATTCAGAAGACTCCTGTAATCTATTTCATTGAAAGTAGACAAAGAATTGATATTCGGATCTCCTTCGAATGGATTGAGAACCAATTCATGACAATGATTTCCTATTAACATTCTGAGTTCAGAAAGTAAATAGTCACGTGTTGATTTTGATGTGATCAATTTGACCATTGAAAGGGATTTCTTGATGGGCAATGACCTTGGATCAATTGTAAATGGAGAGTTTGGGGCAGAATCGAGGAAGGTGAATGCATATAGAAACCGAAAAAGAAAAATGCACGCACAACCTCCAATACTTTTTTTTTTGGGGACTGACCAATCCGCGGCTATCTTTGACCACGCCATATCGAGTTGTGCAGGTAAGATCAAAGGAACCCGTAGTGAGCTTTCGTACTTCACAAGAAATCTGGTGGCTTCTGTGATGAACTTTATAGTTTCAACGTTGTCAACGAGCGTTAAAGCTTCGCTTTCATTGTCTATTTTCATCACGCAATCTAGGAGTTCTTTTGTCTTTTCGAAATCACCACAGCTTTCTTTGGTAGCCTCCGAACAACATCTCAATACCCGCAGTTGAGTTGAAAGTTTGCAAGCAATACTCAACTGAACTTCTTCCTTTCTTCCGCATAATACCGGCTGCATCATATTGCACAAGCGCCTCAACCCTACTTCAACAAAGTTATAAGAAAGTCTTACATAGCTTTGATCAATGTGGGCTCTGATTTCTAAAGGTTTCAAGGCGTACTTGAACAATCCAAAATTATTTTGCGATTTAATCTCAGATTCAAAACCAAGTCGTATCATATTGGACTTATGTGAAGTCAACCGGCAGACGTTGAAAAATGTTTGCATCATTCTAACATAATCTATGCTGCTTTCATCATCTAAATTACTCTTCTCTTCTGTAAGTAGAAGATTTCGTGAAAGTAAAAGAACAGCGCATGATGTAAAAATATTGATAAACGTATCCACATTCGATTCCTTGGGTCGATGTTCGTTACTGTTACAATTCATATTTCGAATAATCCCCGCAAAAATCTTCAATGAGGATTTGTACGTCACGCGTATTGCGCTTTTGAAAGTATCATTTAATTCAGGTAACGGTACCAATAATAGTAGTTCAAAGGCTTTCATGAAGAGAATCCACTTTCCCATTGAGTTATTGGTTTTGCATTTTGACTGAATTGGCGAATCTCGAATTAATGTCTGGTGGAAAAAATTGAGAGTGTGTATGTATAGGTCTGGATTCTTGACAAAATGAAATAATAATGATGGTTCGATACCGTTTGAACAAGCCACGCTGTATGACAAGACAGCATCTTTACTTCTTTCAGTATCAATCATAAAGTCTTCCGCTGGTTTCCTCTGCTGGAATGGAATGATCGTCATTTTGTCACTGCTAGTTGAAAACGTTAAGTACTCCATAATCAAACATGCGACAGGAATAGTATTATCTGCCATAGTCTCCGTCGACAGTTTTATTTGCACGTCTGACATAACACCCAAGGATTGGAGCTTTGTACGAACGCGACTAGACTCGGTTTCAGACAATTGCGCTAAAGCAATGACGCCAGATTTTGCGGCATTGACGACGGGGCACGACAATGATGATATTTTCCCTTCGCGATCCGTATATTCTCTACAGGTGCCGTCACTGTCGCTCATACGATGGTGGTACTGGACCGACAGTAAGTATGCGTCAATACACCCCAACAATAACGACTGCACCGATGCTGGACAATTCGCTCCCAACTGAGACACTAATTCCCCTACTTGTGGAATAGACCCTCTGCAAAACGCATTCGCTACGTGTCTACACTGCAGTATATTAGCGTGATGCATGATAGCAACGATTGTCGAACACAAATCACCTCCCTCATATCTCGACTTTTTTTCACTCAGGATCGAGTCATCTGTGTTGAGACTTAACATCGATGATGCCCGTCGAGGAGCTGTTTTCGGATCTTCTTCATCGCCATCGCCATCGCCTTCATCATGATTATTCCCCTTCTGATTCGGATCAACTAATAATGTTGTTGGTTCAAGTGATGCAACAACTAAGGAGGCAAGCTCAGATAGAATTTTTATGACGGTAGACTCTTGAGTATCTTCTGCCGCCACTTTCATAGAGTCTCTACGGCGAAGAGTACGCCTCCCCATACCGGTATCTGAAGCTATATCTTCTTCTGTATCCATATTCATTGGAATATCATCGTCTTTTACTCCATTATCATAATAGCCATCGTCTGAAGATACCATGGCTAAAGCATCCCCCGCAGCATCATTATCCTTTACCATCTCCCCCTTTCCATCATGGCCGTGCTTTCTTTTTTTATTTGAAGTACGAGTCGTAGGATTTAGTTTTCGTAATCTCTTGGAGGTAGGATCGCGAGCAACTTCAATCAATTTCTGCGTATCCCAATGATACTGGTAATTATCGGTTACATCATCCAAGCCTTCATTGTTGATGACTTTACTGTTGCTGCTATCGTATGTTTTCCTAACTAGCGAGGGCATTCGAGAAAGTGTTTTTGCCAGTGAAGGAGCCAAGTAATTCGTCACAACATCGACAGCTTCAGAAACTGAGTATGTTGCTGCTACATCCTCGAGACAATCAACTAAACGATCAATTTCATCATCTTTAATGTGATTGTCGTCATTCTGACCAGACAACGTATCATCTAGATGCTCATTCATTTTTGACTTCGA
>Ga0307396_10000016_pt1 | contig 12024 bp, 17 predicted proteins | sample SouOceMetaPS1036_FD_203304 | JGI IMG/M metagenome (GOLD analysis project Ga0307396, IMG submission 203304) | Metatranscriptome of marine eukaryotic phytoplankton communities from Antarctic Ocean - PS103-6 (Eukaryote Community Metatranscriptome) | ecosystem: Environmental > Aquatic > Marine >... | reverse complement strand
ACCGCTTATCTCTTTGATAAAACCGTTGGCATTTTCAATGGAATTCGGCTTCCCTATGCATTTAGAATAATTTTCTGATCTTCAAATAGTTGAGGACGAGAGTGACGGAATCGCAGATATGTCACGCTCGACCTAGTAGTTCACATGAACTCTCTGGTTCACTTGCGTTTCGCCACTTCACTTTCTTCTCGACTTCTTCTCCTGAGCAGGTTTCTACTGTCCTTTGGCATACATGCCGTACCGTTGGACTGGAGCTGCAGACACGGCAGTGAAGTCTCCTCCTGTGGCACCCTTGATGGTCCTTTCCCTTGCTGGACCTGGTCCTCCTGGGCGCTGTGCGAGCTGTCTTGCTGCCTTCCTTGCTGCCTGCCCAAATTCACCGTTCCCGACCGCTACTGTGCTCGGGTCTACTTGTGCTCCGGGCATGGCGTTGCTGAACGTCGGGTGGTCCTCGTCGGGAGGAAGAGTGCGCACTGTCGTGCCGAACGGGTCCTCGTTGGCGATGACGGAGTCGTTGCCAGGCCCGAAGCCATCTTCGCCCTCCACTGAGTCGCCAGCGGTGGGCCTCACCATCTCGGCGACCGTGGCGAATGGGTCGTCGCCATAGCCCTCTGCGAAGTCCTTCTCCTCTTCCGATTCCGACTGTGGGGCATCGTCTCTCCCGTCAGCCACGTCCTAGGCAGACGGACCCAGCGTCGTAGGGTCCTTCGGACGTCGACCAGCCTGTGCAGTCTGCGCAGGCTGCCCTAGCCCAGCTGGGCTCGCCTTGAGGAAAGCAAGACGGCGCTCGAGACCCAAGTAGGCCTCAGAGTCGTCGCCGGCATCTGCATGGCCTTCTGAAGGCCGTTTCTTCTCCTCCTTGTGCGGTCTAGCCCCAGACTCCTTGGCTGCCTTGGCCGTCGCGAGGAGCTTGCGGAGCGCCACAGGGTCGATGTCCCGGTCTTTCAGGCGCTCACCTGTGGGAGGCAAGATCATCTGCTTGGAGGCAGGTCTCTGCCCAACGTTGCCTACGCCTGCACCAGGTAGCACATGCCTGTTCTGACTAGTGCCTGGCCTCTCTCCGCTTGAGGGTGACTCGACTCGGTGGTTCTCGCGTCCGCTGTCTGGATCGCTCGTCGGCTGTTGCAGAGAAAGCCCCAGCAGATCTGGGGTGGGAAGCTCAGCTCCCCACTCGTTGACAGGGATCTCGATGGCTGAGAGCTCTAGGGTTGTGTTGCCCACGGAGTGCTGCAACGTGCCCTGTCCCATACCAGTCTCTGCGCTAGCTTCCAGGCTTCCGTCGTGCCAAGGCTGCTGCCTCCTGCCGCGAGCACGCGCGCTGGCAGGGTTGGCGGAGCAAGATCGAGGACCGACTGAGGCAATGTATGTGTGTGAGTAGGCAGCAGAGTCCAAAGAGAGGTCCCCTTTCGCTTTCAGGGTGCTTCCTCCCCGCGGCGCGTCCTGCTCGCCCGACTCCTCGCTGCCAATCTCCTGCCTCTCCATCCGGCTCGCTGCCGAGTGGTCCTGCCGTTTGTTCCTCTCGTGCCCCCGTCGCCTGCTTCCACGCAGCTCCAGCTCACCTCGCAACGACTCCTCCACGAGTGCAACCGCAGCGACCCTCATGTCGTCCTCGACGCTTGCCTCCGGCGAAGGTGGGCGCGCACGGTCAGTCGTGATCAGGCCTCGTTCCGTCTCGATGCTGACTAGCGCAAGGCCAGCGCGGCGCTGCTTGGCCAGCCGCTGCCTCCCCCGTGCTCGCGACTCCTGCCTGAGCTCTCTAGCCGTCTTCGGCCTTCTGCGGGCGTTCTTGCAGCGACGGAGCAGCAGCTTGAGAGAGTGGGCGACAAAGAGGGCCCAGTGGCCCACATTGATTGCTATGAGCAGGAGGACGAAGCCGATCGTCGAGATTCCCACGCGGTGCCTGTGCCAGCTTGGAATGTTGAAGCCCGTGACGACTGCCATGTGGTAGCCGACGATCAGGATCAGTATTTCGTTGGCAATCTCGACGCGGTTCTGGGTCCCTGATTCGAACGGGCGGACCTAGTCGAGGTAGACGCAGGCAGCCTCGGAAATGAGGATGAAGAGGATCGTCTGGATCCAAGGCTGGTCGTGGACGTACATCGCTACCAGAACGAGAGCCACTCGGCGAAGCACGTGGACCAGGTTGAAGCAGAGGGCAGCGACACGGTGCGGCCTGAGCCCGACGAAGAGGTCGGTGAAGTAGTCGGGGAACTTGTGCTTCTCCAGGACGCGCTCAGTCGACGTGGGCTTGTCCACTATCCTGATGAGGTTGCGTCTCGCTCTCCAGCTCGGCGTCGCGACCGTCTGTCCGCTCCCTCGCATGGCTTTCTGCAGCCTCTCCTCCGATACGGCGATGGCGCGCTGGATGCGCAGCTCTGCCGCCAGGATGGCCGCGTCAACGTCCTCCTGGTAGCGCGCGGACTCAACCGAGTGAGCGGGGCTGTCGCTATCGTAGTCACCTAAGTCCTCCACGAAGGGAGCTGGGGCCTCCTCGCCAGGGTACGGGGCTTCCTCAACGGAGATCGGGGTTGCCCTGGCGCCGTCTTCCTCCAGCTCGCTGACCGTCAGGGTCAGCCTTCTCGCGGGACGTGCCTCCAGGTCCAAGCCTAGGCTGCTGTTCCGGCGACCCACTACCACGTGGCCGCTCGCCTCGTCGCGGTGCACCCGACTCCGGCGCTGGCTGCTGGCTTCGTCACCGTCCTCTGCGATTGCTGGCAGGCCGAGCCGGTTGTCCTGAGGGCTGCTTCTCTTGGACGATGCTCTCCGCTCTTTGGAGCCACCCTCGTAGTGAAGGGTGTCAAGACCGGGCTGGAGCGAAGCCGTAGCCCCTCCGTCGCCTAGGGTGCTCCACTTCTCGAGAGTGCGCCTGCCGCTGGCCCGCACCGGCGTCGCCGGCTCAGCTTCGACTTGGGATCTCGACTTCTTGAAATGCTTCTCGTGCTTGTGGCCGCCTCGCCTCGGGGTCGCGCCTGGACGTAGAACGCGGCTTGGCTGGAGGCCCCGCTGCTCAGACGTTCTGCTCGAGCTCTTGAGTGCGCGGGCTGAGCTTCTCTCGGTGTCCAGCTCTACTGAGGGCGCACGCTCATCGTCAGCGTCGTCCACCTCGTCCACAGTCACGACTGTGCCACGCTTTCTGAGCCGTAGTTCTGCCTTCCCATCGGTCTCTCCTTCGCTGGCTCGCTCTTCTGACCATGCAGCCTCGTCACAGACCTAGTTCTTTGTCTAGATTCCCTGCCTGCGCCTAGCGCATATGGCCACGCAGATCACCACCGGGAAGAGGGCAATCAGCACTGCGAACACTCGTGCGCAGGCTAGCGACACCCGATCTAGGACGTTCAAGCCTTAGGGCAGGAACCGCTCAAGCTGTAGCCCAGTCCAGCATGCAAGCACGAACTCGAAGTAGGTCATGAGGAAGAATCGGGTCCACATGTTGGAGCAAAGGGTGGTAGACGTCGCCAACAGCCTCTTCTTCGTCCGCATGCACGCGCAACAGCGGAGGCCCTGTAGCCACCAGAAGAGTGGGGCAACCGCCTGCCTCAGCAGGACTAAGAGGAAAAGGAATCCAATCATGCCCAGATTGTCCAGGAAGTTCATCGATCCGTAGCCGAGCCACTGGAAGTTCTCGTTGAAGGGTGGAGTGACTGAGAAGTCGGCGTCGATGTAGTCATAGGGGTCCGACTTGTTGAAGCTGACGATCTTGTTGAGGAAGACCATGAAGTTCAGCGAGCTTCGCGGGAAGTTCACGTTGTTCAGGGGCATGTGCGAGACGACCTGGACCGCGAGCAAGCCATCGTACAGAACTTGCGAAGGAACTGAGAGGAGGGAAGAGAAGCCGACTCCGAGGACGAGAGCGTCGGTGGCCTCGTCTTCCCCTCCGAAGTTCAGCTCCTTCCTGGCTGCCGCCTCATTGCCCGCTTCAATTTGCGGCGGTAGCTCCACCCGCAGGATTGTATTGCTCGGAACTGTGAGGGCGCTGCTCTGAAGGTGGCGGGGTTCCAGCCCGTGCAGTCTTCTCGTGGAGAGTTTCGTGCCTGCCTGCTCTGGCCTGCAGTAGAGGACTGAGGATGTTTCGACCAGGTAGATCCTGACCTGGTCCCTGTCCACGCCGTAGGCGGAGATAGCCTCAGGCTCGGCGAACTGGATGTCAAAGACGAGCGCATTTCCGTCCTCGATGTACAAATCCCAGCCAAACTGGGTCTGTTCCGGCCTCTCAGGCTCAATCGCTGCGATGAGCTAGACCTGGATCGCTCCCGAGGCAACGACCTCGGCCATTAGGTCACCCGCGGCGTATTTGAACTCAATTGGGTGGTTGAAGACAACCGAGACCTTTCCTTCCGTGTCAGTCCTGGCGTAGACCGGCAAGCACTCCGTGTCGTCGACCTCCAGCTCGGTGCTGTCACTCAGGTTGATCTCGTCTGCGAGCTCAACGTAATCGGCCTGGTCTTGCCAAACGAAGGAGTCCATTCGGGCGACCGGCTCGACGGCCACGACTGTGGGCCCTTGGATGAGTGGGGCAGCGTCGTTGAAGGTAATCACCATCGGGATGTCATAGACCCGCTCGTCTCCCTGGTATCGGAGGAACACGAATAGTCGTTCTGCGGTCACGTCCCTGGGCCAGTCGTCCGGCAGCAGTATCCGGACCTGGCGCTCCTCCGCGAGCAGCTCGTAGCACTGGCAGTCGTCAAGGGCACCCGCCTCCTGGTCGTGGCCGAGGGCCAGCTCGATCAACTCCGGCTGGGAGACCTTCGGCAGGGTGTAGGTGAGCCTCGCGCCCGGAGTGAGTTGCCACGGTGTGAGGACACTGCTTCCGACCCCAGAAAACTCTAGCAGGACGATCGGGTCCGGCTCTAGAGTCGTGAAGTATAAGCTCAGCAGAACGGCCACGTCAAACTCCTGGGTGGCGAGCACGGCGTCCGTCCAAGGCGAGAGGTCGGCCGACCCGTCAAAGTCCCCACCAGGGAGAATAGCGGTCACGGCCGCGTCTTGCGAGCTGGCCTGTGCACGTCTCCGCCCACTTGCAGCAGCTTCTTCGCGCACGGTCAGCTCAGCGGGGTACATCAGCTTCAGCTCGCCCCGGAAGTCGCCGATCACCGTGTCTTCCTCATCGCGCAGGACGAGCTCGCCGTCCACTACAGCCAGCCACTCCACCGGGTAGCCGTTGACGAATGCCAGTTCGTACACCTCTGGGCAGAAGCCATTCTCTCGGAGGCCGAACTCGTCGGGCTTCGGGGCCACGGCCTGCCTGACCTCGTGCTCGGCCTCAGTGCCGTTTCCAGCCACCATCTGCATGTTCTGGAGATCGTCGTAGCCCAGCAGCCGCATGCGCTGGCAGATTGCCTCTGCGACGGTGACCTCGAACGGAAGGTCCAGAACCTCGACGCCGCTGTCTCTGAGGCTGACTCGAAGAGTGGCAGGGTGCTCGACACCCAGCGCCCAAGTGAGCTGTTCGCCCATGCGAGGTGTCTACAGCAGGATCTGCTGCTCAGACGCGTTGAGGAACCCGACCGCCGCACCTCCAAGTGGTGGCAAGGGAGCCGTTGGATCGCTCTGTAGTAGTCTTCCTACACTCTCGTTGGTCTAGTCAAGGACAACCGCAAACGACAGCTGGCAGAAGTCCATGCTGAGAAGCCCGAAGCTGTCTGTTATCTGGGGAACGGCTTGGCTGACCACCTGGCCACCTCCGAAGTCGATGAGCATGCTGACGAGCGGCTCCACTGCCTCAAGCTGGAGGTCGCTGCAGTCTGGCGTCTACACTTCCACTTCGAACTCGATGGGATCGACGATGACGTCGGAATCCAGGAGGAGGACGGTCAGCTCCGCCTGCCAGGTCTGGATCAGGCCTGGAGAGTTCGGGGTGACCAAGACGAGACTTCCATCCTCCACAGATACGAAAGGTGGGTCAGTGAGCTCAGCAAGGGTAATATCGAATGTATATGAGCAGTAGCCCTGCGCAATCAGACCAAATTCGTCTGTCACGGCTGGTAGTGCCTGGATATCTTGCTGCTGGCTGCCGAGAGTAATGCTCATTGCCTCAGGTGCGCTTATTGGGAGGTCAATGCGCAGGTCATCGCAGTCTGGCTCGGTAATGGACACACTGAAGCTGACCTCCAACAAAGAGACGCCCGAGCTTGCCAGCTCGTATGAGAGCGTGCCTGTGTATGTACCCAGAGTAAATTGCACATCGTCTGGACTGTTGAGCGTGATTGTGCCGCCCTAGTTCTCCGGCCCCGGTGCTCCTTCAATGTTAGGTGCGGTGGTACTGCTCGTCAAGAAGTCTTGCTGTTGGCCTTCGAACTTCACGATCTGGACCAGTGCATCAAGGCAATATCCGTTCTCCAAGACGTGGTATTCATCATCGATGTTCGGGATGACGGTAGTGTTCTACGTTGCACTTCCAAGTCTGATAGCGATGGGCTCCGTCGGCGTCGACGTCAACTGCAACTACGAACATCTTGGCTGCTCCATGATGAAATCGACAAGCTCAACAGTGCTGATCGGTGCGGGTGCAACGGGGAAGTCTCCAGTCAGTTTGGCCTGGAGAGTACCAGCGGCGAATGGTCTGTACACGTCAGGAGAAGCGACTGTGAGTTGATGGCCATCTATGGTCACATGAGTCATTGTCGAACCGGAAGTCACTGTCAACCCGGACTCTGGGTCCGTCCAAGCCATGTCGAAGTCGTAGGGGCAGTAGCCCAGGTCAAAGATTCCGATGCCTGCTTGATCGGTGAGGGCCGGCAGCTGGATCTGTGTCGGCTCCGGGTCACCGAAAGCGGTTGTGACATCTCCCAACGAGATCGGGTTCAGCGGAAGTCGTTCACAATCTGGTTCGTTCAGTGTGACAGTGAAGTCCTGGTGGAAGAGCACTTGGCCGTCAGACTTCAGATAAAGCACGAGCCGTCCGAGTTGAGGTCCAAGCAAGCTATCATCTGGAGGTGTGGTAAGTTTGATCGTGGAGGTCCCCTGGAATATTCCGTTGGTATGCTTCACGAAATCGAGATACGATACATCAGTGCCGAGTGCGTTGAGGCTGACCTTGACTTCTGCGTCGCAGAGCCCCAACATGAACAGGTTGTGATCGTCTTGGAACTGTGGAACCTATTGGAAATGCGCGGTCACATCGCCGAGGAAGATCTCCATAGGGCCCAGCGCGGCACGCTCGAGTATTCTGATATCGTGACAGTTCGGATCTGAAATGAAAACTACAAAGTCTTCTTCATAGATCTTCGTTTCTCCTCCATTCGGTCCGACGGACTTGAGAATGTACGTGCCAGTATTCTCACCGAGCCAATGGGCGTCATCGGGACTTCTCAAAACGATCAAGTGGTCTTCTATAGCGAGCCAGGACCGTACCTCTTTCTCTTAGTAAGATGTTAGAATTGATCCATTGGTTGGTCGACGCGTTTTGACGTAGATGTTCAGAGTACAGAAGCCATTGCGAATGAGACCGAACATGTCGCTCAGTGGCGGAAGAGCTTGTGAGTCAGTCTCGGCAGAGCCGAAGTCGAGTGTCATGTCTCCCACATCGATTGGGTTAAGCTGCATGTTCTCGCAGATTGGAAGTTCGATCGTGGTAGTGAAGTCATAGTTGAGTATGATTGTGATTCTCTCCAGGCCATCGATGATCTCTGTGTAGGTCACACGGAGACGACTGTTCTTCGTGCCGATGTAGACTGGACTGTGAGGTGACTGAAGCACAATTTGGTTCTCGTTTGTGACCAAGATTTGCTCTTCCTCTTCGTCCTTTATCTCCAAGAAATCGAGGTTGTCCTCATCGAACTCTACTTTGTTCTCCAGGTTGTTGCAATATCCGAGGGGAAGAAGTCCGAAAGAATCGACCAAGAGAGGAATGTCCTACGTGTTAGAGAGTATGTTGCCGTAGTCAATGGACATGTCTTCGAGAACGAAGTCCGTACTGTCAAGCCTTATCGCCGCACAGTTAGGCTCAGTGACCGTGACTGTGAAGTCCAGTTTCAACAACACAGTCTCGCCAATTGACCATTGAACTTCTCCGTCGTAGCTCTTGATGGCTTCTGGTTCCGTGACTGGTGGGGTAGTCAAGCTGACAGCAAATCCACTTGCCGCCTCAGTATCTTCTACAATTTGGAAGAAATCAGAGGAGCTGCCGTCCAATGTCGCTACATATGGATCAAGCACGCACAGGCCGAGCTCAATCAAGTTGTCTGGGTCTGTGACGACGGGCACTGCTTACGTCGCAGCCTTGGTGGTAGTGTCAACATTCAAAGCTCCGAACTCGACCGTCATGGTGTCGATTCTCTTCGGTGTTGCAGTCAGGACTAGCTGTGAGCAATCCGGTGCGAGGATGGTTACAGTGAATGGTGAGGTAGAGATGATGACCTCTGCATCTTCGCTGGTCGCTGGAATCATCACGATAAGCTGAGCTGGAAGTGCCGTGTTGAGCTTTGTCGTATCGAATGTGTTGGAATCTGGAGTAGTCAAGACGATGTGACCGTCTGCTACATTCGCGTAATCTACCTCAGCGTCTACGACTTTGACTTTGATGACGATGCCGAGGCAGAATTGTAGCACAACAATATCTGTGTTGGTCTTTCCAGTGAACGAGAGAAGCTCCTGTTTGACCTCTCCGTCTGAGCCGAGGTTGATCTCCATGTTGCTGACGGGGTCGGTCTCATCGTACCAGTTCGAGAATTAGATGTTACTGCAGTCTGGCTCGTTTAGAATGATCGGAATGTCGAGCTCTCTGAGTAAATGATTCGAGGATCCTTCGAAGCCGCTTGGATAAACTCTAAGCTATCCCTTCAAGTCCTCGCCATCGACCTTCCTGTCAGGTTGTGAAAGAACGATCAGTTGAGGGTCATGGCTGTCTGATAGCTTGAGCCAGTCCCCGCTTGCGTCTTCAAAGACCACAGTGAAGCCAAGAGAGCAGAGTCCCGCTGCCAGATAGCCCTCTGCGTCAGTGAAGGTGGGCAAGGCTTGATTGTCCTGCAGAGTACTACCGTATGTGACTGTCATGACTTGAAGAGCTGAGTCCTCGACAGGTGAGATAGCTGTGCAGTCAGGGCCGTTGATCAAGACGGAGAACGACTGTTCGTAAATCTGTTCAGGGTTGGCTAAAAGATCTTACAAGTTGAAGACAAGGACTCTGAACGTGGCCTGGTGAGGCACTGCAGTACCGAGCAATATAGGGGATACCCAATCCTTCTGAGCGAATGAAGGCGCTGACAAGGAGATCTAGTCAATTGCTTCGTCTGTAATCGTCAAGAAATCGACGGTTTGGCCATCGATCATGACTTCATACTGGAGGCCGGCGCACTTTGGGGACGTGAGAAGGTTGTTCGGATCAGTCAGGGTAGGAATAGCTACCTTCGTTGGGTTCTCTGAGGCCATCGAGATGTGCACAGTGCCGATCACATCACTTGATGTTGGGGTGAGGTCCTTGCACTCTAGCGACCAGAAGTTGATCGTGAAATACATTGAGTGATTCTGTCCGGGACCTGAGTCGTCTTCATTCCTGTAGTGAGCATCGAACTTGAAGGTGAATGTCTTCCCCTCAACGGCATCAGGGTCCAAGACGGTCAGAACGATTTGCTAGTTGGTCTCATCGTAAATTGCTTGGAAGTCTGTGCTGGCATCCGAATAGACTGAGTTGGCATCAGTGGCGTCCTTCACAGAAAGGGACCAGGCAAGTTCGCAGAACTCGAGGTCAACAGTGTCAATGACTGCCTTGGTCAAGGTGTCGTCCATGTACCAGCTCTGTGGAGATTCTGGTGAACTCTCGGTGGATAGTTCGAAATCGTCTGGCAGCTATGAGGCACAGCTCTGTGCGATGGTGATGTCAGCAATGTAAGTTGTGTTGACCGAGGGATATCTGTCAAGGAAGACGAAGAATTCTACTTGGAACGTCCCGGTGTTTGCAGTTGGAACTGGTACATTCAAGGTGACCGAATGGGTGAACCCTTCTGTGTCATGTATGATGACTATTTCCTCGTCAGCAGTGGTAACCTCAGGTGTGGGGCTCCAGTCATAGTCACCGGTATCGTCTTCCCACTGGCCTGACCCATCGTCTTCCCACTGGCCTGCCGTGTTACCTGACCCGGTATCAGTCGACTAGCCGTCGTTGTTGGCAGCCCATGGAGTATAGCTGCCATCGTCGTAGTTGGTGGTAGGAGTCCAGGGGACATAGGCGCCACTGTCGAGCATTCGTCTGATTCGCATAGGAGCAAGGGCGACGAACCGCCCTGGACCATTGCTGTCTGGCACAAGCTGGACGGTATAGGAGCCGCAGTCGTATTCGTCACCAACGCCTTGAGGGAAGAAGTAAGTGAAGCCACCGAGCATCGCTGTCGCTGACTTCCCTTTGGGGATGACAGTCAAATCACCACTGAGGACTAATGGATTGCTACGTGTGGTGAAGGCACTGAGGTTGCAAGGGTGAACCCACGTCACAGTCATGTCGAGAGTCTATGAGTAGCCTGACTTTTCGATCTTGACGCGCAGATGGTGTGTCACTTGATCGAGGTTGTGATCCTCGAAATTGGTGATTCCATCGGTGTCGAGCCTCACATGGTGCTAGCCTGGTGATAGTGCTCCTAGCTCTGCATACTTGGTCGGAACTGCCCAACCTAGACTATCAAAGTATGTATTGTAGTCGACATAGTTACCATCGTTGTTCGGGTCGATGAGCAATTGCCGATCAGCAGCTGTGATCTCGCATCCGGTTCCAGCCAGAGTCTGACCTCCTGTGATATCATTGAACTAATAGAACTACTCGCCTGTTTCTTCAGCGACGAAGAACACGGGGAATGTGTCTTTAGGCACTTCCCATATCAGGTCATTCAAGAACGAGTTGCAGTCAGCGACAATCGTGACATCGAACGGACTACTGATCAGGTTGAGGTTGGGATAGTCAGTGTAGCTCGCTCGTAGATAGAGCGTGGTGGTTCCAACGTCTTAGATGTTGTCGGAGTCCACCGTGAGCGTGAATTCTTGGTTGGGAACGTCAAGCGGTGAGATAGAAATCCACGACGGGAGTGGGCCACCTCCTCCTGATCCACCGCCACAGGCCGTCTCTTGTGTGCATAGGAAGTTGTAGACAGAATTTGACCACTAGCACACAGACCCCATTGAGTTGCAGATGTCAGTTTCGCAGGTACTTTTAAAGTCTGGTGGTGAAAAGGTCGGTGCTGTGCCATCTGTAAACCTGAACTATGAAATGGCGTGCCAGTATCCCGAGTTGAAAGCACCGTCAGCTGTAAGGAATGCTTATCCAGATTAGCCCATGTTTTACATGATAAAAGCGGAGTTGGGTGTAGCGTTGTTGCTTCGATCTTAGCTGGAGTTGGGGTCAGAGTTGAAAGCTGCATAGTGGTCCTCAGCCTATTTGAACCAACATTTGATGTCATTTGGACAGTTGGCGATGCCAGCCCTCATGTATCTCTTGGCACAGGTCATGTAAAGGTCAGCCTACGCGAGAGTATTCGCGAAAGCAAAACCTCCTGATAACTATTGGTATGCATTGAAGTAGCCTACATGAGCCTGGATTAGGAAGGCTAACATGTCATCGTTTTCTTCAAAGCAACCATCACTTGCTTGATCATACGAACGGAAAAATTGCGGTCGAGCTTGAAGGTTATAATCGGGATCGTCACCAGAAGTAGCGAATAACCATCCTGCCATAAACTGAGAGCCAGCATTACGAAGGGGGTAGTAATCCTAGTCAGCACGATATTATGAGGGGAAGATAGGCACGACGCACTCAGGGCCGGGTGCGCTGCCATCAGTGGTGACTTCCACGTTCTGGGGTCCACAGTCAAGGCCTGCCGGGAGGCCTGGGGCGAAGGGGAAGACGTCGAAACTTGCGCTGTCGGTGGCTCCGTCCGCTACTGCCTCATTGAGCTGCTTCGATAGGCCGGCCCAGCCGGCTTCCGTCAAGGCTGCCGAATAGCATGGATGCACCCAGTTGATGATGAGTGTGAGGTCGGCAGCCGTGGGAGACAGGGCTGGGTCCGCGGTGCCGGAGACGAATAGTCTCAGAGTCCATGTTGT
>Ga0307396_10000014_pt1 | contig 12421 bp, 1 predicted proteins | sample SouOceMetaPS1036_FD_203304 | JGI IMG/M metagenome (GOLD analysis project Ga0307396, IMG submission 203304) | Metatranscriptome of marine eukaryotic phytoplankton communities from Antarctic Ocean - PS103-6 (Eukaryote Community Metatranscriptome) | ecosystem: Environmental > Aquatic > Marine >... | reverse complement strand
TTTTTTAATTAACTAGAGTCTGCTTATATTTATTATTTCAAGTTCACACCATGGTGCTATCACTCTTTTCTTTATTTTCCATTTCGCTTGAAAAGAGCAAAAAATCCTTAATTTAGGTGTGCGTGTCGTAGATATTTTTTCCTGCGAAAAATTAAATTAAATTGTTGTTGTCTTTTTGAATTCTATTACGGCAGTAACAGGCTTGGTTCTACACGTAGTACACCACGGCTACCAACAACAACCATTATTGGCGTTGTTGCTACTACTGCTGCTGCTAGTCAATTCAAACACAACAAAGTAGTGAGCATCGTCACATTGTGTGTATTGTGTTGTGTTTGTTTTTATATCTGCACTCTCCAATCTTAATTGCTGACAATTTTGGAAAGGCTTAAAAAAGTTGCAGAAGCTTAGGATTTTCCTTCATGCTTTCTATCAACACATGTTGATACACTGCTCCGATTAAACAAACAATAATTACATATGCCACGTGTTCCATTAGTTTTGCTGTTGTTGGCAGTTATATTCTGATGAAGAATATGTTTCATAATATGGTATGTTCTTCCTTCCTTTGATGATACAAGAGGTGTTCCTTTAATAACTATAAATAAAGGCATATTGAAAACTTCATCGTACACGGAGATGTTTACTGAACAATATCGTGAAGGAATATACAACAAGGATAGTAAATAGCCTTTTCGTTTACAACAGGCGTAAATGATTGAGATATCAACGGCCAATATTCCAGGAGAAAGAGCTTAAACAAAACGAGACACGATGAAACTTTCTACACCCCTCTCAACGACCTCGCAGACTTCACAGATCTCCCAGTTTCTGATCCTCTAGAAACTGCAGAATTACTTCCAATACTACCGCCAGGTGAACCAGGCGGCCCTTGGGATTGGGAGTGGTACGATCTATCAGAACGATAACTTGGAATCAAACCCAGTTTCTCCATTGTGGGATGTCTTTGTTCATGGTTCGGTCCACCTGGCCCTTTCAAACCAAAACTTGATGTATTTACATCTTCAAAGGTCAGCTCCTCGCTTATGGGAATCTTTGCTTGACGATAGGTGTAAGCAGAAAAATAATTATCTTGACAGCACTGTTTCAGCCATCGAGGTGTATCGCTTCCCATTATACCGTGAATCATTGGGTAAAGTTCCTTGGCAATATTGATAAATGCTTGTTGTAGTTCTCTTTGCACACCGATTGCAGAATCGGTTCGTGTTCTCTCATTACCGTACTCTTTTAAACTAGTTATTGTGTTCGCACTATAATCATCGCTAACATTTTTACTTTTAGAAGAAGGATCTTTTTCTCGTAATCTACCATCTACCGATGAGGGTGCAATTTCAGCAGAAACATTTGAATACCTTTGCTGTTCACTGCCGTGTCTAGATCTGTCAGTTAATGGCGTAGTTGTTGTACCTGGGATCGATGGTGTACGTCTTTGCTGTTCAACACCGTGTCTAGATCTGCCAGCTGGTACAACATTTGCCGCAGGACTCGACACTTCTCTGTTATTGGTCTTGTTTATTGTTTGGTAAGATCCAAGAGAAACATCTCTACCGTGTTTTGAAACGGGAAGGATGGATCCAATTTCATTCTTCTTTCTTGTTTGAATTACATCCAGTAGAAGATCTCTGTTTCTTGATATAAGAAGATGAAGGAGTTCCATAAAGACTACAAATGATCTTGCCAGTTTTAATTGAAATTCTTGCACCTCGTCTTGATCGAGACGATCGTAACTCTGAAGTATATCATCATCCTCTACTTCAAAATTACCATTCTTTTTTAATAGGGATATACCCATTTCCTTCACTCTACTAGAATGAATACATTCTGAAACTACCTTGGCAGCTTCAATACCGATTCCTGGATCATTGGTCAACCCAAGAACAACAGAACCGTTCGACGAAATACTTGTTCTGAACAGCACGGCACACCAAAGGCACATGTTATCCACGGCAGCTTCCAATGGACTCTGCGTATAAACAACACGATGGACAACTGTCTGGCGAGAAATACAAGCAGGAAAAGCTTGCCTGACCTGAAGTTGAGTTACCCGAAGCGTTTTCTCGGAGAAATCACCCGAGGATCCCTTCAGCCAGTCACGGGTACCACGTGATCGGTCTTTGTTCATAGATTGTATGAACCAAAACTTTTCAGCTCCAACCAGCTCTCCCTCCATCGGTGATTCTAATTGATAATGGCTTTGGTTGTTTCCAGAGTAACCCATGTTTTTACCAGCTTGAGCCAAGTTTCCACTTGAATGAATAGATGAACTGTACGATCGAGAATGGTGATAGCCACCATTTCCACGATAAGCATCGGTATCATTTGCTCTTAATCTTTTGATGTCATTTAGTGACCGTCTTGAATTCGTCTGACCACAAAAAATGTTATCAATGTATACCTCGAACCATTCAGGTAGACCGCGAATCATACTTGCATTGCGAACTACTGGACGAAGAGGCGTGACCTTAACTTTAACTGGTTCCAGTGGTGCCCCTCCCATCCTTATGAATCCAGTAAGGTTGGGTTGTACACTTTCTTCAGGTCGACCATCAAGAACTAAGTGAATCGGGGTTTTTGCTGGAATAATACAGCGAAGAACATCACGCAGATCTTTGCCGAATCTTGTAAGGGTCATATTAGTTGGAGTCCGGTAAACAAACTCGGCTCCGATCAATTCATCGGGAGCCCCGCCATGGAACCAAACTCGATAAAATTTACCCAAAGGTATACCGACATTTACCGCCTGCTCCAGAGTATTATCGATGTTTGGAACTTGTGATACTACAGTTCTAGCTAGACGCTCGTAAACGTGAATAAGTTTCCCGTACATAAACTTCTCTGCATAATATTGGGCTGCCAAACTCCACATATATCGGCTGCTTGCAATAACGCCAGATTTGAAAAATAGTTCGCCAGCAGCTGAAACCTCCTCTAGTGAGAGAGCTTCCATTTCTCTGATAGTAATCCATGGCGTCGTAGCCAAGTATTCAGATGTAAGTGAAACTCCGTAGAAAGCAGCCTTGGTTGTGCCGGTTTCAAGCTCCCCAGCATTCAATCTTACTGAATTCTCATTCCGATAAAATATTCGTCTAAAAGAATTAGTCTTGTCGCTTTGACGGCCGTAGTCAAGCTCCGGAAGATCACAAATAGAATTACCATCAGGATCACTAGCAGGACCTTCTATTCCGTCTGATAGGTTATCAATCCATGGAAGAAACGGAGTGCTGGACCATAAAGATCGACTCATTCTCGAAGACCTGTTCAACGTATAATATATCATATAGTGGCAAGTTGCTTCTTCTGCATTTTTCGATCTGGTTGCATGAAATTGAGCAAGCTTCCGAAGCCAAGCAACTCTATGGTCTGGTAGTTCAGTGGGGGAAAAAACATCAGCAGCGTCCAAGAAAGCATCTTCAAGTGCTTCGTGGTGTGCAAGAGTTGGCATGGATGATGTCAGTGACGACAAACCAAGAAATTGTTTTGAGTAACCTGCCGAAGCATTGACCACGCGAATAACACTGATTCGATTTGCTCTTCTTAGAGTTTCGGATTCTGAATTTAATTCCAAATCACGATCTGCGTCACTATTCATAAAGTCTTGAGATTGTGAACGGTTCTGATATGAAAGGGCATGGGCGGCGATGTAAGCCTTGTGCAATTTCTTCAATTTTTCTGCCAGTCGGACTAAGCTTGACCTAAAAGCAACATTCTGACTAGCAGACTGATGGTGTAGACGGTCAGTAGTGCGCCACAATGGGGTAAGACTGGCTTCAGCGCTGGAATTTGAGAACAACTCGATCCCACCAGGCCCACTCTTTCTTTTGTCTCTGTAATATCTTGCTGTTGCCGTTGCTACTATCCGTTCCATTACTTCTGTTTGGACTGCCAATAGTGGTATTCGTATACGGAAAAAAGAACCGAAGCAATCCCAAGTACTCCGCAAAAGAAGTTCCGCAAAATCAGACGCTGGAACACGAACTTCTGCTCGCCTTGATCCACAATGAAAAGTTATCATGCGTAGCCAATGCTGAAGAGTTTCACCAACGGCCTCATTGAAGATTTTAATTCCGAATATTTTTATTATTTCTACAGAAGCATTCAAAGTCTTGACGAGTGCAATGTCACTTTCTCTCAAAACAAGAGAATTCAAATACACAGATGTTGCACCTCTGACAAAAACTATCGTATCAAGGTAAGAAAATTTCAGACAATTAACAGTGCTACGCGAATTGCAATTTCTCGAGGTCAAGCTTGATCTGTAAAGATGAGATTTGTCGATTTTGGCTTTTCTACGGGCTGGATTAAACAATGATTGCGATCCTTCAACGGGCTCTAAGACAAATCTCAGCTCTCGAACAATTTGTTGTGCAGTTCGGATTAGAACTATAGAACCATCGTGCGCAAGCCACTTTCTGCTCGCGCTAGTTGTATATGCATTCTCACCAGAATTTTCTTTTGTCTCGGGCGTTGTTGCTACAATGGGAAGCAGTCGTCTGCGTCTTACACTATCTGTCGTATCTCGTTCTCTGGTCATTAAAAATTCCTTATGCCAAAAGCGTAAAGGTCCGTCGCTCTCAACGCCGTCAACTTCGGCATTTTCATCGTTGCCTTCGTATTCAACAGTAGTCAGACATACATTCAGGAGACTAAACATGTCATAAATGTTCGGTCTATGATTTTCATCGGTTTCCATACTTTCTATCCCGTTAAATTCTTCCAATAAAGATTCAGATGAGACCGACGAGGTTATTCCACCATATTTTTCAAGTGATCCTTTCCCCGAAGATTGCATAAAAAGTTTGCGCCAAAGGGCTCGGAGCAGCCCTGATGGAGTATTCTGAAGAACAAATATTACACAGAGAATCACATTGCGTCGAACTTGACTTTTTGGAGTAAAGCAAGTCGATAAATATGAGGTTCTTGATAGCACTTTTTCTATAAATGTTGCGTACATTGCACCAACAATTGGTGAAAATCCCTCTCTCAAACTTATCTGACCCTGTGACCAAAACAATTCAAATAAAAGTGCTGCAGATCGTTGCTGAATATTTTGTTCTGCGTGTTCGATTCCCGAAAAGCATATATCAATGACAATTTCAGCCAGCCAATGAGGTCTCATCCTAGGTAATTCAATCCTCTCTTGATTTGTTGAATCGCTGAGTATTGATGGGAGCCCAAATTGCTCGTACCGTGAAAGAATATTATCAAAAAACTTTACTGTTGAAGTGGGTGATAAATTTTGCCAATTAGTCCAACTGTTCATTTGTGGTGAGTTGACCTTGATGAAATCTGGAAACCTAACAAAAGCAGAAATAGCATTCATCTGTAATTTAGTAATTTCCCATGAACATCTTAAACCAATACTTGAATCTCTGTCTTGCCACTGTCTACCATCCCTCGCAACTAATCGGGACCAATATATCATAGTTAATCTGTAAACGCATGATGGATCCAAGAATGAAAACATATCACGTAAAAAGCAAACAATTGAGTCATTTACATCAACACACCCTTGTCGAGTTTCCCAGGAATCGAAGTTACGACTATCAAGGCATGCATCTGTGAGCATTGCAATCAATTGTTCTAAATTAGCCATCATAATTTCATCAAGTGTTACAAGTGGGGGGGCATCAATATAGGATTTCCTCGTTACACATTTGATTAAGGATGTAACCCTACCTCCCAAGCTTTGCTTTATCACTTCAAAGAGAATTGGGGCGCAGGCAATTATTGAGCCGCTTGTTCTGGAAGCAGCATCACTAATGGCGTTATTATCTTCAATAACTTGGTGTGTCTTCCCCACATCTTTGCCTGGGTCAATTGTAGACTTTTGCTGTTCTATCAGTATCGCCGCCCATTGCATAATAATAACTTCATATGTGTAAGGGAACCATCGCCCATTCTTTTCATTAGAATCACCAAGGGCAGATAAACGATCGCTATAACTTGGAAGTTTCAAGCTCAGTTGAATTTCTTGTGACAGTGTCCCCATTGATTCATCGAATTTTGCGATTGGTTCTACCTGTATATTATTTGTTTCGTCGTTTGCAGTTCCTGCCAATAAGTTACTCAAATCATCGTTCGGGATCGACCAATCGATAGAGCTATGACTTATTGTCTTTTTATGATGTCTTCCATAAACACGACCTTCCTCTTCCTGTGGATAATTACTGGAGAAAGATGCCCCAAGTCCTAGCGATTTTTCTATTGCATCCAGAAAAGATGAGCCAGCTTCAAGCATATCGGCATCTGTTGTTGGCAAAGTCTGCCCTCGTTTTTCCTTTCTCTCCCTAGGATCATTCTTTTCGTCAGGAGGAGAATCGATAGATAGTAACGTGACTCCTTTTGCTAAATCTATTAATTGATCGCTGTCTATGGTAGGCGGAAAGGGCCCTTTGGAATCATTATCAAATATATCGAGAGAAGATTTAATCTCAGAAGAAGGCGCATTTGCTAGCTTAGGAACTCTAAACTGTTTGACAGAACGTTTTGAAGTTCCGTTTGCCTTTTTCTCTTTTGAAAGATGAATTTCTGAACCTATAGAGTCTAGCGGGCCTTGTTTTCTGTCGCAATCTTCAGGGTTCTCTTGAATTGTTGATAAGCCAGGAGCTGGTGCGGTCATCCATCTTCGATTAGCTCCTCCTGAGGAGCCTCCGAATGCTTTAATCCACGAGGCAGCCACGACATTCCCACTATATTTTCCTTCGTACACGTCGTCATCAAATTCTTTTTCGCGGCTTCCAGCCTTTAGTGCACTCATAAAGTCCCCAACTGTGTCCATTTTTTGAGATTCAGATTGCTCATCGTTTAATGTTTCTCTATCTTGCAAAGTTGATAGTGGCGACGGCTTGCCCTGCTTGATATTAGGTGTGTCTGGTAAGGTAAATACATCGAATTCGGAAGCATTTGTTAAAAAGGGGGAATCGCTTTTTTGCTTAGGTCGATTTGGTACTTTACTGACGCTTGAATTATTTTCGCTTATTATAGCGTTCAAGTCGTCAGATCCCGACGATGTCCCAATATCTCCATTGTGAACAAATTCGAAGTTGGATCGAACGTGGCGTCGATTCTTCCTTTGACGCGGGTTTGTAGCTTTCCTTTCTTCTTTCGATTCTGATAAAGCAGACAAAAAGTTGTTGGAGAATTTTTCGTCATAATTTACGCCAAACATCTCTCTCTCGTCGAAAAGTAATCCCATAACTCGACTGAGAGATACAAAGTTCCATTTGCTTTTTCCGTCGAGTTGGGTGACACCTCTTTTTGACAAGAACATGGTAGAAGAACCGAGAATCTGCAATAATGTCGCAAAAGCATTTACGCGCAACGGCAAGGCAGCTGATGGATTCGCCCATTCAAGATCGTGATTACCTGTCCCTACGACGGTGATTTTCCACAATAGCTTACACACCCGAAGTAGATGTAATGATATGTCCGAGACCGAACACATTTCTGATTTTGCAAGGTCCACTGTTGAAATCAGAAGCTTTTTTGTTTCGTACTGAATATTTTCTGATGGTACGATTAATGATGATCTGCTAAAGTGACGAGCAATTTCGTCTCTTCCTAAGCTGAGAAATGATTGAATTTCGTTTCCTCCTCCTTTAAGAGGGATGGACGCGTCAGGTTCTTGACTCAAGAATTCATTCAAGGTAGCATTTTGTGAATGAATAGATGAGTGAACCGAAATTCGGACTTTCAGTAACATCCCTGACAGTCGTTTTTTTTGCTTTGTTTTATTATCTTCCATATTTTCTGATATTACAGTGTCTCTGTCTGAAATGCTTGTTGCTGACGCAGTATCTAATACGTATCTATCCGAGCTCTGGCTTTCACAGTCGTCGGTAATACTATCATCTCCGCCACCCGAATCGCCTTTCCCGGAAGAAAAATCTGATACAATAAGTGTCTCAGCATCGATTTTCTGATTCTCGCAAAAGTCAGGGAGAGGATACCTTGAAGCGTATGATATTTTAACTTCATGATTTCCGTTATTGAGCAACGATTCTTTTTTTTCAAGAGGAAGAAATCCGCACCCAAGTTGTATAAGTTGACAGTCTTTCCCTGAAACAACATTTGATTCACCTACAATATCACCAGCTATTTCATCACCCTTCCGAGATGATCTTTTCCTCCCCAACAGTTTCAGACTCCATTTTTTCCTGGAACTAAATGATAGCCTATAAACTGTAAAGAATAAATGCATAGAGCGTGCTTCGTTCTTGCCACCAAGAACCAATGGCAGTTTTAGTTTAAATTCGTCCAAGAAGTTAGGGTCAGCGCAACGTGCACTACACGAGGTATATGCTTCTTGGACAAGAAAAGGTCCACGACGAAAATTATGAATAGCTGGACCGAAGGAAGGAGAGTGTGCCAAAAAAACTCCATGCTCCGAATTAAACTCGATTTCTCTCATCTCGATTTTAATCGCAATATTTCCTTTTTGACAATTGTGAAGAATCCTGGGATGGCACAAAAGCTCATTGCAAAAGTTTGTATGAAAATACGGCTCGATATCCTCACCACTCGAATGACCCCTTATTCGAGATTTCGGAACTGATAGCAGAGTGCCACCGGGTCTTCCTAATGGTGCTGTTAGTAACGGCACCGGAGCAAGCTCTTGCGCATAATTCGAAGAATGAAAAAGGTCGTCGGACCTACCTCCATTTGTTGTTGGTTCAGCTATATAATGGGTTTGCCAAGCAGGAGTCACTATGTTCGTTGAGTCATTTGATGCTCTGGTAGTTGATAATAACTCGATATTATTGTCCTTGTTTCCCTGCCGGCGCAACTGCATCTCCCCAGTAAAATCAACCAATCTATCCCTTGCTAGTGAGCTTTTGCTATTTACTACTTCGTGGAGACCAAGATAACCAAAGTTTCTCATAACTAGCATTGCAGTTCCACCATTAGTGACAGGAGCAGGCCCTCCTATTCCAGAAGCACGATGATCAGCTCTTGGATATAGCATAACCATTATATGATCTATAATCTGCCTCTCGCCATTTCCTGCAAAAAATCGAAACAGTGGAATCTGAACTGCTCGGCTGCTTGGAACATGAGGTACGTCTGCGCCAAATACTTGCAGTAACGGTGCTACACCAAAAGCAAATGGCATGATAAATTTTCCATGATTAATACTCGCCTTTTCGGCTTTTGCTCGTAAAATTTCGGTATCTATGTTTTCCTCTTTTCCTTTAGATTTCGCTCGAAGATATGGTTCAAAGTCGCTACCTTCGGATATCACTTTACTCACAGTAATGATCGCGTAGAGATTATGTAAGCTTAAATTTGAAGGTAACGGAAATACACCACACCGAGTCAACTGTGGCGATTCGTTATTTGTGTTCAAAGCGTATGGAGAAAGAGAAGAAAAACAGCGCTTCTCGACTAAAATATCATTTACGACATCGAAATTGAGTGTCTCAGTGATCTTACCACAGCGCTGGAGGTCTGGTATCGGCGCCATACCACGATCACCTAAGCTGTGAGCTATCGTCTCTACATGATAAATAGCAACAGTGCAAAATAATGGCTCAACTTCACCGCCCAATGCTGGAAAGGCTACTGCTTGAGTATCTACTTGAAGGTATCGGTGGCTGGGGGGACGATCTGAGAGGAATGGAAGAGCTTGAACTAAAGATGTTGCAGGATGTAGTTCAGAAAGTGGACGGTTTTGTTTGTGCAGAGTATCCGGGGAAGGCTTTAATCGAGTTTGAATCAGGCATGTATTGGAAGCGTGTTCTACCGGAGGAAGTTGGATCGGTAACTCCTTTGATTCAACTTCGTCTTTGCTTTCTCCAAGAATATCACCAGGGTTTCTCGATAAATTTCTATTGTAGGCTGGTTCGGAATCATCAGCATCTTCATCATCTGAGTTGTTCCACCAACCATATCGCGTCCTGAGGTCGTAAACCTTTGAATGAGAGGCTATACTGGACATCCTTCTTGCCGTTCCACTGGCAGAATGCATAGAAACCAGGTCATCAGAAGATGCAGACCGACTCATTGGACTCGTTGCAGATAAAGGAACGTCGGCATCATTTATGGTAGAAGGTGTATTTGTGTTACTCTGTAATGGAGTAGACATGGAATTCCAGCTGTGATTGTCATCTGGACTTAATGCGGGGTTTGGGCATGCTAAAGGTCCAAATATATTCTGCGGGCAAAGCTTTCCTATGAAGGCCTGGATTCGTCTTTGTTCCTTACTTCGCTGCTGCTCCTCTCGTGTTTCGTGATTACCTAAATCCGATTCCGATGGTAGCGGTGGATCATCGACACCAAAGAATGGCGCATGCCCGTCCATAAGCTCTTGATTAGAAAGGGCGCGGCCGCCGTCTTGAGATAATGGGACCTGCGTCAGCTCGCCAACTTCTTCCACAGTAGCGTCCGTCGCGCCTACTTCGATAGGACTGTGGTCTTCTTCAAGGGATACCAAGGCTGCATTCAGATGTTCATTCACCCCAACCTTCTTCTTCATCTCGCTAACCACCAAATAATCATCGTCGCTATCATCGGAAACAATGCCGCCCGATGCCGATTTGAAAAAACTTTTATTATTCCCGTTACTTGCCTTTGTTATATTCATAGTTCCTGAATTACTACTATTAGCGTTTGCTGGTGAGTCTCCAGCACGGACCCACTGAGTAAACAAAGCCTGTTCAGATAGTATTTGCCCGTTTTTACTATCGTCGTCGCCGTTACTTGTATGGCAACTATTTATTCCGTCACTTGATTTCGATAACACTCCGCTGCTTCGGATCATTTTTGATTCCGGGTTGAAAAAAATTTCATTCGCTTTGTCATTTTGACTATCAAATGTTTGTGTCGTATTCGAATGTACAGCTGAATCTACACCATCATCACCTTTGTCGAACGAAAAGTTGCTGCAGTCGCTTCCGTGACGCGCAAAAGTAGAAAACATGTCACGTTCCGATATGCCTGTATCTGAGGGGCGAAAAGTCTGACCGTTGCCATTTGCTTCTTGTTCTCGATACTCTTCTTCGTGGTGCGTTTCTGAGGGGAAATAACCTGTAGATTCTGCTGACGTTTTTTTCGTGTTCGTATCTTCGATGTTGATTTCTTTTCCCATCGAGTCGTACCCACTTTTGTTTCCTCGAAAAGGATCTAACTTTGCGTTATTCGGTAAATGATTCTGCTTTTCGTTGCTGTCCTTGTCGGAGTCAGAAAAACAACCCGTTGTATTTGTTGTAGAATGTTTTTGGCAATCTTCGCTCCACTTTGGACAAAAAACTGATAGATGGTCAATCATATGTCCCTCCCCTCCAAGACGTAAAGAGCTTATATCAGATCCGTAACACTGAATCGCACTAACTAAGTTGCGAATTTCAGGAGAGAGTTGTCCTATGCTAGGATTGTATTTCTCTACTTTTGATAAATCGTGTTGCTCCTTTTTCATTTCCTCGTATTCCCGACGTTGCTCCTCAAATGCAGCATCGATGATGCCCCGGACCTCTTTCACCACACGAGTTGGTAAAGCAGAGCCGAAGAAAAAAGGTCTGTTAACTCTAACTTTTTGCACATGCATCGGAGTTTTATTCTGAGGTATTTTCCCGCCATGTGCTTGGGGAGAGACATCGGGTGTATTCTTACATTCAAAATCAACACCTGGATTGTTTGTATTAAGATTGCTCATTACGGCACCGCAAGGAAATTGAAGAACATTGTCGTTCGAAGATTTTTTGAACGGAAAGGAGGGATCATCGCTAGACGTATGTTGAAAGGTATTCTCACTTCCATTTGCTCCACCACCTACCGATTGATCTGATGGATCCGCCAGAGCAAGAGCTGCTGCTTCTAGGTTTTGATTTCGATTAGAGATAGATGATCTTCCCTTACAACTCCCAACAGCTGGTGTTAGTCGAGAAAAGGTACCAGAATTCTCAACCCTTTGCCCGGCTTCGGCGAAAGACTTTAAAAAAGCATCATCGCCTCCTTTCTTTTGATTGTTATCTTCGGGGTTTCCTTCCTCAAACAATTCATCGTCACCCTTAACAGCCTGATGCATGTGTTGTCGAGAAGGGTCAATATCGTTGCTTTTTTTAATGCTTCCGCCACCGTTGTGACTGTCGGCGTTGGGTGCTTTACTCAAAGCGGTAGAATCAAACGTCCCGTTATTGCTGTCTGTAGACGAAGAGAAGTCGAAACCACCGGTAGCCATGGCAGCAAAGGCATTGATCTCAGCTCGGCGAGACGGATCATCATCCGACATTATGTTACCTACACCGAGTTGCTAGGCGTGTGATCTTTAATATTCCTTTCTTCTCTCTCTTCTTGATCTTCCTCTACAGGCTATCAGAAGAACTGCATCAAAATTCATACGACGCTACGTAAGGCAGAGTATCGCTTTATTAAATATAATATATCATTCTCAACTTGAAATTTT
>Ga0307396_10000006_pt1 | contig 13874 bp, 1 predicted proteins | sample SouOceMetaPS1036_FD_203304 | JGI IMG/M metagenome (GOLD analysis project Ga0307396, IMG submission 203304) | Metatranscriptome of marine eukaryotic phytoplankton communities from Antarctic Ocean - PS103-6 (Eukaryote Community Metatranscriptome) | ecosystem: Environmental > Aquatic > Marine >... | reverse complement strand
TGCTCCGTCGATCAAGCAACCACAATTTGCTGCTGCTTCTGCAAATCCGTCGCTCGCGGCCTCCTTTCAGGGAGCTGGTGCCTACGGTCAACCGCAACCTAGTCCTTCGTCTTATGGATCGCAAGGACTTAACAATAGCTTTCAAGGTCATGGTGTGGTTCAGCAACAACGGCAGCCAATTCCGGTGGCTTCCAACGATCCTTTTGCAGGATTGCAGAACATGGGACTATCGCCAGCTCCTGCCGCGGCCATGCAACAGCAATTGCAACCACCGCCTTTGTCCGGTACCAATCATAATCAAAGTATGAGCCAAAGTGTATATCAGGGCATGAATCAAAACATGAGTATGAATCAAAGCACGAGTGCAGCGGCACCGACTATGGCCAAGATTTCTTCTCCGACAACCGCTACCGTTCCACAACGATCGCGGTCGAAATCACCATCATCCATGTCAATGGGTAGTGCTACCCAGTCGTCGTACGTGACAACCCCGACAAATACGCCAATTTCACGGTTGTCATCGAAGTCATCCACTCCAATGCAGGTGGCTCAGACGAACTCCTTAACTCCCCCGCCGCAGCAACAACAGCAGCACACGCGGTCGAAATCGCCGACACCAATGCATACCAAACCAACGACTCCGGCAAAACCTGTAACATTATCCAAGGATGAGATCCAAGCCAGGAAGGCACGAGAGAAGGAACAGTCGAAACTCAGAGCACAGATGTTGAAGGAAAAGGAAGAACTGAGAAAGGAACAAGTACAGGTAACTACTACCGGAATTGGATCGAGTGGGGTGGCACTCCTCCAAACCGGTGATGGATCGGGAGAAATCGAGGTCGGCATAGGAGGTGGTGGTGATTATGGCGGCTCGGCCGATGGCGGCGGACCAACCTTCAATGCGTTTGATTTTCTCGCCGGAACCACCGGGGGGTTGCCGACGCGCAAATTTTCTCCGATTTTCCGGGTGCCTCCCTTTTGGGCCCTTATGGATTTGGAGACCTATGTGCGGCGCTTTCCGCTCACCGCAGAGCAATTGGCGGATCGCAGCGCGGCCTACCAACAACTTGCCAAGGCTCTAAGCTTTGTCTGCCACGTGGTTGCCCAGTCGGAAGAAGCTTCGACGGTGGGAGTGGGGCGCTTTGCCGCGTTGCGTGGCAGAACGAACACTGGTAAAACTACTGGTCCGCTAGCCTTTTTGAAATGGAATCACATGGCCTGCGAGGCTTGTGTGAAACTCATATCTCTTCTGCCGCACTCGGCGGGTGCTTCGGGAAAAGCCTTGGACGGACTCTTTCTGAACTTTCTCAATGTGTTTGTTTCGTTGCTCGAGAATCTGGAAGCGGATCAGCAACTGATAATCCCGGGAGGCTGGCAGCAGCCCGATTACCATCACTTGTGTCTGTACATTGTTCGGAATTGCGGGGGGAATAAGTTCAGCTTCACCGTATGCAACACGGGAAAAGATGGATTGCAGTACCATCCATCGACGTTTGACTCGGAAACCGGCCGGCAACTGAAGCAACTTGCTCTTACGGTATGGAATATTCCAGGCCGAAGGTTGATGGACTCTACCTTTTGGACCGTCCTTTTCCGGATGCAGGTGTACCCAAGCAAGAACAACACTGCGGAATTCTTGTACACAAAACTGTTGCCCAGTTTGAACGCGCAGCCCCTTAGATCTAACACCGATCAGGGCCCAGCAGAATACTTGGAAATCCCCGACCCAATTGCTTCTTCTTCGTTTCATCCGCTTGCCAAGCTGGCTATGACATCGACTCCACAAAGGGGAATGAGGTCGTCGAAGTACTCGTCTCTTTTGTTGATGAGTGCCGCGGTTGACTTGGCCTATGCTGAGATCGAAAGAGCGCCCGCGTCTTCCATGGATCCGGAGGACACACGAATTTTGAAATTGACAGGAAGAAATCTTGCCAACTTTGCTTCGACAATGAATGCGAATACTGTGGGAGATGGGACACTTGGTCGATCGTTGTCTAGCACATGGGATCTGCTAGATAAGCTTCAGAAAACTCTTGGTGTAACAGCCTCCAAGTCGATGGACCAGTACAGTCATGGGCTATCGAAGTCGGCTCTGAATGATGACTTCTCAAAGGGCAGTATCAAGTCTCTGCGGACCGACGCTGGTTCGGCCGCATTCCCTCTTTTTGGAAGATTGCGTCGTGATGATTACGAAAATGTCGTCAAAAAATTGATGGGAGAACCAAGACCGGATCCGATTTTGATTCCGGCTGTTTTGACGGATGAAAAGTTGCCCCACGTCGCAACCGATTACATGACCGCATCGTCGTCGTTGCAACGCGTGGCCGATGCATGCAGTCTATTGCTTCAGCAGCGTCGCTTGATCAAGAATGCCCCGGCGTTTGCAGCCTCGGCTGCTCAGTATGCTCTTACAGTCATGCTCCCGATGCCCCACTCGGATCCGAGGTATTGCTTTTATAGAAAGAGCGAAATGAGGAGAGAGACGCAATTGAACTTGTTGTTTCTCATTCGACGTATCTGTCGGATTTATTCTGCCGCCACTGCCTGTGTTCAGCAATCACGAGGTCTCGTGGCGATCCGCTCGATCACTTTTGCCTGTGCGGGATGTATTGCGGATGCCATTTGCCGTGTGAAGGCCGTGGACGATCCTTCTGCGTTCGCACTCCATTATTCTGGAATGTGCGAGGGCCCGACACATGCCTTTGCGATCGAAGCAGGATCCTTTGACACTCTTGGATCCAACCTACCAATTTATGATCCAAACTTATGCTCTCTTCGTTTTAGATGCCTGGACTATTTACGAGAAATGACATTCAATGAACACGGAGTCAAACGAAACACAATTTTCAATTTTGACAATAGCATGGTTCCAACACAAGGTGATGTAGTTCTTGCCACACAACTTTCCATACAGCTCGCTCTTGCACGTCCATATCCGGCAACAGATGAAGCGTTGATGAATCATACAGCAAATTTGATTTCCGGGAAGAACGGTTCAATTTTAGAAGTTCTACCAGAATTCGGATACTTCCGTGACATTGTATTCCACTTCAAACATGCAGTTTCAGGTAAAGCACAAACGGCAGAGGATATTCCGAAGAACAAAACCTGGCTACCTTCTGATGCTACACTGCATTGGGCAGTGAAACGAAACGAGAAGGACAAGGAAGATCTAAGAAGGTATTATCAGGTGCAGGCTTTTGAGGGCCATCCTCAGGAATATGTTGAAATTGTGGCCCAAGCAGTAGCTTCTGAATCACAGTTTAAGGGTTTCCTGTCTCTTTTTAGCAGCAAACAAAGAGCTGTTCGCTCGCGTTTGTCGGCAGCAGACGCGACTACTGTTGTGAATTCATGTGGTGATAAATTTTTAAGCAAACGTGGAAAACAGGTATCGGTTCGAACCGAAGATGACATCTTGCATCTTGATAACAAAGAATTGCCCACATTTGGTCACGTATTATCACCATCTGATGCTGAAAAGTTCGTTCAATTCTTAACAGTCCCATACATAAGGATCCCGCTCATCTTAGACTTTTTCGCAAACGGTGATCCCGGCAGACTTTCGGCACTTCGGACAAAATCTTTACAGATGATCGTTGATGCAGCTCTTTTTGAACCCGGTAGGTGGAAGCCGGCAGACTTCACCGATATCATCAATGAAATTCCGATAAAGGATTTCGATCGGCTCGAAGCATTGCTCGCTACAGCCCACGGTACTCTGTTCAATGAAATTGCAAAGTCTCCAGATGTGGTGACATCTTCTGTCGTAAAAATTTTAGAGCGTGCACTCGACATGGACGTTGGAAAGTACACGAAAAAGTCATCGTCTGGTCCACTTATTCTTTACGCTATTCGTCTAGCTGTGAGAATCGAAGGATACCTAAAGTATGCTTCTAAAAAGTGTGTTCCCGGACAGCCAAGACCTCGTGGGTTAGAATCACTTGATAAAATTAAGATCGAGTCTGCACTTAAAAAGATTCGAGCGATGCTGGATAATCAGGCAATTCCTATCCTTGAATATTGGATTGATCCCTCGAGAAATAAGGCCAAGAATATTGAATCTGCTTGCCTTGTGCATGCACATCTGTTGTATCTTTTTAAGAATTATGACTATCATGATCTGGATTATCGAGCCGTTTCTATCATATTGTCCTCGCAAGTTTTTCTTACGATCAATCTTCGCTTCAGCAACAAGGTTTACGACGATCTTCAGGACAAAAATAATCCAACACAGCCCCCACCGTCTATTCAACTTGCTCAATCTGAGGTCTTCGATACCATTCAAAGACACCGGTACAATATTTTGAGGTTCATTCGGGAAAGCAAGGAGAAAGGGAATGATGCCATGGAATCTGTTGTTCGAATTGCAACGGCAACTGGAGGTAGAGATATTGAAGAATCCGCACTGAAACAGCGACATTGGCAGAGCATTGGTCACTCAACTTGTTATGGAAGATTTGTACCGGATACGGAGGACATTAAGCTTCGAGATGGATCATATCGAGTTCCCAAGGGCGGTCAGAGTTACGAAGAATGGATGTTGTATGTCACTACAAAAGCCGTCGGAATTGAAGTTAATGTACAGCTGAGCGACTTCACACTCCAAAATCATAAAATGACTCTCCTTGATCCTAATATTATGGAAGACCGTGACTTCGAACCAACAAGATTGATGGCTTTGGGGGATGTCAAGGATATCGCCTCTGCCGAGGTCATGCACACTACTAATCGCTACTGGTGGCGTCTTGTGGGTCGTCGATACGATGTGCAATCATGGGGTCCTGATCAGAGAAACTATCACGAGTTGAAAGGATTTAAACATCCGAAGTATGCTAGAAAGTTTCCAAAAGGATTGAAAAGCGGAGAAAGTTGGATTGCAGAAATCCTGAAGGACAAGCTCCCTTTGATATTACCAAATGTGAAATTATACATGTCAAACAAAGATTTCTCAGTTGAACCTCATGTTGTACTCACTGGATGGATAGAAAACAAGAAGAGCGCCAGTTCTATCTCGACGCATACTTTGAAGGAGGTTGTGGTATGGCAACACCCTCCTGCAATTACTGTTTTGAATGTTGTGGAATATGGACGACGGCACATGCGAGTTGTTGAGTACGCCTCTAACTTGTCAACTTCGTTACACGAAGTGCAGAATGGAGAGCCGTATCCTGATCGTGTTGGCGGTATCCTCGCAATGTCTGCTGGTGTACCAATGACTACAATTGATCCTTCGCCTTCATTAGTTGTGACAAGAGCTCTCAGTTCTGATATGGGAACACAAACGTATTTACCTGAGAGGTTCCTGGCTGGGTTGATTCCTAGTTCTCTCGTTGAAAAATACATGTTCTGGCAGAATGAAAATGATGATATTATTGGATACGAGAAATTCAAAAAGTCCAGTGAGGATGACGACGACGACGACCCACTGAAAAATGATGGCGACCTATCATCGACTCGATTGAAAATAACACTATCCAAGGACCCAGGGCTTGATACCACAGGATTTTGTAACACTGAAGCTGAAGCATTGGTGCAGAGAATACCTGTGTTGAACTCTGACCCTTTGACTGAGATAAGGGATCCCAACCGTCCTATCCTCACGTTATTGAATGTGGTATCAGCTCCTCCTTCCTCACTACTAAATAGAGTCGGGATGATGCTTTCTAGACTGGATAATCTTGCACACGTACTTGTTTGGAGCACATCCAAGGTGCAAACAGCGCATGCAAATGCCACGATTGACTTTATTGAGCTACCCCGAGTAAATTTATCGTTCAAACCAAGAGACTTTATTACTGCTGATGGACAAAAGGAGTGCAGAATATACAGTAATGATTATGATGGATTGTTTATTGCTACATTCAGCGAGTCGCGAGAAATGGCCGAGAAATTGCTTGGTGATGTTTCCCACTTTGTTGTTCTACAGAACGCCGAGAACGACTTGTTTATCTTGACGCCTGGGTGCGCATTGCCGCGAAGGTTGCATACAGATGGTTCTCGCTTGTCTGTCCAAGTTCTTTTGGATCGTAGAAATCAAGAATGGATCGAGAATATCGGTGAAGTACGCTGTTACCTTTATCCCATTCATAATTCGCGAGCATTCTTGGTGACACCTTCACTTGCATCTTCTTTGTATTTAATGCTTATGCATTTCATCACAGGATCGTATCAGGATGTTTTCAAAATGATGGAATCTTGTGTAAGCGAGGAATTGACACCGGAAGAGCAACAAATATTCAATCAGCTTGAATTTTTAGGAAATGATTATCACCCTGATGCACATGCATGTCGATTAAAACTATCAGTGGTAACTGTTGGGTTGGGAGATGAATCAACAATGAAGTGTCCTTGGAGTGTAGCAATTGAGATGGAAGAATATGCGAAAAAGCACGTATTTGTGTCATCGGCATGTAGACTGACAACAGAAGAAGAAATGCTCCTTTTGCAACTCTGTAAACCCGACAGTCGTGGGAGATTGTCACTCGCTCTTTTGAATCGGAAAGCCTTCGTAACAGCTGTTAGCAGTCTTGCTACTCTACCAGACAACAAGAGCCTAACAGTTAAGCTAGGAACAGAGAGACCGCCTATGATCGAGAATTTTGATCGGGGTCCTGATATGACTATTGTTGATAACCCAAAGAAGACGATGATATCAGCAAAATTATTTGGTGCGGCCTACAATAGACCAGAAGAGGAACAAGTTGCTTTCGGAGGCCTCAGGGCGCTGGAATTTATGAACTCTGCTCTGAACTCTGGTATTGAGTTGTCTTCGTCAAGATTTGGATTTCCGCTTATGTACGATCTTCTGACCAATACTGTAGCGTTCAAACTGAATCCAAGTGACAGACCTCACAACTGGGGGCGTATTTTGTTTCGTCTTTTGCCAGCATCGGACTTTAAGAATGGATCTGCAGAGATTTCTGTCCTTCGAATTCTAGCCGAAAATCCAAACATAGCAGGTCATCCAAACATCCCGAAATTTCAGATCGATATTGGAATGAACAAGGTTAAGGGGATGTTTTCGGGAAAAGATGCTGTCAGTCGTCTACTCGAGCAATTGCATTTATTTTTTAAGAAAGAGGATGTTCAAAGGATGATGTCCAGCCCTCAGGCTCTCAAAGAATCAATCCCACGAACAGCGATGATTCTAACTCGTCCACAATCCTACTCTCAGCATAGACTATGGGTAGTGCCAAGGATAACAGACTACTCTCGCTCTGTCTTTCAGTTGGATATTCAAAATTGTGCAGCTGTTAGTATTCCTCTCAAGCAACTCCAATCGTTTGCTTCAAGGCCATTGGCACCAATGAAACTTGAGAAATTCGTAAATTTCTTGACTCGCCATGAGTTAGGAATGCCTGCTGTTTCTGGAGCAATTCCATTCGATGTTTCTGGCGAACGTTCTTCACAGACACACTGTTCACAGGCTACAATGTCGCGGGTGGCCGCTGATGTATTAAAGCATGCCCAGAAGGCGAATTCTGAGAAAAAACCTATACTAATTGGATTTACCCCAAGGGAGGTAGATTCGTTTCATTCGAATCCAGCGGCATTGAATACGGCAATGGGGCAGCTGGATAATCTTGTTAAGGGATTGAACCAAGCTATGGCATTTGACAGGAAGTCTATGTGGAACCTTATGAACCGTGCATTAGCTATTGCAACAAGTGACGAAAGAAGTGATACACCAAATTCTAGTGGACCAAACGGAGAAATAAACTTTTTGCGGTTTAGACTAGGACAAGTTAGTGAAAGGGAGCCCGCAGCTTGGTTCGAACTGTTGGTTGCATCTATTCTTTCTACTACGTCTGATCATGACATTCGATCTTTGAACCCTTACATGTCTGGAGTTGCTTATAAGACAGTAACCAGTCTTACAATTGTTGCAATGCTTACTTCTATCCGTATTAGTCAGACTGATCGAGCCCTCACAAGTCTGACAAAACTCGTGAATCTCGTGAGAGGTGTGAAACAGTCACACAATGATCCAGGGCTTCGCGCTAGAGTATGTCAAGAGATCAAGCTTCAATCGCAAAAGGTTGCAACAGACATCACCAACGAAAGGCATTTCATGAAAGTTAATCCGTCTAATCCAAACTTCATTGAGTTTGACCCGAGATTCCTTGTATTTGAATTCACTTACTCCATCCTATTGCGCAAAAGCCAAGTTATTCTTGTCAATAAGTTCCTGCACTCTCTCAGAAACAACAACCGGTCGATGTGCCACCAGATGATTATGGGTGCGGGAAAAACCACTGTTGTGACGCCTTTACTTGCCCTGATGCTTGCTGACGGACAGCAACTAGTCACGCAGGTTGTTCCGCATGCTTTGCTCGAATTTTCTAGAAGTGTAATGAGAGAGAAGTTTGCAGCTGTGGTTCGAAAGCCAATTTTCACATTTACTTTCAATCGAGGAACACCTATTACAAAAGATTTATATTTGAAACTTTGTAAGGCCCGAGATAGTCGGGCAGTGATATGTGCCACGCCGACCAGTATTAAATCGTTTCAGTTGAAGTTCGTAGAGATGATGAAGAATCTCGAAGAATCAAAATTCGGAAGAGGAGGCACAAGGCAACCTGGAAATAACGGTGTTTTGGGCAACTTTTCATTATCAGCAATCGCTAGACGATTCCGAGATCAATCAGAGATCGTCGAAACACATGTAAATCCCGAAGATGTGTTTTACTGTACCGAGATATTGAAACTGTTTCGGAACGGTGTTTTGCTTCTTGACGAAGTTGATCTGATATTGCATCCACTAAAGAGTGAACTGAATTGGCCAATTGGGTTGAAGGACCCGATAGACTACTCGAGATCGAAGCTTGGAATTGGTCTTCGTTGGGACATTCAATGGCATATCCTTGATGCCGTATTCTACCACACAGAGCGCAAAATGTCAGTTGCTTTCAAAGATAGTAGAGAAGCTATCTCTATTCTTGACAGCATGTCGAGGGCGATCGCAGAGGGTGTCGCAAACAAGGACATGCAGAGAACACCGCACTTGGTGTTGCTGAATCGCAATTTCTACCATAAGAAATTAAAACCTCTTCTGGCAAGATGGCAATTAGTATACTTGAGGAACAAAAGACTCCCGTCAGTTGAAGATAAGCACTTGCTTTCGTACATGATGAATGGCCCATTGAAGGACCGTAAAGCAGCATCGGCTGTTCAAGTTGCTTTAGATGACGAGTACATGAAATTGTTGAACCTTAGTCATGACCTGCTCAGGAATTTTATACCACATGTCTTGAGTAAGATCAATAGAGTTTCATTCGGTCTACTAACGAAACAAGATCTTAGAAACAGTTCAGAGCAGAATGTCTCTCTTGCCCGGCGTCTAGCAGCAGTTCCTTTTATAGGGAAAGACATTCCAAGTCGTGCGAGTCAGTTTTCCCATCCCGACATTGTTATCGGATTAACGATCCTAGCCTACAGATACGAAAAAATGAGGATGGCAGATTTTTCAAATGTGTTACTTGAACTGCGGGAAAAACTTGATGCAGAATTTGGACCATATCACAAACGTCCAGCAGCGCTTCGTTACAAGGGATGGGTCGAAGCGGCAGGAGGAAAAGTTCGTGGACCGAGAGAAGGAGAAGATTCTGGCGGGCTTGGACTTGGCGATGCCAAATCATATTCTGTGGGTCCAATTGGAAGAGGAGAGCGGGGATCCGATGATCTTTGGCCTCTTCATCTACTTGATCTGAAGGATGAAAATCATATGGGTGTCACATTTAAACTTCTTCGGGAACAACCGCAAGTCATACAATATTATCTTGATCAATTTGTGTTCCCGCTAACAATGGAGCATCACCACGAAAAAATCAGTGCATCAGGTCAGGATCTTGGTGGCGAAATGTTGTTTAATAAGCGACTTGGCTTCAGTGGAACACCAAGCGATTTGTTGCCAGAAGAACTAGGCCAATGTCAATACGATGAAGGTGTCGATGGTCAAATTCTTGATACTTTGACGAGTGCGACCATTGTGTCAAGCCGAACGATGCCCTCAGACTGGAATGCATCGAAATTGTTGGACGACATTGCAACAGCAAAACCTCCGTTCCACGCTCTTCTAGATTGTGGTGCCCTGATTACTGGCATGAGCAACTTCGACGTTGCAAAATATCTGTTATCTAATGGACTCTCTAATGACTTTGAAGGGGTCGTATTCCTTGACCACAATGATAGAAAAATGATCCTGATGAGACACGGGATGAATGTCGTGAGACTAAACCAATCTGGAATCCCTCCACACAAGCGGTTCTCATTCTATGATCAAATCCATACGACTGGAATGGATATTCACCAATGCATTGATGCCAGAGCTGTTTTGACCCTTGGTAAGGATATGACTTTCAGAGACTATGCTCAAGGGGCATACAGAATGCGTGGCATTGGGAAAGGTCAGACTGTTGAACTTTTTATCATTCCTGAAGTAATGCGTTTGATAAATGACCAAATAGTGAAATTAAACAAGAAGCCACAGAACCCTCTTCAGGTACAACCACTAGCCCCCTCCGGCGGATATGCCTCTGATTTGCTAAGCTTAGCAAATCCTCTTTCGGCGTCTCCTTCGATGCAAGCGGCTGGTAGCGGACGACAATTGCTTGTAAATGTATCTGCTTGGCTTACCGTGAATGGAATGAAGAGTGAAAACATGCAATTCAAGATGCTCTGTCAACAGAGTATTGAAAATGTTACCAGGAAACGAGCATATAAGACCCTCACAACTAACTATAGAGAACTGACTCAACTCGCCTTTTCAGCGAGAATGAGAGAATTTTCAAATCTAAGTGCTTCAGGCGCTCAAAAGGATGCTGCAACGTCAGGTTTTGATGAATGGTTGAAGGGAACTAAAAGTCTTTTTGCAGATGACATAGATGCGATTAAAACACTCGTATTGCCCAACTCAGGAGGATCAGCCGCTAGGATGAAATTAGTTGGGGTTGAAGTTCTACAGAAATCAATTGACATTCTTTCAGAACGTTTAGACTTCACAGTACAGAATAGCATTCCTATCCCAGTGCCTCTATCAGACCAGTTGCGTAACAACGTGATCCAAAGAAAAGACTTCATTGTCAACGATTACGACAAGGCTGTGGTTGACAAAATATTGATGGTGTTGATAAATTCAGAAGGACTTGCAAAAAAGCGATCAGTAGGTCCTGTAGTTGAAGAAGTTGGTGACGAAGATCAAGATGCCAATTTGGGTAAAGAACAAGTTTCGGAAGAGGAAGTTCTTAAGGAACAGGAAGAAGAGGAGGAAGAGGAAGAAGAGGAGGAGGAGGAAGAGGAAGAAGAAGAAGTTGTAGACGAATCTCCGAAAAAGAAGAAATATTCTCGCGACGGCGAGAATCCAGTTCCTTGGCAGGTAGAATCACTTTCGTCTCCCTTTTCAGATGATCATGGAAAATGGAAGGTGCAGATGGGAGGACGCGAGATTCCGTCGTGGCAAGGAAACTTTTATCCAGCAAGTCAATTTTCTGCCAAGAACTATCTATTTTCAAAAGGTATTAACATGCAATTTCCTGATTACCTGTACCTTTCTAAGAATTACTATGACAAGGCTTGGAGTAGCAAGACACATCGTCGTCTGAAAAATGTGATTGTTACAATGGATCTCATTCCTTCGAGAGGAGCTGTTACAGAGGTGGCTGCGTCTGGAAAGACTCTATCCAAGAACCAAGAGAAGATGCTAAAAAGGGCATTTTCAAGTGCTGATAATAACCACTCAGGAACGATTTCGTTTGCCGAGCTGAAAGAAGTCCTGAAAGCTGTAGATGTCGACGTAGACGGTGAAGAGGGTGATAAGTTTTTCCAACAAATGCCTGAATTTGCAAATCGGCCTGTTTCTTTTGAGGATTTGAAGAGATTGCTTGAACAACGCCTGTATAATCGTGTGCAATCAGGTAGATATTACGTTGCTCTATCGTTGTTTGAAGCTGAGTGCATGCGTGCTGTAATGCATCAACAAACCTCTCTTCCGTTGATTCCTGGAAAGGATTGTGCTTTAGCTTTGAGGACGGAAAAAACTATGTTGGATTCAACCTATGGCTATCAGCCAGCCAATAACTTCCAAGACTCTACTGCTAAAGCCTGCTTTCGATTCATGGATAGTTCGCTTAACTACACACCTCGAGACATCAGTCTACTGCTTCGGGCGATCCAAGGAAATGATTTGGAGAAGCGCTACAACTATTTTGTTGAAATTCGAAGTAATCGTCGTCGTAAGCAGAAAGATCCTTCTACGTCAGCCTTATCAAAGGTGTTTATTACGGCTGATGAGCATCATATGCTGAACTATAAGATAGCTGCAGGAAGAATCACAGCAATGCTAAAACAAAGGGGTATGTATCCGAGGGACTGCTTTAACGCAATTGACAGGGACCGAGATGGTTTATTAAATTATGATGACCTCAAACGCGGATTAGCATGGCTTGGACTACCGTTGGACCAAGTTCTTCTTATCGGATTTATGAAGGAACTGGACAAAGATCAAGATAATTTCATTAATCTTGATGAGTTCAAAGCAGCTGTAGGCTTTGAGGACGATGGCACAATGGCTTCCAACGCCGCAGCGTTTAATAATGGCATGCCATTACCACCAATGCCGTCAAATGACAGAGAGAAAAAGGTCGTTAACATCCCTCCTCCGGTTCTAGCAGCTGTGAAGGTGAAGGTTAGGAAGGTCAACAAATTCAAAATGATATGGAATAGTCAAGGAAGCATGTCACGGCACAAAATTAGTGTCTGGGAGCCCATCATTCAAGCCGGTGCATTCCGTCAGAACAAGGAATCGTTTTCACTTGGACATTTCGCAGGTTCTGGGTATGATAATCCGAACCGCGATGGGAAGGATAGATTGTGTATCGAGGCAAGTGATACCACTGGTAGTTGGGTCGGTGGCAGTAGTTGGTTGCCTCATGTACTGGATAAATTCATGCCCCATCCAGCACGTTTCCGTCTTACGTGGAGTGTAACGCATGGAAGCAATCCATTTTATGCATGGGAGCCTGTGCCTCCTGGCGATGAATTTGTGGCGCTTGGATTCATTGGTAGCAAAAAGGACAAGCAACCAGATGTAAAATGTATGCGTTGCGTGCCCAGAGACTGGTGCAAACCAAGTGGTTATTTAGCAAAGATTTGGGACGATAGCGGGTCAGGTGGAAGACAGGGCAGCATATGGGTTTTCAACACTTTGAATCTCGTTGGTTTTGTTAGCGGAAGTGACCCACCAGCAAAGAAAGGATTGGATTTGAAGAGTTCAAGGTTTTTCCTCAAGGAATACAGTGATACACAATCGAAAAATGTCAAAGCTACAGGAGGTTACAAAAATCCAAAGTCATGAATCGAGTCCTAATTTATTACTTTTAGAAGTTATAGGTTCAATTAAATTACATTCATGAAAATACTGGGTAATGTGCTACTACTAGTAGTACTAGTAGAGTAGTCCACAAAAATTGTGACTTATTTTAAGACTCTTTCAAAATCAAGAAACCAGCATATCATTTTTAAGTAATCGGGCGGGGAAGTGTAAGCAGCAGCTCCCTTCTTAGACGCCATTCTGTGGGACATGGACGGAGTCTTGGCGGAGACGGAACGCGACGCCCATCGGGTCGCCTTCAACAAAGTGTTTGCCTCCGAAAATCTCGACATGAACTGGAGCGTCGAATCCTACGGCGAGTTGTTGCATGTGGGCGGAGGGAAGGAGCGCATGACGGCCCACTGGAACGCCGTCGGATGGCCCGATACCCTCAAAGAATTGGACGATGCCGCCAAGCAACAAGAAGAGCGATCCCGTGACGCTGACCACCATCATAATTAGCAATAACTAACCACTCACAGCGAATGAATGAAGCAGACGAATTGTG
>Ga0307396_10000004_pt1 | contig 14316 bp, 3 predicted proteins | sample SouOceMetaPS1036_FD_203304 | JGI IMG/M metagenome (GOLD analysis project Ga0307396, IMG submission 203304) | Metatranscriptome of marine eukaryotic phytoplankton communities from Antarctic Ocean - PS103-6 (Eukaryote Community Metatranscriptome) | ecosystem: Environmental > Aquatic > Marine >... | reverse complement strand
TTCCTATTAATTATTATCGTTGTCTTTGAATGTTGTTGTTGTTATATTGAAAGTAGGATAAAACGATAAAATGAGCTCATATCATCAGCGACTGATCATTATGATTATTACTATTCCTTGGAAGATAATGAAAATAACTGAGGATAATAATGTATGTCGCTCCTGCAGTCATCCAAGTCAAAGTTGATAAACAATTTATTTCTCTTTCTGTTTCTACCACTTGTACTATCAATTTAATTCAATTTATGATTCGTGTACTATTCATCACGGCTTCAACAAATTATGAAGTCCTCAATTAATATCCTAGTTATTAATTTGTTCTACTTTTGTATAGAGCTGATTCCTGATTCTAGATCGATAATAATAATCACTGTCACGTCATTAAACGCTAATTTAAGTTCAAATTGTTGTAGTTAGTAGTGAAAATATAATATGCTTGGTAAGTACTAATAACTCGACTTGACTAGATGTCATTAATATAAATTGGTACACTGTATAAAGAGAATCATAATATTTTCATCGTCAAATGACCTTTTTGGATTGTACATTTAAAAGTTGACATTGATCCAAACATCTGGCACATGATGTAACAAAGAATGAAGGGAGACAACCTTATAAGCGAGACTTCTATTAACGTATAATATAGCATGTGCAATATAAAATACTTTTGATATGGACACATTCAAGTCATCTACTACTATACTGTCTTCCATATAACTACTTTTGATCCATCATCGCTGTATTTACGCGATCGATCTTTGTTACAACAGACTGAGCAATTAATTTAGAACGAGTAGATTCAGCCGATGTAGCAAGACCAATCCAAGTTGGTGGAACATATGACGGAAGAGAATCAATCCAGGAGAGAAGATCTTGATGACAATTCCCATCAGGTAGAGGTGGAGCTTCTCCAGTCTTTACAAGGTTAAAGTTAACATCATAGATATTTGGAGTAAATACCGATGTTACAAGGTCACTAAGTATGATTTGATCACTATCTTGAGTCACTCGTCCACCAAATACGTCTTTGCATAAGGTGGTGTGGATTGCATCCCAGGGAAGCTTTGCTGGATCATTATTGTGCTTTCCATTTTCCAGCAAGGAATCAATTACATTAAGTGCATGCAAAGCATCATTTTCAGTAAATTCATATGATTCAGACCATCCCAAAGGAACAAAGCGCAATCTCTCTTGAATAACAGCATGAGTCCATCCAAGAGCAAGGTATAGGCGATTACGGACTGGATTCAGAAATCTTTCACTGGCAATACTAGAGAAGAATCTGAACATGGATGATTTTACACCTGTGGGTGCTTCGGCAACGATGATGTCACTGAGCCGCATCAACGCAGTAGGAAGTTTAGGTGTAATCTCACTAGTTATGAAAAGACGGAATTTTTTATGTGTTCCAGGGCCAAGTGAGTGTAATTTTTTCACTAAAGTGTCCTGTAGCCAGTCAATGCATAAATGACAATTTTTCAGCATGACCCATGTTCCACGTTTTGACCCAGTTGCTACCAACTTTTCTGCAGAAATAAAGCCTTCTTCACTACCCATAGCAACGGAGGATAACTCTATCTTCTCTTGCAGAGCCATAGCTTCAACTCGACCACTGACATCATGTCCTGGTGCACTACATAGCATGAGAGGAGTTACCTCATCAATTTCATCTTGTGTCACCTGCTTCAAATGATTTAAACCTCTACCTTGCCACGCAAAATCACTTCCGAAATTTTCATTAATGTACGAAGTAATATCTTCAATAGACAGAATATCTCGAGAAATCTTTTTGCCACCGTTTTGGATATAGGAAAGAAGAACAGCTAAAACCATTTGGTCCTCTGAATATAGACCTCGAGCACATCGAGCAGCTAATTCGTTAAATAAATGGGATTTCAGAGACACTAGACGTTCTTCGTCTGATTCTGACTCAGACCTTTCACTGCAGAGCACATTATCTAGAACTTTTGTAAATGCCGTGGGACTAAAATTATACAAGAAATTGATTTCTCTCATAGATTGAAGCAAAACAAACAGATCCTTACATAAGGCTGAAAAAGGCTCAAACTTATTGACGGCACTATGAACTTGTTTCATTATATCGGCACTCTTTGAAATTTGTTCCTCGACTTGAGCACCTTCTTTCATCAAGACTTCCATTCCTTCAACAACGCTGGTGTCGTCAAGAATGTTTCCCTCAACTGCGCTTATTTTAGCAAGCATTTGGATCTCAAGCTCCTTCAGCTTTACCTTCTGTTCTGATTGAAGTTTTAGCACATTAATACGCTGCTTTTCGACATCAGGTTTTTCTGCTTTTAAAATTATACTTACAGATTTACTCTGAAGTGAAGCAGGTGTGACAGTAAAATTAACAAGTGTAACACGAGAGCATATGTCTGGTGTAAGTCTGGCTGCCGGGTTCTTTGTTGTTAATATAATTTTAAATTTTGGACTGTAATCTACTTCTTCGGACCCAATTCTAACTATTGATCTCCCACCACTCCTCTGAATTTCCTGGTTAAGAATTGGATTCAAGACCGGATCGATATTTTCTACATTTTCTACCAAAAGGGTTGTTCCAAAACGAATCGCACCTGCCAAAGTTTTCATAAACGCACTATCTAGGAAACTTGTCTTTTGAATTTTTTCGTCCTTAAATTTATTCATCAGAAAATTTATTGCATCCCCTGACGGATCAATTATCAAAGGAAAACGGACACAATGATCTAAGATTACTCCATTTTCTAGGCTCAAAGAATCAGATTGAAGTCCAAGTGATTGCCAACGCAATCTCTCAGATGCTGTGCTCAAAGCATCAATCATACTAAGGTCCTCTCTATACTCAATATCAAGCTTATCTAATGATTCACGCCATTTTTTTACTAACTTCAATCTTATTCTGAAAGCAAAAAATCCAGAGTAAGTTAAAAAACAAGCCATCAATAAGCCATCACCAACAATACTTCTTAAGATTACTTGAAATCCTTCACTACTTTTAGACCACCGGTCACTTTCCTGGCTGAGACTAGTAATTAATATTTCAGCACGGTCAACCTTTGTTGTCACCACTTCCATTTCCGTCTTCAGAGCCTCAACATCCCGAATCAACTTTGCATAATCCGTCTTATACTGAGTAATCGAACTTTCTAATTTAGAAACTTCTGCCACTAGATTGTCTTTCTTCTTCTCAGCAATTTCGGCATCTTTTTCTAGTTCTTTTACTTCATCTCTTAGTGGTTGGACACGGTTATAGACAGCTGAATAAGTTACTTGCGACTCTGCCCATTTGTAAAGAGGACCACATGCCTTGCTGCTTCTTGTTACGGTTTCGATTGTTAATTCTGGATTACCTGCCAAATATTTATCTTGAACTATCTTGGTTTGTCTTTTAGTGAGCTTATCTACATCAAAATTAATAATGCTTGGTATAAAATCCTTCTTGCCTAGTAACTTTTTAACATCCTTCCAATCAGTATTTTTTTCACCTAACATGATGGCAACACATTCAAGAGTTAATTGTACATTTTTGGGAGGTCTTCCAAGGTTTCTCACTTCATCAAGATCCCGCTTTTTAATACTCTTCACAGCTGCTTGTGCACTTAATAATGCAGGTTCGGCACTATCCAAATCTTTTTGCGCTCCCTCTTTTCGAATGCTAATCTCTTTCTGTTGAGATTCAACTTCCACACTCATCTTTTCAGCTTCTTCTTTCCTTGTTTCAGCTTCTTTCTGATCACCAACCATTTGCAGAAGTTTATTATTCGCAAGTTCTTCCTTTTGTCGAAGTTCTGCTTTCTTTGATCCTAATGCAATTTTCAATTCTGCAACATTTTCTTGAGTCTGACGAAGCTTTGACAAACCTGCATTTACTCGAAGCTGTTCATCCTCAATCTCTTCGCGCAAGTTGTTCACACTTTTGACAAAATTCTGAATGAGAGCTAGGTAATCTCTTGGACTCAAGAAAGTTCTACAGGTGCTACTTGATAATTCAGCACATTCCTCTGCAGTAGATTTTGTTATGTTATGCATATCAACAAGTGCACCTACCACTGCTTGTCTGAATCCACCGGATATCGTCCCTTCAAAAGCATCTGAAACAAGGTCCATAAGGGTTTCACCTTCACCTGTCCCCCAAGTTCCTCCTACTGATTCTGCATCACCCATGTCTAGTCTCAACGTAAATTCTTTACCAACTTCACCCATCCCCTTACTAGACCAAGTTCCAAACCAATCGACAACACATCGATTGAATAAAGCTGGACTTGTAGTTGACCTTGTTTTCCATTCACCTCCACTAGGATTCATTGTGAAAATAACATGAAGATTTCGTTGCACAATTTTCGTAAATCTTTTATAAAGTTCATCTTCACTATCAGTAATAATTCCTTCTCGTGACGCGCTATCTCTACACGCATTCATGAGTGCTGAGAATTCATCTCCCTCAAAAAGCCCTGGGACTTCACCACTTGCAAGTAATGCATTCATTGCCTCAATAAACCCACTACCAAGTGCATTGGATTCGTCAAAAATAAAGCATATTTTTTCTCCCTCGATGCCAACTCGCCGCATGACAGAACGAAGATCTTCATTGAAATCGTCTAATCCATACCTAGAATGAGCTTTGATCTGAAAAATACTAAGCCCATTCATCCAGCTTACAAATTTACTCAACACAGTTTTTCCCGCACCACTATCTCCAACAAGCAGGCAATGACCCATTGGCTGACGAAGGACACGGTCTATACGCAAAACATGGTCTAAAACCTCATCAAAAATGACAAGTGGTACATTTAATTCTTCCTCGTAGAAAACACGTAATCTCTGAACAATAAAATCTGTCAACTCGTCTCTACCGACCCTTCGATTATCTTTACTAAGCCAACTACTGTAATATAAGGGGCGTGCCAGTGCGTCATCATAATCTAAATTAGTAAAATGCTTCTTCGCAACATCGTCGATTAGCTTTTCACACCAAACCTTTTCTTCGTCGTCAACTAATCTATCACAAAAGAGTCGTAACGCTTCATGCGCCCATATGCGAACTAATTCTTCTCGTGTCAAGCCTTGATCCATACCTACAATAGCTTCGTACACCCCTCTCACCCATCTACTCAGCTCACGAGGTGAATAAAAATATTGTGGTTGGATTTCAGGGGTGAACCTTGTTTGACACTCAGTATAAACTTCAACCATTGCTTCTGTCAATGCTTCTGTTTCACCCTTCAAATTAGGAAACAGTTTCATCATTCCAGCATTAAATGTTCCATAAATTTGTACAAGTGAATCTCTTACAGGAAAATCAACGAGTAGTAAGGGAGCATGGCGAAGAAATCGTGAGGACATCTCAACCCTACCTGCGTCTGCTGGAGGGTTACATGCACCAACAAACTGAATACGGTTGGTTTTTATCCAAATATTATCATCTCGCCAGAACCCGCCTTGTTCAACTAACTGACGAATGAACATAATCACTCGCTGAGTACCGTATAGATCATTCTCTGGAAGGTTTATTTCATCACAAAAAACTACGAGCCAAGTTTGAGCTCCTAAACTGTCTGAAGGCTCTAGTATAATATCTTTGCCTTTCCTTACATATGTACAATACTGGTCAAATGTTTTCAGGATGAGAGCAGGTGTTGTCCCACTAGAAAAATTCAAATTTGCCATCACAATTCCTTGAACTGATTGAAGAACACTAGTCAAAGTCATTGTCTTACCTGAACCAGGTGGTCCACAAAGAATCAGGGGCATTCTACTTAACAACCAAGTGCTAAGTACATCAGTGTGACGAACAGTATCATTTGTTGTTATAACAACATCTGTCGCCGTAACCTTGTGACTCTCGATATCTAGTCGAGGGACACTCTCACTCCATAGCTCAAAGTCGCCATCCTCAACACGAACGCGATAGTCAGAAAGGTTACTGTCATTAGATGGCAACATAATGCCACTTGTAGAAACTAAAAAATCTGCAAATTTCAATCGAACTGACCAAGAACAGCTTCCTGTAAAACTCCACAATAAAGCATAAAGAATCCAATGCTTGGCGAATTTTTCGATGTGATCACCACTCATGGGAAAGTCTAGGTGATTTTCATCGTATTCAACAACTAATTGTATCCCCTTAATAAGAAGAGCTTTAAAACTCTGAAGCAGTCTCTCACGTGTAGGGGGCATAATGTGGATTTCATTCAGAGAAAAATCTAGTGCATCGGCAACAATTGAGCTTGTTCTGTTATCATCTGATACAATAATTGACTTTGTTGCTGTCAAAAAGTTTGTCTGAGCAGCAGGAATTTTAATTCCTCCAAGATTATTATCCGAAAAATCTCCAGACAAAAGAGATGAAAACAAATTATCAAGGCACATTTCGACAGATACAGTATCTTCCCCGAAATAAACCAACCCGCAGCGTGATACTGTGGCAGGGGTTGCCTGTTCAAGACTGTCGATTTCAAGAATAATTCTTAAATTATTAGGAATACTGAGTCGCTCTCCACTAGGGAGAGTCAACAACTTATTATCGTCTAGAACACTATTCAGATTCTCAGCCCATTCAGGATCAACATCTCCATCAAAGACAATCCAGTGTCTTCTGTCAGCTTCTCCTTTCTGATTAGCAAGAATTTTTCTCAAAATACTTGTAAAGACTCCATCTGTCCAGTCCATTGTGGTTCCATCTAATACGCCATACAACGCTTCCTTGTTCATTGCCTTGGGATCTATCACATACATTTCTCCTTTTATTCCATCGAGCTTCTCAATTCCTTCTAAAAGAACTTTTAATGCGGATGACTTCCCAGATCCAGTTTGGCCTATAAGCATGACTCCATGTCTCATGTTAAGGACTTGATTTAATTGCAAAACTTTCTGCATCCATTCTTCCCCCATAACATAATTATGATGCTTGCAGACATTTGCGAGTTCTTTTCTCAACGTTTCATTTTCCATTTTATAAATATCGGACCCAGGAAAAACTCTTCGGAGTATTTCAGAAAATACTGATAAATCGCTAGCAACTAATTTAGGGATGAGATTATTACAAGCACTTTCTATCAACACTCTTTCCTCTACTTTGAAAAGTTCATCACCGCGGGGAGAGTTCTGTGTATCATCCAATGCTCGCCTCTTTAAACCACCGGCACTGACTAGAAGGGGTTTTAATGCACGAAGTCCAAAGTCATAATGACTTTGGCTTGACATTTGTGACTGACATCCTAGGAAGAGGTCAACAATCTTGCCTGAAAGGTGCTGAGCACTGACAATTCCTTGGCTGTAAAGCATTACTTGGGCAATCAACTTACGGTCGGGAACAACCATAGCAACACCACGAAAAAGAGCCTTTAAATTGTCAGGAAGATTACTCCGTCCTGCATAACCTGGATTCATTGTTACAAAGATCCCAACATTTTGGTGAAGCCTTATTGATTGTCCTAACAATTCAATATTCTGTTTACGTTCAACAAGGCCACGTTGAATATTAAGAATTTGCTGACTCACAGCACTTAAGATGCGCTCTTCTAGACGATTGAATTCGTCAAAACATCCCCATGCTCCAACTTGACATAAGCCACAAAAAATTCTACCCATAGCCCCAAAGTCAAAAGCTTCATCACAATTCATAACAACAACAAAACGACCAAGTTGCGCACCAAGTGCCTTCACACTCTCTGTTTTACCTGTTCCAGCCGGTCCAAACGGGTTTCCTCCCATTCTAAAATGTAGCGCTTGTGTGAGAGTGAGGTAACATCTGTCTGTTAGAGGAGTTTGTACAAGACGCTCTCCAATTCCAAGATACTCAAAGCCATAAAAAAAATTAGCGTTGGAAAGTGACATACAAAGCTTTTCAGTCAGCATTTCTGCCATAGGGTTATAAGTGTAACGAAGATGGTATAGCCACCGAAAATCAGTAGGCTCTGATACTGACTCTGCAATTAATGATCTAGTTACATCGCGTTGATGTACTAGCTCTGTTATCAGTTGTTCAAATTTCTTTCGAGCTTCAGAAGGTAGACCAAGTAAAACAGTTTGTGCCATAACTTCAAGCTTCCCTTCGATGCTCCCAAGGACATTCGTCAACGGTTCCCTACTATCACCAGCCGTGCAGAGAGCACTATGAACACCCATACTCCAGTTGATGAGAGTAGCAAGAATCATAACTTGCCCAGGAAATTTCTTTGCCCATTTTACAAACATTTCCTTTTCATCTGTATTTGATATTGATGATACAGTTGATGAATCCTCTTGGATTGCCTTATGGAGGAATGTTGCTAGAGTCGTTTGCATACCATCTTCTAATTGCTTGAGCCATCCTATTACACTCCCTTTTGAGGATACTTTGATTACTTCTTCAAGAGGAACGACCTCGCCATCTTTGCTCACCATTCCATCAAAAACTGCAACGATGTCATTGGTCGGAGTGAAAGATTCTTCAGATGTAGTTCCAGAAATTCCTGCAAACATTTTGGCTACATGAGAAAGGACTTTACCAGGTTCTCCAGAATTACCAATAATCTCAAGTAGGTCGTCATCTCCAAGAAAGTAGAATCGACTAAAATCACTTCTTTGCTTTCCGAGATAATCTCCGAGCGCACGCTGAATGACATTCATAAGATTACCTAGACGATCTAATGTCCGCTGTAGATTATCAATATTTAGTGTCTCCATAGCATAAGGGTGGCCACTGATTCGGCGCATAAGACCAACAAACTCTCCATCAACGCTCTTGAATCGTGACCACTCAGTTGGGAGTTGAGCCTTGATGTCAGAGCTACCAAAAAGAATACCTTCAAGATATACCCATCTTCTCTGCACGTCGACCCATGAGTCAAAAATACCTCGAATTTTAGATAAGCGTTCCTCCCACAGATTTCCTTCTTCCTGAAACTCGCGTACGGCCCTATAGTAGGGGGAGCTTTTCATTAGAATAAGCCCACCCATATGATCATCCAACGTTGTAAATAGATCATCCCAACCCTTAATCAGACGGACTCGGTTTTGATAGAGCACCAACTCCATCTCTTGTTTAATCCATCTATCACGCACCTGACAAAGAAATACTTCCAGCGCCATTTCTCCCTGGGCCGTCGCTAGGATTTCTTCCATCTCATTCTTACGGTTGTTCAGTCCGTGATCCCACAGCATTCCCACTGTAAGCTCATTATACGAGCATCGGATTCCTAATCGTGTCAGGATTGTGCTCCAATGCCTTTCCTTTAAAGCTTCTGTTTTCAGATCGGAAAAGCTCCCGTAACCGCCTAGATATGATTTGATTGTATCATGAAGGTTGATATAAGCGTCATATTGACGGATTCTGTTTGAAAGTACACGTAGCTCAACAGAAATATCTTCCAATTCCTTTTTAATTTTTCTAGGTATTGCTGTTGTCCAGGATGTCATTTTAAGCTGGTCTAATTTTGTCCATGACGGGATAATTGCCTCCCACACTTCCTTCAAGTTGTGGGTTTCATCAAGGCAGTCAGAGATAACATTATCGCCTACAGTAGACTCCAATTGGAGAGCATCCTTTGCTTTGATCAGATTATCTTCGTCTAACTTTGCCTTCTTTAAACTAAATTCATATTTTGTAAGAATTTCCATAGCCTTAGTGGGTGGCATGTTACCTCTAAGTGGTTTATCTTCATCCCAGCTAGAAAGGAGTTCAGATGTCCTCTGCGCCGCAATTTTGTCCTCTTCCAATACTCGTGACTGGAGAAGTGGCATCTGTTCGTCCATTGATTGACAACGCTTTGTCAGAATATGCTCCATATTCTGAAATTGACCAATTAAGCGATTACCTTCAATCCAGTCTGACCTGAACGTGTGTCTCTGTCGTTTTAGCAGCTTTTCTGCATTAATGAGCTCTTCTAGCTCATCCTTCCATAAAATTTGATTCTGCTTCATCTCCTGAATAAAAGTTGCCCCTATCACTACTTCGTGTGTAGTGGATGCAGACCCTTCCAGATTAATAGCCTCTAGCCTCGCTTTCGCCTCATTGACCTTCTCATGACGGTCACATATCCTCACACCAAGTACGGATGCATAGCAAGACTGCAACTCTCTTTGCCAGGAGTCGTATTTGAGATTGATCTGAGATTGAACTTTGTCATATTTGACTAAAACTGGACCGAAGTCAGCGACTGATTCAGTAGCATCAAGTGCGCCCCTCACCTCATCAGCCTCAATAAGGAGAGAGTGCCAACGATGTATGTCCTCACCCACGTCATTAGCAACATCAACCACTCTTGTGTCCCACAGAACCTGATATGAAAGCCAATTCCCTACAAAATCAGAAAGATCAAACATGTGCTCTTCAACTGCACTATACGCATTGGCAAGGATACGCGGATCAAGTTCATGAACCACACGATCAAATGTGCCAGGACCATCACTGCCTCCATTTCTACCACCCTCATCCCTACGGGATGACTCAAACAACTCAAACCGCCCACTACTTGGCCGTGGAAGGGAGCAAACGACTCCTATATACTCATGGAGCTTTTGAAGGAAAAATGATCTAACCGTAGGTAGGGATGGCTGTGTGCATATTACCTGATTACGAAGGAGAATCTCAACGTGAATGGAAGATATTTCTACAGTTCGTAAACCACTGGAAGCATTGTCATTTTCACTCTCTAGAACTTTACTCTCCTCTTGATACATTTCTTCTTCCTCGCCGATACCTTCCGCGTTGCCACCTTTTACCTTGAACGTTTGGCACCATACATCCAGAGCATTCTCCAGCCTTTCCTTTAAAATTGTGCCCATTCGTTCATCAACAAGATCAACCCATGTCCTAAGCTCTGCATAGCCGGCGAGACTAAGTTCGTCCACTGTCTTCTGTACACTTCTTACCACTTCTGCTAAGATTTCTGAATCATATGGGACTTCACTAAGCCTTTTTAGATCAACATCGACACTATCACATGCCCTGAGAAGGGTTTCTACTCTTTCCTCAGACCTTGTCACAAGTTCTGTTAGGCCCGCAGCCCATTCACTCATCTCCCGAGCCTCCCATCGAATACGTCGGGTTGTGCCAACTCTCTTCACTAAACTTCCAGTGGACATGGATTCCTGCGAAAGAGTCACTCCAAAAGTCTCAGAAATAGAATCTCTCACTGATATAAGTTCTGGGGCAACTAGAGCTTCGAGCTCAGGTGAAACTAGTTCTCTTACTGCCGTGTACGATCGAAGAGCGCATCCGATCATGACAGCATGTGGGTACCGTAAGAGTGCCTCCTCCGAAGCTTGAAATAATGTCCGCGGTACATCACTACCAAATCCCAACCGGTTCAAAAACCTTACCTCCCGGAAAAGCTCTTCTTGTCTCCCTTCGTAATTGACGACGGCAGCTCGTTTACCGTCACGTGCATCTATTACAATGCGCACAGGATAAGAATTCAGTCTAGCTTTCCTGGTGGCATCAGCTGAACTCATCTCCCTCTCCCACTCTGTCACCCAGGACCTTAGAAAGGAACGAGCATCAAGCTTAGACAAAAGTTCTTCACCAGCGCGACGTAATCCTCTACCTTCTAACTGCTGTCCCCAGTTCGGACCAAGGACATCTCCCATACGCCTCATCAACTCTTTGACGCGTCTTTCTACCTGCTTTGCCCAAAGAATTTTACCAGAAATAGGAGGAATACCCCGCAGTCGTGCGACAGACGCGGCGGGGGAAGATTCATACCGACTGGCAAATCTTGAACGCAGCCTTGACACAGCATCACCTACAGAATCAACAAGTCGGGCTTGAAAATCTTTGACAGCAGAACGGACACGGGGACGACTCAAAAGTGGGTTGAACCTGGCAAAGACTCTAAACATTGCCTCAGCGTCCTCACAAGCCGCCAATTTATCTCTCAAAAGTCTAGCCAAGCCTCCCTCAATACCATCGACTCTACGATCGTAAGTCGCTAACGCTCTTTCAAACGCAGCTTTTCCCCTAGGTGAAAGGTCCAATGCATCAACACCAGCAAAGGACGCGGATGGTGCTGCTTCCACATCCCTAACCGCACCCGAAGCTTCTCCCATATCCGTTGAATCAATGGCAGCACCACCGCCACCAACACCTGTTGATACTGTCGTACCAGAAGGATCAGAATTAGCAACAGCGCCATCTTCTCCTTCGATTGCTCCAGGTTGTAGTACTGCTATAACAACTCCTCTCAGTCGTTCATGACCTACCCGAAAACGATAAATACGTTCCAATCGTTCTCTCAACGGAACATGAAATGGTGATATAGATTCTGCAACTTGTGCTGGAGTACGTCCATCTTCCATGGTCGTTACATCTCCACCCCTCGTTTTACCAACTTTCTTTACCATACTTTTAAAATCAGTAACGGCTGAATCAACACTCATAAATAAATCAAGAGTAGGTGTTCGTACATCTGTTTCGTATTTATCATGTTCTAATACGTACGCAATAGAACCTGGTGGATCAAATTTAGATCGTAAATACGTTTCCACTTTACGAGATAAGGTAGATGTTGTAGCTTCTAACAATCGTGAAGTTCGACCTAAATCATAATATCTTGTCCGACACACTCCTGGTAAGTGTTAACATGCTGCCGTAACAGCTTCATAAATTCTAGGTATATCTCTAGCACTTGCCAATTTGGATGATGGGTAATGTTTTAAGAAGGATGTAATATCATTGACACGAGTTTCGGCCCCATCCAAACCTGTATTATTATCCAGAGCTACAGTGGCTACGAAACGTTTGGCGGAACGTAATAGGGCAACAGTTAATACAATAGATGGACGTTCTAGTTCAGTACGAATGTGTTTTAGGGCTGATTCGAGTGCTAACCAGAAGGAAACTTCTTCTAAATCGGCTCCTCCTCCATTATTATCATTATTATTGTTAGAACCAGCACTGCCACTATTATCACCACTTGGATCATCAATTTCAGGGAAAGGTGATGATGAAGGTAATACCGTAACTTTTTGTATCTGTGTAATCCAAACAGTAACCGTACCCTGAACTTGATTTAAAAAATTGTCATCAGATAATTTTTGTGATAATCCCAATTCATCCAAATCAATTTTACCTGTGAACGGGAATGGTAACTTTTCCGAAGCTCTAGCAATAATTGGATGTGCACGCAGTATAACGTGAGGCACCCCGCCGGACGAAGCACGACGACATTGACCTAATGCTACATCTAATTCACGTAAACGATCTTCTAAACCTTCCAAAGTTTTAGATTTTTCTTTATTCATAGTTGTTGAAGTGTTGGTGGTGGTTGTTAATGTTGTTGATGAAAGTGATTTTTTAATGCTACTACTACTCTCATTTCCCAATAATGAATCCTTACTCTCTTCTTCTAAAAAATCTTCGGTCTTATTTTCACCAATTGCCTCGACGGCTCTTACGGCGGGTACGAAACAATGACGGGCGTATAGTTGAAGAGATAGGAATGTTCCTGATCCTGGTGCTTCCGCCATAGCCTTCTTATTATTGGTGGCCTTACTATTATTACCATCATTACCCTTCTCCTTCTTTGTATCCTTATCATCGCTATCATTCTTTTCTTCATTATCATCACCATCCTCATCCTCCTCTTCATCATCATCCATACGAGGAACTAATGTCATGCAATGAACTTGACCTGCGGAACGTACAACAGCCATATTACTATTATTAGCACCACCACTAGCACCACCCGTGGTTGCTGCCGATGAATTAATAAAAGCTAATGCACCACGATTCATACCATCAGGTGCATCCGTAGATGCAAATGCTTCATCCCATTCATCGTCATCATCATCATCATCGTAAGCAATATCACTATCATCACTATCATTATCATCCTTTTTACTTTCATTTTTCTCATTCTTTTTACGAATGGGTAGCCAAATGAAAAGACGTGGTGGTGGTGGTGGTGCTGTTGTTGTTGTACTAGTAGGCGAATCGTCCTTGATGTTGTTAATGTCATTACCATCTTCAGAGGAAGAAGATAGGAAACGATTAATGGCATCTTTACCTTCTGGTAGTGTAACCCGTGCTGATAAATGTAGTTCACATGCTCCACGAATATATTCCGCAGGACTAGTTAATGATTTCTTTTTGTTCTTTCGCCGCTGTTGACCCATTTTGTATTAAAAAATAGAAGGGCAGTATCGTTAAAAGAGGATATTTATTGTGATTTTGTGTGTTGGTTAAATCTTCTTATAGATATTTATATTCTCCTCTACCGCTCCTCCCAATGGTGGGCTATATATATCTTCAATCTTGTTTATTAATCCTTGGGGCTGTGGCACTTGTGGTTGTGGGAGGTGTTGTAGAGAAGATTGTCACAATATTTGTTCGTG
>Ga0307396_10000002_pt1 | contig 15425 bp, 2 predicted proteins | sample SouOceMetaPS1036_FD_203304 | JGI IMG/M metagenome (GOLD analysis project Ga0307396, IMG submission 203304) | Metatranscriptome of marine eukaryotic phytoplankton communities from Antarctic Ocean - PS103-6 (Eukaryote Community Metatranscriptome) | ecosystem: Environmental > Aquatic > Marine >... | reverse complement strand
GTTAAAGCATACATACTGTTACATTTAGTACTACTACTCTAGCTAGACTCCCTCTACTACTAGCTCTAGAGCTAGCTAGTAGAGAGTAGACTACATGCACGTAGCTTTCAGTTGAATTGCGGTTTTAACAATGGCGATGATTAAAACCACCAACATGATCGCAGCAACGACAGCACCAAACAACCGACTGCGGGTGGGCTTTCTTCTCCTCCTCGTAGTGATAGTATGCACCTTTGCTTTGTTGTTCGTCGTAGAAGGAGGAGTCGACGCACATGCACAAACGACGACGACGTCTCAGCAGCAGCAGCAGCCAATCCTCGAATTGTTAACAACCAGCAGCAGCAGCAGTAGTAGCAGCACTAATATAACAGAATCAACAGCTGGTAGCGATGATGATAATGGGGGTAGTAGTGATAGAATCGTTAGTAGTGGTACTACCAAGTATCATAAATCACAAGTGATACCGATTGATGATTCTGCGACGGTATCGGATTGGATTCTTTTTCCCGCATTTGTCGAATTAATTGGTTGCTTTGTGATGTACTTTTTAACCAAACATACATCACCATTCCCGTATGAGGCTGTCATGTTTATTATTGGAGCTGGAATGGGTGCTATTAGTGTAGCATGGAATAATGATACTACGGCAATACCCTTCCTCGATATGCATAATTCGATTTCAATATGGTCCGATTTAGATGCTGATTTGTTATTGATGATCTTCTTACCTGGTTTAATTTTCAAAGAAGCCGTGGAGGTACCATTCAATTTATTTGTTCGGGCATTTGGACAAGTATTGATTTTTGCCTTTCCGATGGTATTAGTTGGGACGTTATTAACAGCAGCAGCAGCATATTATTGTCTCCCTTATCAAGAACAATTACCAGAAACATTCGGTTGGGCATCCTGGATAACATTAGGATCGATTCTTGCATCCACAGATCCTATTGCCGTTGCGGCGGTGTTGAAAACAGCAGGTGCGTCACCACGGTTGGTGATGCACATTACGGGTGAATCATTATTAAATGATGGATCAAGTGTTGTCTTCTTTACAATCGCTATGAGTGTATGGTTTGATTCCATCAATTTACGGTCCGGTAATGAACAGGAAGAGCACATCACGGACAATTACATGAATATGTTCATATTCTTTATCCGGATGTCAATGGGCGGAATGATCGTGGGTGGATTGTTTGGTGCAGCATTGAATTTCTTATTAGGGGAACTCGATACGAGGATGGAAAAGAAACACGACATCCTTCAACCGGTTTGTGCGTTATCCGTTGCGTACATATGTTATTGGTTCTGTGATGAAAAACTTTCAATGTCTGGGATTATTGCCATTGTAACATGTGGTCTTGTTGTGAATCGATTCGGAAAGGGTTTAATCAACGATGCAGAGCTGATGCACGAATACTTAGTATTGACCGAATTCTTGCTCGATACACTTCTCTTTGCTCTTGGAGGTCTGATATGGGGAGCCGTATCATTCTCCCCTTTTAGTACTGAGAACCTAGGTATATCAAAGGGTGATTGGGGATGGCTTTTAGTCTTTTATATTTTAATGGTTTTAATTCGATTCTTTGTCGTAGGAATGTTTTATCCAATTATTTCCCGTGTTGGATTAAAATCTGATTGGAAAGAATCTACATTCTTTGCATTCGGAGGGCTTCATGGATCTGTTGGAGTGGCGCTTTGCCTCAATCTTGTACAATCGATTTATGATGAAGTTGATGACGAATCAGACCCGCGGCGTTATGCAGCCAACAGAATGATCTTCTTAGGAGGAGGCAGCACCCTCTTGACTCTTATCATAAATGGTACAAGTGCGGGATTAGTATTGGAACTGCTTGGCCTTTCTACACCGCCTATTCCGGATGAAACACGCAAACATATATTCGAAGGAACGGCAAAGGATTTTGTATACACACAGCTGATGCATCTACTAGAAGAAGATCGGTTTAAAAATGTAAGATTTGATGTCTTGAAAGATGTCGTCCCTTTCGTCACAAAGGAACCAACAAGAAAAACAATCGGTTGTGAAAGTTCTCGTCGTTGTTCTGCAGTTCGACATTTTAATGAAACTGTTGCTGGGGGAGGAAAGCCATACATGATGCTAATAAAAGCCGCCGAATGTGCCTCTACTCTTTGGTTCACGAAGAAACGCAAGATCAAGCTATTGATCGAGATGAGACAGATTTTTTTAGAGATTCTTCGGAATGCTTACGTAGCATACTTTCATGAAACGGATCTAGTTCAACGCGAAAGCTATTTGTATAATGTTTTTCTACAGAGTATAGATTTGGCAGTGAACGATGTTAAATACCATAACAATAATATCAATGATTGGAATCAAAGCGAGATGTTTTTCCTCCGTTCAAAGAAAAAAGACGATAGAGAGTCGTTAAGTTTTAGCGTTAAAAACGAGCCGAAGAAAGTAGCAAGAAGGAAGTCTTCTTTCTTAAGTAGGTTCTCGCTAGTTTCGTTTCATAGCGAACACGGTAACGCTTCAGATTATGATGAAGATATGCGCACAGCAAGAAATAGAGCAAATATATTCAAGTCGAATGTATGTCGAGCATTAGCTTTTAAAAAGTGCCATGAAATGGCTGAAAATAAATTGCAAATGTATGTAAATAGATTTGATGATTTAGAAGATACAGGTATGCAGGCGCAGCATAAGATCATGCAATCAGCTCTTGAGCAAGTATTGTCGGAATCGCGTGACCAAGTCTGCTTTGCTGATGAATTACTCGAAGATGCATGTGATAAAGATTTGGAAATTATATCCTCGTTTTATTGTGCAATGATTGTAATTCTCAAGCTCATTCAATTTATTGCGTCGAAGGTAGAAGACGATCTTCTCGGAAAACAAGAGGCTAGGAATTATGTTCGTATCATGACCGAAAAATTAGCTCAAGTTGAGTACAAATCTGTGGAATGGCTTGCGGAATTAATATGTGAAAGGAATCACATCTCTATGAGCTGCATAGAATCAGATACTGACATGAACGCTGATGAGAAGTTTGACAGTGATTGTGACGATAATTTTGATCCGCAACACGCTGACGCAACCACTGTAAGCAACGTTAGTAGTACACAAACAACGAACTACGGAACTTTGAGTTCCAGTTAAAATAATATTCTCCACAAAGACATTTCCGTTATTGCTGCTAATATTGGTTGTCTGTACCGTTGCTGCATAATAATACTTGGGAGTCACACCGCTATTGATTGCCTTGATAAATAATGTGAGGAGAACAAACAAGTTCAAATAGTAGAAAAAAAGCCAGCACAAATTGTAAAACAAACATTATTAGAAACAAAGAAGTTAGAATTTTGGGTACAAAAACTGAAGGTCTAGTGCTGCATCAAATTCGTAGTCAGCCAAAGATGAAGTGCTAGTATTCCTCGCATAACAACAATGGTTGTTACGGTAATATATTAAGTAAGGGAACAAATAATTGAATTATTTGTAGAAAACAATGTTTATGATATATTGGCATTAAATAAATTATTCAATAATTTAAAAAGAATCAAAATATGCTTGTATTTAGTCCTTAATTTCATCATTATTACTCGTTTGTTCGGTGTTAGTCTCTTTCTCTTTTTCTGCAGCTGGTTTAGGAGTGAACACAGCAAATTGAGCTGGTGTGGCCGTCGAAGGTGACATCATACCAGGTGGCCCTCCTCCTTTCATACTGGGTGGATACAATCCTCCTATTCCACCAGGTCGTTTCTTTGCTGATAATCCACGGATTCCAGGAGGCGGTGCCATCATAGCCGCGATTGGATCCTTTGGTCCATCGTCTGTTGTCGCATCTCGATTGATCTCCTCTGTTGGTATACTACCTAATGTTGGTGGTGGTGCCAACGGTTTGGCAACTTCGGCAGGGTCGTCGCCTGGGAATATCCAACGCTTTAAATTTTCGTCATAATAGGCCTGTTCCTCATTATCAGGCATTGCGCACTCGGTTGCATCGGGGTTGAACTTTTTGATGAGATATGATTTCATCCCGCCAAACATCCCGCTACCAGGAGCCTTTGGTATTGTATTGCCTGAAGCTGGGGCCGGAGTTTTCGGTGTCGGTTTCTCGACTATCTTCCCCGTCATCATAGGAGGAGCCGTTGCAGGAGGTGACTTTGGTCGTTGTTGTAGATGAGGTGTAGAATTATTTACGACTTTTGAAGTGTCATTAGTGGGTGGTATTATCGTACTGCTAGGTTGCGATTGCGGAGTGGTCATTTTGATTCCTGTCGAAACAGACGATGTTCGTCGAGTCAATTTCGTAGGGTTGTTCGTTCCTGTAGATGGATAGTGATTGACCGTAACGGACTTGATCGTTGATTGCGATTGCGAAATGTTCTTCGCTGCATGTTTTGAATCGACCACAAACGAACGTTCGTTTCCTGTTTCATCAAGAGAGTATCCCGTAACATCCATGAGGTTTGTTTTAGCAGTCAAAAAAGTAGCGTCATTTGGGGATTCAATGCCTGGCGATGGATGATTTTCTTCCCGATTAAGAACTGATCGCGATTTACTGTTTGGTGGTCCTTCGTGATTTCCTGAAACGCTGGTATTTCGAGTTTCGGCTGTTCGTTGAATAGTGGCTTTGTCAACATTCATCTTTCCACCGTTTAGTAATATTTGCGCGTATTCTGTTTTCGTAAGCCCAGATTGCAGTTGATATTTTAGCTCGTTACATGCAAGCTCTAATGCTGGGCTTTGTTCAAACATCTGACTAACGGATACTCCGTCGGAAAAACTGATGTTACTACTCGCAATATTTGTAGGAAATCGAATACAGCTGATAAATTCAATTGCTTTAGTGATTTCATGGGATTCCACCAGATGCACGGCATAGATTAGTTTGAATGCCTGGAAATTGCTGAAACATGCAGCCGGATTGGCCTGTTGTTTTGTCCATTCATAGGCTTCGGTTCGTTCAAAAGCTACCAACGATTCGTTCGTGGACAACGTCAGATTTTTTCTATTACTAGAATGATCACAACCCAAAAGTGCTAAGCGGGTATCTTTATTGGTTGGACTTTCAATAGGATAACCGCATACCATATAGCAAAAGTGGGATTCTTGTATTCTTCCTATTTCCTTCAATTTATCGCCGAGAGAAAGAACAAGCTTGTCCCAACCTATGGTGCGATTATTGATAATTGCGGCTAGATTATCTTTCCAGTTATCTATCAAATCGTCCGGTCTTTCACCCCAAGAAGGAGCGTCAAATTTTCCTGAGAAGAGTGATGCCGTAGTATACAAAGGAGAATCGGTGTGAAACTTCTTTTCTATAAATTGTTGAGCAACACTTTGGTATCTTTCAGGTCCGCACATGCTTGCAACTATCAATGCAGTAGCGAAGTCACCGCTTGTGATAGCGTCACTGATAGCATCCTCGCGCTTTCCATGAATAAGATGGTCCTCAACTCTCACGATCGAGTCGGGCCCTTCACTTTCAAGCGTACTTTTTTCCTTAACGATAATATCATATCTCTTTTTCCTTCTTCTCCTCGGGATCGTGGCTCCTTCCTCATTAGATCTACCAAGCAACAATTTCACAATCGCTGCTTCGGGGCTGAATCTATCAGCGACTCCGTGTTCACTACGAAGTTTTCCATTCGATTTCGCTGCAATGGAAATGAGTTGCCATAAAATATCACCAGATTTTGCCTTACTGTTGATGAATTCAACGACAGATGATTTATCGTAAGAGGATGACAACGGTCCTCTTATTAAAAAATTATACCGTAAAAGGTTATTGAACACAGGTTCTTGTGCAACATTCGGACTGGTATCTTGTTCCTGATGACCAACTTGGTTTTCGGTTGAATTAATTTTATCACTAGGACGTTCCCACGACGTTTCGTTCGTAATTTCGTTCCAATAGAATATCTGATTGGTTGAAGGATCGGTGCTTTCCGTCCAACCTTCAGGAAGAGTTGGATCAATAGCTTCATGCTTAGTAATCTCTCCTATCTTCGGATTTTGAACGTCAAATGAATCATGTCTTTTGTTGTTGCTTTGGATATCGTCATCTATCATGTTGCCATTGCCTTCATCTGTCTTGTCAACAACAATGAGCTCTTCCTGAACTTTGCCGTTATCATTATTAGTAACCGGATTCGATGGCTTTTCCCACGAGGTTTCTTGTGTGTCGCTATTGAACCAATAACTGTTGCCACTTGAGGGGTCAACTACATTTTCCCAGCCTTGCAACACGATGTCCTTGTCATCGTTAGCGTCGTCGTCGCGTGTCTCTTTCGCGTCATGGGATGGCGCCAGAGATGATTTCTTTTGCAAATTCATTCCCTCCGGTCGATCCCAACTTGTTTCACCAGTCTCTCGATTAAAGAAATATGGCTTCTCGCTTGAAGGATCGTCAATTTCTTCCCATTCGTCCAAACTTTCTGTACCCGGAGGTTTGTCCAACTCATATTCAAGTTGTGCAGCGTCTTCCGTGCTAGCGCGCTTTGTAGAACCTACAATAAATTCATCTGGAGTGCTTTGGTCTCGAAGTAAAGACTCGCACGTTTCGTTTGGTTTATCCCAGCTAGTCTCTTCGGATTCGACATTGTAGTAGTATACCTGACCGGTGGTTGGATCAGCAGATTCTATCCACCCTTTCGGTAGAGGCCTAAGAGCGATTCCGGAAGCATCATCGAGCGACGCACTGATATCGTTATCATTTTCAGTTTCGTCAACTTTTTCTGCATCTTCCTGAGATTTTTCTAACTTCGGTCTTTCCCATTTTATTTCATGGGTATCGCTGTTTAAATAATATAATTTACCGTCTACTTCATCCGCACCTTCAACCCAGAATTCGGGTAATGGGTCCTGATTGTCTACCGAATCAGTATACGCATCGTCGACATGGGCATGATTCGTGTCATCTACTTTATCCATTTCATCTGCTATGTTTGTTTCTAGTTGATCTGATTTTTGAAGTGTCACTTCAGTCGGCGATTGTTCGTTACCAGGATGATCCCATCTCGCTTCTCCAGATTCATTATGGTAATAATAAGTTTCGCCATTTGTAGTATCTTGCAATTCTACCCAGCCATCGGGTAACGCTATTTCGACTTCAACAGCAGCTTCTGTTGGTATTTCTGAGACAAGTTCGTCATTTCCATCAGAAAGTTCATCAGTGATCGCAACATCATCCGCATATTCTGCTGATGAGCCACCATTGGAGATGGATTTTGTTTTATTTCTTTCGATTTCTTCATTTGAGAATCCTCCTGCGGTATCATCATGAGCGGGCGCGTCGGATGATACTTCACAAGTCGGTTTCTCCCAAGAAGTTTCTTCTGTGATGGTATTGTAATAATATATCTGACCCCCAGTTGGATCTTTTGCTTCCACCCAGCCATTGTGTAACTTATCAGAAACTTCGTCAGCATCCTCTTCTTTCTCTCCGTTATCAGTATTTTTGTCATGATCATCCCGGGATGATGCGTCTTCGCTTTTTTTGTTATAAGATGAGCTAGGTAAACCCGAATCTCGTTCTTCCATTTCCTCCACCGGTCTTTGCCAGCTTGTTTCTCCAGAAGAACTATTAAAGTAGTAAACTTGTCCAGTTCCAGGCTCCTCAGCTTGAACCCAACCATCGGGTAAATCAGCCACATCTCCGTTGTTACTGTTCTCTTTACCAGAATTGTCGGCTTGACTATCACTATCTTCGTCGCTAATATCTTCGTCGTCGTCGCTATCGCTATCGCTATTATTGTCATCGCTATCGCTATTATCGCTATCATCATCATACTCATCATTATCATCATACTCATCATCATCATCACCATCATCGTCATCGTCACCGTCACCAATACCACCTGTGTCTTTTTCTTGTGTTGCTTTGAATTTATCTAGACCATCCGTTTCTGATTTTTCTGTACTATTCATTGGTCGATCCCAACTAGTGATTCCAGAAAAAGTGTTACAATAGTACACTTGTCCACTTGTTGGATCTTCCTCTTCCACCCATCCGTCAGGAAGTTCGTCACCAGATGCGTTCCCGATGTCTGTGTTAATAAATTTTTTGTTGATCTCTTCTTTAAGCACTTCCGTTTGAGTGGGAAAAACTGAAGATTCGACTTCCGATTCTTCCACAGTATCCGTCGGTCGTTCCGATCTTGTTTCGCTAGATATGCTATTGTAATAAAAAGTTTCTCCGTTCGACGGATCTTTCTCTTCCACCCACCCAGCGGGTAGGACTTCGCTATTATCGACTTTGTTGTCTTCCATTTCCGCTTCATAGTCATTATTATAATCATCATTATTATCATCAGTTGCGTCTATTATTTTGGACGAATCTAATTTTGTTTCTTCGCTTGCATTAGGTCGTTGCCAGCTAGTTTCTCCAGTTTTGAAGTTACAGTAATAAATTTCGCCACTGGTCAGATCTTCCTCTTCCGCCCATCCATCGGGTAGTTCCTCGTTGTTATCGACTGTGTTATCTTCTGCTTTATTTTTATTGTCGACTTTCTTTTGGTTATTTTCGTCACAAGGAATTCCGTCGGTTCTGTTGATTGTTGAAGATTCTGCTGCAGTGTTATCTGGTATCGGTCGCTCCCATCTGGTTTCTCCAGTAGCTGTATTGTAGTAATAAGTTTGTCCGCTCGTTGGATCTTCCGATTCGATCCAATCATTTGATAATTCGTTGTGAATGTCATCGTGATTTATAGTTGTATGGGCATCGCCGCCGTCTTCGTTAGCATTTATCTTGCCATCGGTAACTTCAGGGTGTAAAGCAGCTTCATCTGCGCAAGAATTACCACTGGTTTCGGTGTGTTCTATTTCAGCTTTCTTTCTGAGGGGTTTCCCCCGGCTTACTTTATCAGATAAGCTGTGGTAATAATATATTTCACCAGTTGATGGATCACTTGATTCTACCCATCCATCAGGTAGAACATAAGTATTCTCGTCTTCTGCTTCGTGGGTGTCTTCGTCCGGTATTTGAATCTCATCGGATTGCTTCTTTTGTTCCATATTGTCCGAAATATTCTCATTTATTGTTGGAACATCCCAGCTAACTTCCTGTGTTGTCACGTTATAATAGTATGTTTCCGCGGTGGATGGATCCAATGACTTTACCCAGCCTTCAGGTAAAGTACCGCTTTCAACTATTTCGTCCTCTAATTCATCAGATTCAGTAGTTCCCTTAGTTTCAATATGCGATGTGGTGTTCGCGACTTCAAGGCCTGGCTTATCGTTATTAACAGTTGTCGGTCTATCCCAACTAGATTCACCGGTATCATTATTGTAATAATAAATATTTCCATTGGATGGATCTTCCACTTCTTCCCAGCATTCAGGAAGTGCGTTATCGGCACGTTCATGAGAATCCGGACTATCATTATCCATGTCGTTTACATTTTGATCTTGGTGAGTTTCTTCCTCGGTAGTAGGGATTCTTTCTTCATTAACAAAGCCTTTATCAACAACGTCTTCCTCGCACGCTGGGCGACTGAAAGAGACATCATTTGTTACACTGTTTTGATAGTATAATACTTCCCCAGTAGCCGCATCTAAAACCTCGTCCCAGCCTACGGGAAGAGTGAAATTGGGCTTGTTCTCGATGTTTTCGTCGATATCTGAATTGGCGTTTGCCGAGTCAGTCGCTTCAATCCAGCTGTCCGGGAGATTTGAACTTCCGCCATTATCGTGGATTTTTTCTTCGTCCTCTTTTTCTTCTGTCTTGGGGATATCGCTCATAGCGGTGGCTGACGCACTGTCATCGTCCACTTCATGAGTTGCATCAATTGATTCTATCGCCAAACTATTTGTAGTTTCTGGATTAGGTGATGGACGTTCCCAACTCACACGACCAGACGAAGGATGGCTGAAGTAAATAAGTCCGCTTGCCGGGTCGGTCGCTTCGACCCATCCATTAGGAAGTATTGAACTTTCATCGTTATTGCTACTTGTACTTTCTGGATTAGCTGATGGATGTTCCCAACTCACACGACCAGACAAAGAATGGCTGAAGTACATAAGCCCGCTTGCCGGGTCAGTCGCTTCGACCCATCCATCAGGAAGTTTTGAATGTTCGTCATGAATACGAATTTCTTCTTCAACTTTCTCCTCTTCTTCGTTTATAATTTCGGGAACATTCACAACCGACACTCTTTCATGTTCTCTTGGTTCAATTTCTTCCTCTGGAACATCATGCTCATTGTTAGTTATTTCCGGTTCTGAAAACCCTTCTTCGATGATTACATCAGTTTCGTTGTCACCATCATCATCATTGTCAAGCAACGGTCTCTCCCACCTGGTTTCTCCTGAAACACTGTTATAATAATAATTCTGACCGCTAGATGGATCAACTGATTCAATCCAATTGGCTGGTAGCGTGCTTTCAGCATTAGGACCTTCGTCTAAACTCTCGTCCTCTTTGTCACCGTTTAATTCACCAATAATATTTTCCGCCTGGTTTTCGTCATTGTTTCCATTGGAAAAATCGAATTGAGGGAGTATTTGTTCCGTAGAATTCGGTTCTGTTTTCATCGCTGGTTTCTCCCAGCTTGTTTCGCCGGTACTTTCATTATAATAATAGATCTGTCCGGTATCTTCTTTGATGACCTCGTTCCAGCCTTCGGGAAGATCATTTTTTTCGGTTAAAGGGGTCGCTTCCGTTCCTTCGACTGTTTGATCAGAGATCAATTGAGACTGAAGGTCATCGACAACCGCATTCTCATCTTCAGATCTGGAAGTAGCAGCTGCTTGTTCTGTTACACTCTCCTGGGTTACGACCGGTTCATTAATATCACAGGTGTTTCCTACAGGTCTGTCCCAACTCGTTTCGCCAGTAATAGAGTTGTAGAAATATGAACCTCCACTACTCGGGTCATCAACCTGCTCCCAGTTAGCAGGCAATGCCTGTTTTTGATCTAACTCTGATACTGGCTGTTGTTGTTGCTGCTGCTGTTCATCCATCGCGTCATCTACGGTGGTGATTTCATCACATTCTTTTCGTAGAGCCTCCGTTATTTTCGATTCCTCTGTGATCCCCGATGATCCCTTTTGTTCAATTTTTTCGTCGTCAGCTTCGTCCGATGCATCATTATCAACAACATCTGTCACCGATTCTGAATTTCCGACAATTACATTCGCATTCATCGCCGGTAGTTCCCAACTAGTTTCACCGGAAATTACATTGTAGTAGTAACTTTTCCCCGTTGATGGGTCGTTTGCTTGTATCCAACCATCCGGAATTATTGCTTTCTCTACACAACCATCGGCAGTGTTGCTCGTACTCCCGTCGACATTATCGGTACTATATTCTGGTTCCTTTGTCAAAAAAAAGTTATGAACTTCTGGTCCATCGGTTTTATTATTAATGACAACGTGCTCGGTATACCCATTCTTGCCTCCATTGGTACTTTCTGCATCTATAGTCATTGATAACTTTGATTGCATTATCGGTCGTAAAGGACGTTCCCAACTTACTTCACCCGATGCATGATTGTAATAGTATTTACGACCACTTGATGGATCCAATTCTTCGATCCATCCATCCGGAAGTTCTTCTTCTACTTGGTTGTTGTCGTTATTATCATTCAATGATTCACCAGCGCTAGCACCAGCAGTGTCTGCATTTAATACATCAATATTCTTATCGACGGAAGGTGTTGCAACTTCCTGGATTTTCTTTTTCTCGAATTGACTTTCGTCGGTCTTACCATCACAATCATTAACACTAGTATCTTCATACGTATTTTCATTGGGAATAGCAGTAATCGTAGCTTCGGATTTGTTGCATACGCCATTTACGATTGTTGGCGTAGGACGTTCCCATAACGTTTCTCCAGAAATTGAATTGTAAAAATACATCTGCTGAGTTATCGGATCGAGTGTTTCTGACCAACCATCGGTTAATGGTGGATCCTGTGTGGGTTCGGTCGCTGTTACGTCGACTGGCATTGTTGAGTTAGAATTGGCAGTAATGACACCGATTTCATCGGTAAGTGAAGGTGCAACATTTTCGGAATGAGACGATGACGTATGTGTCGTCGCGGATGGTTTCATTGTAGACTTTGCGTCGGTTAAGGGTTGACTAGCATTAGATAATCCTCCTTTCAATGATGCAGCTTCGGTAATAGCATTAACATTAACGTCAATTGAAGCAGCATTATCTTCGGGAGCTACAGTAGAAATATTTTCAAAATTCGGAATTAGTGGCGGTTTCTTCGTGCTTTTTTTGCTTGTCGGTAGGCCGGTCTTTAAATGTTGGTCCATCTCCTTCTCTCCCTGCTGCTGCTGTTGTATTCTCTCCGTGGATGAAGATAATGGTGACGACGCTGACGATAAATTTGTGTCCTGTTTTCTCTCACTTTTTCGAACAGGTGTAGAAGATCGTTTATGCTTTCGCGGTGTCGGTAATTTGAATTTGTTCCGTCGTACTGTACCACTACTACCAGCAGCAGCAGAACCAATCATAGGTGAACGAGGAGGCGGTGCACGCAATTGCCGCCGGATCGGTGTCAACATCGACGTCGATGCGGTAGAGGTCGTCTTCTTACTACTATTTTCTTCGTCTTCTCTGGTAGTAGTATGTGTCGGCGTCGATTGTGTTGACGATACTACTGATTGTGATTGATTGGTGATCAACGGCGTTAAGGGTCCATCATCTCCATTATTGTTATTTTTGTCACCGTTATTGATTTGTGTCGTAGGTGTGCCATCATTTGCTGCAGTTGATGAAGATTTGGGGGACACCGGTGGAGTAATTCCGTGCAGTTGTTGAGACGACGACGACGACGACGACGACGATGGTGGTAGTGGTACAGTTGCTGATGCATTCGTCAATGTTTCCGCTACTGGTACTGGTGCTATTTGCATAACAGAATTATTAATCGTTTCTAACATTGGTGATGCGGTGGTAGTAATATTAGTCGACTGAGGTGGCGGAAATGCAAACGCACTATGACTTTCCTGCGACGGCGATATTGTAGATGGTATGTCTGTTTCCAAGTCATCGTCAACTTTCTTGTTATTACCAACATCCACTACAGAAGTAGAAAGAGGCAGAGGGGATGGTTGAGAGAATAACTCAACAGTATCAAACCCATCATCGTTTTCTAGTTCCGATGATGATGGTGGTGGCTGCCCAAATATGTTTGCTACTACTACATCATTATCGTCCTTCGATTCTTCTACACGGGTAATGTTCGTCTGCGGTGGTGGATGCGTGAATGCATTATCCTGGATCATCCTATCTTCCGAAGGAGGTGGCGGTGGTTGAGTGAATACATTACTACTTGTATTATTCTGAACGAACATGGTTGTTGAAGATGTTTCCGTAGCAGTCACGTGTGATGCAACTGCTGCTCCTCCAAACATAACATCCGGTGTTGTCGACATCAAAGAATCATGCGCATCTGCTACAGGAGGAAGTGGAGGAGGAGGAAATGATGAAATCGTCGATACTTCTGGTGTTTGTAATAATGATGCTGGTGCTAGTCGGTCGCCGCATGACGCTTCAGTGCTGCGTTGTCCTGATACTACATCGAAAGGGGGTGATGGTGATTGAAATGGCGGTGCTGGATGGTCGAACATGTTATTATCTTGGGCCGGTGGTGGCGCTGCGAAGATATTTCGACTAGATTCTGCTGATGCTATCTTGGATGGTTGAGATGACGGTGCTGGCTGGTCAAACATATTATTATTCTGGGCCGGTGGCGGTGCTGCGAAGATATTTTGACTAGATTCTACTGTTGCTATCTTGGATGATTGAGATGGCGGTGCTGGTTGGTCAAACACGTTATTATTATCCTGAACCGGCGGTGGCGGTGCTGTGAAGATATTTTTAGTAGATTCTGCTGTTACTATCTTGGATGATTGCGATGACGGTACTGGTTGGTTGAATACATTATCATTATTATTAGTACTACTATCCTGAACCAGTGGCGGCGCTGCAAAAATATTTTGACAACTCGATTCTGGTGCTGGTGCTACAATGTTCCTACTGGCTGGAATCGTCGATGCTGTTAGCGGTGGTATCATCGGTGGACGCAATCCTACTACGGAAAGAGGAGGCGATGGGTTCGCTCTATTAACACCAGTTGGTGATGGAGGTGGCCGGAACGCTCCTCCTCTCGGCGATGGAGGTGGCCGGAATACTGCTCCTCCAGGCGATGAAGGTGGTCGGAATGTTGATCCTCCTCCAGGTGACGGTGGTGGCGGTTGAAAGGATGATCTTCCTCCAGGTGACGGCGGTGGCGGTTGAAATGATGATCTTTCTCCGGGTGATGGTGGTGGCGGTGGAAATGATGATATTGATCCTCCTCCAGGAGAAGAAGGTGGCCTAAAAGCTGATCCTCCAACAATGTGGTGTTGCTGCTGCGGATGTCCCATCGTCATTGTCATTGTTGGTGGAGTCGGTGGACGTTGAAACAACAAGGCAGCTGGAGAAGGCGGACGCAATTCTCTTGTTGCTGTCACTGGTGTTGGTACAGCAACATCAGCATCAATATCAGCATTCATATCTACGTCCGTCATATCTTCATCAATAAAAGCATCGTCATTCTCATCGACTTCGTCTAACATCGAAGAATACTGTTCAATCGGTTCTGGTGGTTGGGGTTGGTGTTGCACCATCGTCGACGACGACGCTGGTATGGGACGGAATTGTGGTGTCGATTGTGGTACGACTGCTGCTGGTACTGCTGCTGCTGCTGCTGCTGCTGCTACTGCTGATGGTGATGGATTCGGATCCGAAAGAGGTGGTACGGGTGCGGGTGGTGGTGCATCGAAAAATCCAGCGGGTGGAGTATCCGGTCGCAATTCTCGAAAAAACATCGACGCCGCGGAACCCAATCCTGAGGCCGCGGATGTGACTAGATTCACGGTCACCCCTAAGGCATCCATTCCATTATTGTCCTCGCCCCGTTCGTAATTCTCGTGATCATACGCATGATTAGGATCATTCGATGGTTCTTGTTGTGTCACAGGAGGAGGAGGAGGAGGAGGAAACACCGACGACGAGGATAATAATGAGGATTCGGGAGGAGGTTTGCCATCTCCGAATCCTCCAGGAGGCGGTGGTGGAAATTGTTGCTGTTGCTGTTGTTGCTGAGATGATGCTGCTGGTGGTGGTGGAAATTGATGAGTACTCTCCGGAGGAGGTGGCGGCGGAAAGTTGTGGCCATTGTGGGGTGATGGAGGCGGCTGGCCTCCTCCTCTTCCCGCAGCACTAGCACCCGAAAATTTCGACCACATTTTTCTTTAACTACTCCTACAGTACTACTCTCCTCGATTGGAAGGGGGGAGAAATCGAGTGGATAGGACAGAACAACCAATTTTGGTTCCGGCTTCCTCCGTTATACCAAACTAATGAAGCAAGTGTTGTACAGAAAGAGGTTCCTTGTTTGTGCAAATGAAGAAACAAGAATGATCTTCATGCATATCATTGCTT